>Ga0182024_10002787_pt1 | contig 42880 bp, 33 predicted proteins | sample P32metaG_FD_120480 | JGI IMG/M metagenome (GOLD analysis project Ga0182024, IMG submission 120480) | Permafrost microbial communities from Stordalen Mire, Sweden - P3-2 metaG (Illumina Assembly) | ecosystem: Environmental > Terrestrial > Soil > Wetlands > Permafrost | place: Sweden: Stordalen... | reverse complement strand
GTAAGGCGTTCAAGCGAGTTGTCGGGGCCAACCCTGGTGAATACCTCAAACGTGGTTTTGAAGACTAGGATCATACCGGAATGGCGGAAGATTTTGAAGCGGAGGATTCTGACTTTGGCGGCGAGGCGAGCGGTTTTTGAGAATGTGTGATCAGGTGTGATCAAAACAGCCGTAAGTCTATGAAAACATGGTAGCGCTAACGGGAATCGAACCCGTATTTCGGCCTTGAAAGGGCCGCGTGCTAACCGTTGCACCATAGCGCCACATTAATCGTGAACGAACTTCGCGCGTGGAATTAGCTGGAGCTATTATTCAGGATGCACCGAAAAATAACAAGCAAAGTGACCCGATAACGCATTCTGAGCCAGGGGAGGCCGTTGGCACTAATCAGCCCATCTCTCGCGGTTGCGCAGGGCGGTAATGTGTCCCACATGGTGGTTGCCGTGCCAGGCGTATAGGGCAAGTGTCTGATCGAGCGACATGGGGCCGCGTTCGGGATGGGTAAATTTCAGATCGAATTGCGCTGGCTGCAGTGAACGCAACAGGATCACCCAGCGGCGGTGAAGTGATTCGAGCAGCGCGAGTGAAACTTCCACCGGCGTTTCCGCTGAGTCGGCCAGCGCGGCCCAGCGCGCTTCATCGTATGGTTTGATAACTGGCTCAGTTTCCGTAAGGGCCAGCTTGAACCGCACGTATGCGTTCATATGACTATCCGGCAGATGGTGGACGACCTGGCGGACCGTCCAGCCTCCCGGCCGGTATTCAGTATCAAGCTGCCCGGAGCTCAGGTTACGGATCGCTCCGCGAAGCTTCCCGGGTGCCTGTTCAAGCTCGCCGATTAGACGGGATCTCTCCTCGGCGCCACGTGGGCCCTTATACTCGAATTTTCCAATGGGATAGCGAAGGTCCATGATTACCTCCAAATGGCCACGGGAATGGCCCATTCAATAACAAGGAACTTGGCGGAAAAGCCGTACCGGGTCAGAAACGATACAGCCAAACACTCAACAAACGTAATTCTAGTAATCGCCGGCAGCCGTTTCCATGAATGGGCGCAACTTACGTGAACGCGATGGATGGCGCAATTTTCGCAGCGCCTTGGCTTCAATCTGGCGGATACGCTCGCGAGTGACCGCGAAAAACCCGCCGACCTCTTCCAAAGTGTGCTCGCTGCCGTCGTCCAGCCCGAAGCGCATCTTGATGACTTTTTCCTCGCGCGGGGTGAGGGTCTTGAGTACCGCTTGGGTCTGCTCGCGCAGGCTCAGATTAATCACCGCTTCCGCCGGGGAGGTGACGGCCTTGTCCTCAATGAAATCGCCCAGGCGCGAATCTTCTTCCTCGCCGATGGGAGTCTCGATGGAAATGGGCTCCTGGGCGATTTTCAGGATTTTGCGCACTTTGGAAACCGGCAGGTCCATGCGCTTGGCGATTTCCTCACTGGTCGGCTCACGTCCCAATTCCTGCACCAACTGGCGGCTGGTGCGCACCAGTTTGTTGATCGTCTCGATCATGTGGACCGGGATGCGAATCGTGCGGGCCTGATCGGCTATGGCGCGAGTGATAGCCTGGCGAATCCACCAAGTCGCGTACGTCGAAAACTTGTAGCCGCGCCGCCACTCAAACTTATCCACGGCCTTCATCAAGCCGATGTTGCCTTCCTGAATCAAATCCAGGAACTGCAAGCCGCGATTGGTGTATTTCTTGGCGATGGATACCACCAGCCGCAAATTTGCTTCAATCAGTTCCTTCTTGGCGCGATCGGCTTCGTCCTCGCCATGCAGAATAATCTGCAGATTGCGGCGCAGCTCGGTCAGGCTGACTTCCCCGAGCTCCTCGATATCGCGCATCTCCCCGCGCAAGCCGCGCAATTCCTTACCCACTTCAGTACGGTGGTCGCCCTTGGCATTTTCCTTGCGGCGCTCCACCTTTCCGGCTTCGCGCTCCAGGGCCTGCAAGCGCTCCACAGTCTGCCGAAAGCGTTCAATTAGACGCTTCTTCTCAAACAAGTTGAAATCAAACGACCGGATTCGGGTGGATATCTCCACGCGTGAGCGCGCCAGAGCATAACGGGCACGGAGGTAGGGCTTTTTCTGGGATTTCAGCGTGCGGCCCAATTTCGCCGCTTGCTTTCCGGCAATCTCGTAGCGCTTGGCAATCCTGTCAATGTCCTTCAGGGTGTGGCGGGTTTTGGCTTCGATCTTCTCTTCGGTGAGCTCTTCATCATCGAACTGGACGATCTCTTTAATAGAGCGGTTTCCGCTCCGCAGGTCCTCGCCAACTCTGATAATTTCCTTGATGATTACGGGTGAGCGGGAAATCGTCTTTAGAACGGTAAGTTGCCCGCGCTCAATTCGCTTGGCAATGGCCACTTCGCCTTCGCGGGTCAGCAGCGGTACCGTCCCCATCTCGCGGAGGTACATCCGGACGGGATCGTTGGTCTTTTCCAGCGCTCCCGGGGTCAGGTCCAGTTCGTTTTCTTCTGGGGCGTCTTCCTTAACCTCGGTAATCTCGGTTTCCGCACCGGCATGAGCCGCCTTGGCGCTGGAAATATCATCATAAATATCAATGCCGTAGCGCTCAAAAGTGGAAAGCAGGTCGTCAATTTCCTCGGACGAATGGATCTCAGGCGGAAGAATGTCGTTCACCTCATCGTAAAGCAGGTATCCGCGCTCCTTACCCATATTGATGAGCTGCCGCACCTGATCATATTTTTCTTCGATGGGGACCGTCACATTTCCTCCAGCAATCTACTCTTCCACATTTCGCAGACAAGGGCGCACAGCGGGAATTCCGGTGAAGCGGTCGCATGGCCCCGCATGCCCGGAGTTCCGACCTCAATATTACGATTAAATTTTGTAGTAGTCCGGCTTCTTGCCCACGCTTCGGCACAGCGTACAGAGCATCTCGTCAATTAGATGCAGCGAGGACGCTTCCCGTTTCGCCCCACCAAAGTATACCATAGCGGTACGGAGACCAGCCTTAGCGGCACCGTAAACTTAACAGCAATCAGGAGTTATCTAGATTGGATAAATCGCGCTGCAAACGCTGCTTGCGTCCAAGCCATTCGCGCAAATCACTTGGCGCAAGCGTTCCCTCCAACTGCTTTTGAATAGCACTCAGTTCGTCCTCAATTTTGCGTCTTTGCAATGCTGTCAGGCAGCTATCCACTTCCGCCTGGGTGGGCTCCGCACCCTGCTCGAAAAGAATTCCGAAGAGAACCCGGCTGTCTTTTTCCTCCAGGGTTTTGGACATCATGCCAGGATCAGGGACAGCACCAGCCAAAGCGTGGGTTATCAGCGCATCGAAGATCTTCTCGGTTGCCAAGCCGCGGTGCTGGCCCCCGGCCTCCAGAACACGCGCCAGATTCCCTCTCAAATCTTCCGCCTCGGCCAGGATTTTAATCAGCCGTCTTTCTGCAGGCCTCATCGTGGAAAAAACCATTTCGGGACGAGCTTTAATTTCGCTGCGACGGTCAGCGGCGGCGCGCCGAAGCGATTCGCGCAGCACCGGTTCGTCCACCGACAGATGCTGGGCAATTCGCGAGGCCCATTCTGAGCGCGCAATCCGGTTCGGCAGGCGTTGCACAAAAGGCAGCAGAAAATTCAGAGCCCTTACCTTTCCTTCGACGCTGGATAAATCCGTTTGTCGCGCACGCCCAATCAGATAATCCAGATACGGCGGTGAGGCAGCAAGCGCCTCTTTATATTTCTCCGCGCCATGCCGCCGGATGAATGCGTCAGGGTCCGCGCCTCCCGGCAAGGCCAGTACCCGCACGTCAAAATCTTTTTCCAGCAACAGCCCGATAGAGCGCTCAGTGGCGGCAATGCCGGCGGTATCGGGATCGTAGTTCACCACCACACGTTGAGTGAAACGGCTGAGAAGGGCCACCTGCGGCTCCGCGAGGCTCGTGCCGCAACTCGCCACGACGTTATGAAAACCCGCGCCAGCGACCGTGATGGCATCCATGTAACCTTCCACCAGCACCGCAAAGCCACCCTCTCGGATGGCCTCACGAGCGTTATTCAGGTGGTATAAGACATGACTTTTCGTGTAAATCGGCGTCTCCGGCGAATTCAGATATTTCGGCTGCTCGTCGCCTAGAGCGCGACCGCCAAAAGCGATCACCTTGCCGGATTCGTTAGCGATAGGGAAAACTACCCGCCGCCGGAAACGATCATAGGGTCGGCCATTCCCATCCTGGGAGGATAGTCCCGATGCAGCGAGATGTTTTTCGGGGAAATGGCGGCGCAGTTGCCGCGCCAGCGCGTCGCCCCCGCCCGGTGCATAGCCCAAACCAAATGCCGTGATCACTTCCTCAGTTATGCCGCGTTCTTCGAGGTAAGCAGCGGCCACTTTCCCTTCCGCCGTTTCGCGTAGCTGCTTGGTGAAGAATTCAGCCGCCGCAGTGTGAATTTCCAGCAGGACAGTTCTCTGCTGCGTCTCGCGCCGCTCTTCGGGCGTGCGTTCCCGGCGTTCCGGCAGGCGTATGCCGCATTTTTCCGCCACCACTCGCATGGCCTCTGGAAAAGAGCACTTCTCCATTTCCATTACGAACTTGAATACATCGCCGCCCGCGCCGCAACCGAAGCAGTGATAAATCTGTTTGGTTGGATGGACCGCAAATGAAGGAGTCTTCTCGGGGTGAAACGGACACAGCCCCGTAAAATTCTGTCCAGTCTTCTTCAGCCGGACATATTCGCCGACCACGCGGACGATGTCGGCCTGTTGTTTTACCTTCTCCGCGAAGCTGCCAGGCTGGGCCATGATTTGCTAACTATCTGTACAACTCCACGATGGTAACCGCGCTGCCGCCGCGATTTGGTTCTTCCGCGTGGAATTTATCTACATGCGGATGGGTAGACAGAAAATCCGCCAGACCGCGCCGCAAAGCGCCAGTCCCGTGGCCGTGAATAATCCGCACCGAAGGCTTCTGCGAGACTACTGCGTCGTCGAGGAATTTGTCCACGCGATCAGAGGCCTCTTCCACGGTGCATCCAATCACATTGATTTCTCCGGGCGCTTCCATCGCAGCCACATTCACAACTCCGTTCGCTGGTTTATTAGGAGACGCTGGGGTCTGGGACCGGACACGGGCCGGCCCTTTGAACGCTGGATCGCCATTTTCAGATTCCACGGCCAGGATGTCAGTCAGCGGCACCTTCATTCGCAACATCCCAGCCTCCACTTCCGCCGTCCGGGCATCTCTACGGCGCAAAAGCATTGGTTGGGCAAAGCCTCTCACGCGGACGCGCACTCCTTCCTCCAGCAGATCAGCGGATGGAGGGACGAGCGCCTTTTCTCCGCTCACACCGAGGTCACTCTGTGAATCCGCCAATTGCTGCACGACGGCGGCGTTGGTATCTTCACGGGCCGATTCGCGCAACCCGCCCATCCGTCGCAAAACCAACTTATCCAGGCGCACCCGCTCCTTGCGATCGCCAATGTCAGCGGTCAGCCGAGTCATTTCCGATTCCAGCTTGGCCAGCGAAGATGCAAATTCCTTCTCCAATACCGCAATTCGCGCCCTCTGGCGGTCCACCCATTTGGTGCGTAAATATTCGCGCTCGGCCTGCAACTGGGCCTGTTCCTCGGCCAGACTGAGCTCGCGCTGTTCAGCCGCTTCCCGTGTCCGGTGCAGCCATGCAATCAGATCCCGCGTTTCGCGCACTTCAGGGCTTAAGCTGGCGCGCGCTCGTGCGACCAATTCTCCAGGCAGGCCCAACCGTGCCGCGATTTCCAGGCCATATGAGACGCCTGGAACCCCGGTGAGCAGCCGGTAAGTCGGCTGTAATCGCTCTTCGTCAAATTCAGCGGCGGCATTGACGATGCCCGGGGCGGTGGAGGCCCAGGTCTTCACGCGGTCATGATGGGTGGTCGCAATCGTCAGCGAGCCGCGCGACCGGAATTCTTCCAATACAGCCACCGCCAACGCCGAGCCTTCCTCCGGCGCGGTTCCAGTTCCAATTTCGTCCAGCAATATCAAAGAGCGCTCCGTAGCAACAGCCAGAATGTTCTTTAGATTTAGCACGTGCGCCGAAAACGTCGAAAGGTCCGCGGTAATAGATTGTTCATCACCTATATCCGCCAGCACGCCATCAAAGACCGCCAGCACTGCACGCTCCGCAGCCACCGGGATGCCGGATTGGGCCGCCATCACCGCCAGCCCCGCCGTCTTCAGCGACACCGTCTTGCCGCCGGTGTTGGGGCCGCTAATCACCATGACCGTTCCGCCACTCACGGGCTGATCGGTGGCGCTCCCTGATGGTCCCCCGCCCCGATTCCTCCCTGGATCTGCGCTCGGCTCTGCACCCAAATCAATGGTGACGGGTATGATTTCCCGCTCATGAGCTGCGAGTGCTTGCTGCAATACGGGATTCCGTGCAGCCCGCAAATATAAGGTCGGGTGCCCGACAAATTCCGGCATCACGCAGTCAAATACCTTCGCGAACCGCGCTCTGGCAAATACTGAATCCAGGCGAGCGATCTTCTCCGTTGCGTTTTCTATGGCGAGGTGATCGGTCCGCAACTTCTCCGTGAGTTCGGCCAACAGGCGCGCGATTTCCTCCAACTCCTGCTCTACAAGCTGCACTAGACGATTATTCAATTCGATCACGCCGAGGGGTTCGACGAAGAGGGTTTGGCCCGAAGCACTGGCCCCATGTACTACACCCGGTACCGCGCGCCGCTCGGACGACCGAACTGGAATCACGAACCGATCATTGCGCAAAGTAATATAGTCTTCGCCCTCTCCCCCATCACGAGCCTGCAACACGCGGCGCAGATCTCGCTGAGCCTGTTCGCGTGCTTGCAACATGGATGCTCGAATTCGTGCCAATGCGGGAGACGCATGATCATGAATTTCCCCATTGGGCGCGATGACTCGGCGAATAGCCGCGGTGAGCGGCCGAAAATCAGCCATGGAAGCGGCAGCCTCCGCAATCAGTGGGTACCGCGACGCTTCCGGGCGAATCGTTGCCTTCAAGTCTGCCGCCGCGTCCAGCAGAGTGGCCGCGTCCAGAAGTTCGCTGCTATCCAGCATCGCGCCTGGGATGGCTAGTTTGGATAGCCATATCTCTGGCTCAGCCACCGCGCCAAATCCCATTTCCTTGCCCATCCGCAGATATTGTTCCGCTTCACGGATAAGCGAAAACTCCGGCTCAAGTTCGGCGGCATTCGCGCGAAACGATAGCGCGACAACTGCCCGCCGTCCCAGGGCGCAGGTGGCAAAACCAGCGACAATTGCACGGAGGCGCGGAAATTCCAGAAGGTCTTCGGGGGACCGGCTCATTTCGTTCCCATAATGCCTGTCAGGTTTTTAGGCGCTTCTTCAGTTACCCCTAATCGCGTTACAAGATAGTGGGCAGCTTCGCTTGCGTTTGCAGCGAATGAAATCAGTTGGCTCCCTGCTTCGCGCCATGAAGACGCATGCCCAGTTTCCACCTCGCGGACCCGTTCGACAATTGGCCGCCAAAAATCACCAAGCGCGACAACAGGCTTGCCGGAAATTACGCCTTTGTTGAGCATTTCCCACACCACCGCCAGTTCAACGAGGGTTCCTGTGCCGCCCGCGCAAACCGCATAGCCATCGCCCCGCCGGATAAGTTCAAAAAGCCTCTCCTCCCATGTCCTGACTGAAAACGACTCCGAAACCCAATGGTTGGGCTTCGCACGAAAAAATTCCGCAGTCACGGCCAGGACCTTCCCGCCTGCTTCGGAGGCGCCGCGCGACACCGCCTCCATCACACCGCCATAGCCGCCCGTGCAGACCTCAAAACCGCTTTCCGCCAGAGCGGCGCCCAATTTTTGAGCTTGTTGATATTGCGCTTCGCCTTCCCGAGGGCGGGAACTGCCGAAGACGGAGATTACTTTGGGCATTGCTCGCAGCGCTTCTTTGTCTTGGATGGCACATCCTCGACGATCGCCCGGCAGATTTCGCCCAATACGGCCGCCGCCTCGGATCCCTTCATCGTGTAGGCGCTGGCAAATATCGCAAAAATCACTCGCCTCCCCGAAAGCGTGGTCGCATATCCCGCCATGGCCTTGGCATGTTCCAGGGTTCCAGTCTTGGCCTCAATTCTTCCGGCGGTGGGTGTTCCCTTAAACTGCGCAGCCAGCGTTCCGTCCTGGGCCGCCACCGGCAGGCTCGCCAGGTAATCAGCGAACCACGATTGTGTCATTGCATATTGAAGCAACGCGACTTCCGCCGCGGGAGTAACAAGATTCCCTCTCGATAGTCCGGAACCATCTTCCAATAAGACGTCGTCAACCAACACCCCGGCGGTGGCGAGAAAATTCTGTTCCTCCTTCAGGCCGCCCGCAACTGAGCCCATGCTGGCGCTCGCCAAAGCCACAGAGCGAAGGAAAAGCTCGGCGTATAAATTCTCGCTGTTCTTGTTAGTCATGGTAACGATGTCGCTCAATAACGGCGAGAGATGCTCCACCAGCACCTGCCGCGACGGCGGCGTAGCCGGGGCAAAATCCGTATTCGAGCCAGAAATAGGCGCGTGGACAACTCGCGCCTGTCCAGAAACAATTATTCCATTCTGCTCCAGCAGGGATTTCAAGAGATTGGCCGCGTACTCCGCCGGAGACGGGTTTGCAATTGTAAAATTCTGAACTTTTCCCTGCACCGGCACTGAGCCGGAAATTTCAATCATGCCCAAACCAGGCTGCCAGTCGATGCTGACCCTTGCTTCACTATCGCGCGCGCCCGTGGTAACCACGTTTCGCAGATAAAACTCGGCGCCCCGAGGTTCCACAAAAATTTGTGCGGGGCTATTTGCTTCCGGCCCAGCAACTATTTGGACGAAAAATAAGTTGTCGTTAACGCTCAGTGCAGTGACCGGCGCGCCAAAACCATATTTTACGTCCTCAATTTCCCATCCCGTCGGATATGGCTTGTTCTCAAAGGCCGAATCATCCGCAACCACATCTCCAGTAATCTGGCGCACGCCGCGCGCCGCCAACTCCTTGGCCATTTCGGCCAACACTTTCTCCGGTGGCCCTTCACGGTCAATTTGCGGATCGTAAGGGTAATGCCGGTTGGTCAAATCCGGCGCGCCCCGGCCTACGAGAACGAGGTCGCCGGCCAGCCGTCCCATCGCATCGGGCGCCACTGAACTTTCCAGGGTCGTCCGAAAACGAAAGTTCGGTCCAAGCCTTGCCAGCGCCAACGCCGTGGTGAAAAGTTTGGTAGTGGATGCGGGAGGAAAAAACTGATCGGCATTTACATCGCATAGAATTTGGCCGGTAGCGGCATCGGTGACCCGGACACCCCACCGGGCCTTCGCGGCCCCGGGCGCCCGCAGCACTGTTTGCACTCGCTCCTGAACAGAGCCTTGGAAGCGCCGGGGAGTTGCGGAGATGTAGGGTGCCATGGCGGTAAAAGTGGCCAGCATCAAAACCAAGCACGCCGTTGCGGCGCGCCGGCCCCCCCGGCAGGCAGACGGCGCCCTGTTCATGGTGCGTTTTGGACACATCGGAGGTTGAGGCAACATTGAAAGCAGATTATAGTCTTGAAGGCCTTGACTGGTTATGTTCCAGTCACCACCATGATGGAACAGGCATCTAATGATGCACGTTCGAGGCTCGTGGATTCAGACACAGCCATACAGCTACCTGAACCGCGGAATTTTAAAGGAGAAGTCATGCGCAAGGTTTTTGCAATTTGCTTAACGGCTGTATTCGTCGCGGCATCGGTTGTACCTGCTTTTGCCAGCGATGAAACCAACCGCTTGAAAGAAAGTGGCGAAGTGTTGAAAGAAGTGCTGAACGTCCCCGAAGACATTCCTCAGGATCTTCTTGACAAGGCGGAATGCGTAATCGTTTTTCCGTCTGTAAAGAAGGCCGCATTTATCGTCGGCGCCAGCTACGGCCGTGGCGCGATGTCATGTCGTACGGGCCCTAATTGGGGCGGCCATTGGGGCGCACCGGTTATGATGGCTCTCGAAGGCGGAAGCTTCGGTCTGCAGATTGGCGTCCAGTCGACCGACTTCGTGATCCTGGTGATGAATGGCCGCGGAGCGAACTCGATCTTGAGCAGCAAGGTGAAGCTGGGAGCGGATGCGTCCATCGCTGCCGGCCCCAAGGGTCGTACCGCCTCAGCTGATACCGACCTCTACATGCGCGCTGAAATGTTGAGCTATTCGCGCGCGCAGGGCGTCTTCATAGGAGTTTCCCTGGCCGGCTCCACTTTGCGCCCAGATGGCGACGCCAACAAGGCCATTTATGGCGAGTCTGTGGACCCCAAGGAACTGGTTCACAGTCCCACGATGGCTATCCCGCCGGCGGCCAGATTGATGGTGAAAACGCTCAATCGGCGTTCCCCAACCAACCATTCTGACCCGAAGGCATTGCAGGACTAACAGCCGGTTCGGCGGGTGGCCTCCGGATATTCGGAGCCATCCGCCTTCTTTTTTGCACGGCCCTTTCGGCGGAGCGCCCCTTACGAGATCCGCAGTCCGCCGATTGAATTCTTGGTGTTCCTTCCCATTAATGCCCTGTAACGCGTTCCTCACCAGTTGACGGCAAACCGTGATATGACCTAAAGTCATAAAAGACTTACAGTCGAGAAAGACCCATGGCCATTCATGCCGCCAACAACACTTCTCAGCGCCGGGCCCGCCGGGCTACGGATATTCGGGAACGTCTTTATCGTTCCGCTTTGCGGCTGTTTGCGGAACGCGGCTATTTTGAAACCAAGATCGAAGACATTACCGAAGCCGCGGATCTGGGCAAAGGCACATTCTTCAATTATTTCCCGAGCAAGGAACATGTGCTTTCTACCTTTGGCGATCAACGGCTCGCCTTTTTCGAGCGGGCCCTCGACCAAGTGCGCACCGGCGAAGCCGGAGTGGAGGCGGCCCTGTCGGACACAATTTCCCGGATTACCACCGTTGACAAGGACGCAGCCGGTCTCTTCCGCAGCATCTTCGCGGCTCATGCCTGCAGTGAATCCGTCCGTGCCCACTATCGGGAGCGTATTAGCCGGTGCCACCGAATCATTGCAACGATCCTGACCATTGGCCAAACCCAAGGCGAGATCCGTACGGACCGCGCTGCCGCCGACATGGCGCGGGTCATGCAACAGACTTTTATCGGTTTAACCATGGCTTGGGCGATAAATCCGGAGGTGCGGCTGATTGTTCTCAGCCGAGAGGTATGGAACGCGATTTGGGAGAGTGTTTGTGTCAGAAAAACAAAGGATAAGCGGCGTGGACGCAAATGCACCACGAGCGGGTTGGCAGCGGGCAACGGCAGGGGGCGTAAGCGAAATGTACTACAAAAATAAGCGGTTTCAAGAACCAAAATACAAAGCAGACGGCTTAAGGTCGGCGAATATCCTCAAGGCCCTATGCCATGTATCAGTGGGCGCGCTACGCATCGGGTCTATCTGCGTCAGCTTGTTTATCAGCGTCTCGGCGGTTTCCGCGCAATATGCTCCATCGGTCCCCTTCAATGGCTCCGCGACGAGCAATACGCCAATGGCACAAGCGCCACAGCAATCGTCCAGCCCGCCAATAGGAGGGGCTGTCAGCACATCCATGGGCTCCTCAGGCGCCGGTGCCAGCCAGAGCCCCTTCTTTGAAAGCGTGCCTTCGGGCGCGGTGACACCGGGAGTGCTAAAAATCTCGCTTCTCGAGGCCATTGATCGCGGCTTGAAGACCAACCTCGGTCTGCTGCTCAGCAGTGATTCATCGAGCGATGCGCGCGGCCTGCGCTGGCAGGAATTGAGCCGTTTGCTTCCCAACGTGTCGGGGCAAGTGAGCGACAACCTTCGCCAGATTGACCTGGCCGCAGAAGGGATCAGTTTCCCCGGCATACCGCTAATTGTTGGGCCTTTCGGCTATGTGGATGCCCGCGCCTACTATTCCCAGTCGCTGCTGGATTTTCACGCGATCAACAATGTGCGCGCTGCTGGTCAAAATGTTCGCGCGGCACAGTACACATACAAGGACGCGAGAGAGCTGGTGGTGCTTGCCGTGGGCTTGAATTATCTTCAGGTGATCATGCAATCGGCACGCATTGAAACAGTAAATGCGCAGATGGAAACGGCGCAGGCGCTATTCCGCCAAGCCGGCAACCAGTTCAAAGCGGGCACGTCGCCGGCAATTGATCAGCTCCGCGCGCAGGTGGAGTTTCAGACCCGCCAACAGCAGTTACTCTCGGCGCAAAATGATTTGCAAAAGCAAAAACTGGCGCTGGCCCGGGTCATCGGCCTCCCGTTGGGCCAGCAGTTTGAGATCACGGACCAGGTTCCATACCAACCGTTGACGCCGGAAAGTGTGGATGAAGAGCTACGTCGCGCCTATGCCTCCCGCTCTGATTATCTAAGCGCCGAAGCCAAGGTGCATGCCGCCGAATACGCGCTCAAAGCCGCTCATTCGGAATATGTGCCGTCGGTGGTATTTAACGCCGACTATGGCGATATCGGAACGACGTTCGCCCATTCGCACGGCACCGTGGATGTAACAGGCGCACTTCAAATTCCTATTTTTAATGGAGGCCAGACACATGGCGACGTCCTTCGCGCCGAGGCCGCCCTGAACCAGGACCGCCAGCAACTGGAGAACGTCCGCGCGCAGATTGATCAGGACGTGCGCACCGCGCTTCTCGACGTGCAGTCATACGCTCAACAGGTGCAAGTTGCTCAAAGCAATATTCAACTGTCAGCTCAAACATTGAAACAGGCCCAGGACCGTTTCAGCGCAGGCGTCACTAACAACATCGAAGTGGTTCAGGCCCAGGAGTCCGTTGCCGATGCCAACGAATCTTATATCACAAGCCTTTTTAACTATGACTACGCCAAGCTTTCCTTGGCGCGCGCCGTCGGTTTCGCGGAGCAGGGCGTTAAGCAGTACTTTAAAGGACAGTAAGCCATGGCCGATCAAGTGGAAATCGCCAGTGTTCCAGAAACACGAGAGCAAGCCGCACCGGTAAACTCCGCTCCTCCCCCTTCCGCGCCGCCGGATCATGCGCACTCGCGCAAGATGGCTTCCGGATGGCGGTTGCTTATCATCGGCGCGGTGATTCTGCTGGCCATCGGCGGCTTTCTCCTGTGGCGGCATTTGTCCACGTACGAATCCACCGATGACGCCCAGGTGGACGCGCATATCCACCCCATCAGCGCCCGGGTTTCGGGATATGTGATTGATGTCCCCGTCAATGACAACCAGTATGTGCAGAAAGGGACTGTGCTGGTGCGCATCGATCCCCGGGATTATCAGGTAGCCGTAGACAGGGCCCGCGCCGATCTCGCGGATGCGCAGGCCAAGGCGCGCGAGGCGGGCATTCACGTGCCTCTCACCGGCGTGAACACCTCCACTTCGTTGGAGACCGCTCAGGCGGGCGTGGAAGACGCCGCCGATGAAATCAAGACCGAGCAGGAGCAGGCATCGGCGGCCGACGACACCTTGAAGGAAGCGCAGGCCAATGACGTGAAGGCCCAGAACGACTTGAAACGGTACCGTCAGCTTGTGGATGAGCAGGAAATCTCGCGACAACAATACGACCAGGCTGTCGCCTCCGCGCAAGGCAGCACCGCCAGCGTGGCTCAGGCTCGCGCTTCCGCGGAAGCCGCGCACGAGAAAATCGCCGGAGCCCATGCCAAGCTGATCGAAGCCCAAGCCAGCCGCAAGCAAGCGCAAACGGGGCCTCAGCAAGTGGCCACCCAGCGTTCCGAGGCCGAATCGCAGTCCGCCAAAGCGGACGAGAAGCGGGCCGTTCTCGAGCAAGCCGAATTGAATCTGCAATACACCACCATCGTCGCGCCGGTGAACGGAATTGTTTACCGCAAAGTGGAACCAGGACAAAACGTTCAGCCTGGTCAGGAGCTGATTTCTGTGGTGCCGGTGGATGACGTCTTCGTAACGGCAAACTTCAAGGAAACCCAGCTCCAGCATATGCGCGTGGGGCAGCGCGCGGTAATTCGCGTGGATGCGTATAGCCGCGACTATAACGGCAAGGTGGAAAGCATCGCCGGGGCCAGCGGAGATAGTTTCAGCCTGCTGCCGGCGGAAAACGCCACCGGCAATTATGTGAAAGTGGTGCAGCGCGTCCCAGTGAAGATTGTCCTCGATTCCGGCCAGAACGATGACCACCTCCTTCGCGTGGGCATGTCCGTGGAACCAAAGGTCTACGTGAAATGAGTGCAGGGGAGGCGACGCTTCCGGCCAGCCAGGCCTGGCAGCAGCCCTTAATCAACCCGTGGATTATTGCCATCACCGTCACGTTGGCGACATTCATGGAGGTGCTGGATACCAGCATCGCCAATGTGGCATTGCCGCATATCGCTGGCGGCCTGGGTGCGAGCACTGATGAGAGCACGTGGGTGCTCACCTCTTATCTCGTCTCCAATGCAATAATTCTGCCGCTCAGCGGATGGATTTCCTCCATCGTCGGCCGCAAGCGCTTTTACATGTTTTGCGTGTTCCTTTTCACCGCCAGTTCGTTTATGTGCGGACTGGCGCCCAATCTGAGCGCACTGATTATCTGCCGGATTTTGCAGGGGATGGGCGGAGGAGGATTGCAGCCCAGCGAACAGGCCATCCTCGCGGATACGTTCTCCCCCGCCAAGCGTGGCATGGCCTTCGCCATTTACGGCATGGCGGTGGTGGTTGCGCCCGCCATTGGACCGACGCTCGGGGGTTGGATTACCGACAACTATAGCTGGCGATGGATTTTTTACATCAACGTGCCGGTCGGCCTTCTATCTCTGCTGCTTACCTCGCGCCTGATTACCGATCCGCCGTACTTGAAACGAAAGAAGCTTTCCGAAACGCCGATTGATTACATGGGCCTGGGGCTGCTGGCGGTGGGCCTGGGCGCTTTGCAGATCGTCCTAGATAAGGGCGAGCGCGATGACTGGTTTGATTCGCATTTTATTCTGGCGCTCACGGTGATCTGCGTCATTGCCCTGGTAAGCGTGGTGATATGGGAATGGAATAATGATCATCCCATCATTGAGCTGAAGCTGTTCCGTGACCGGTCTTTCGCCGTCGGATGCTTCATGCTGTTTATGCTGGGCATCATTCTCTATGGCACTACGGTCCTGTTGCCCCTATTCATGCAGACGGTGCTGGGATATTCCGCACAAACCTCGGGCCTGGCTCTGATGCCGGGCGGCTTCGTCATCATGCTCTGCATGCCCGTGGTGGGCTTTCTGCTCGGCAAGGTGGGGGCGCGATGGCTGTTAGTATTTGGATTCGTGACCACCGGACTTGCTCTTCTCCATATGACCAACTTCGACCTTGGCATTGATTTTCGGACGGTGGCAATGGCCAGGGTCTATCAAGGAGTGGGGTTGGCATTCCTGTTTATTCCGATAAATACCGCGGCCTATGCATTTCTGCCCCGTGAAAAAAATAATGCTGCTTCCGGCCTTCTCAATCTGTCGCGAAATATTGGCGGTAGTGTGGGGATTTCCTATGTGACTACCATGCTCGACCGCCGTCAACAATTTCACCAGAGCCGCATGGTCGCACACATCACTGCTTCGTCAGGCCAGTTGCAAGGGATGTTACACGGTGCAGCGCAAGCCCTAATGGCGCGTGGAGCATCCGCCAGCGTCGCCGCTCAACAAGCCTACGGGCTGGTGAATAGCCTGATGCAGCGGCAAGCCCTGGTGCTCTCCTATATTGATAATTTCTGGGTTCTGGGAGTAACTGCTCTTGTTCTTACGCCCCTTGCCTTTCTTCCCAAGAAGGCGCCGGCTGGCCGCGAGACACCGGTTCATTGATGGCATGTTTAAATGTTGAACGGATATTCCATTGGCTCATGCGGCTCCGATTGAGTATCCTTTTCCCCAGCGAGCGCTGAAATCCATGTCCACTCGGATTATCACCATCGAACGGGAATACGGCAGCGGCGGCGCGCTTGTGGCTGAAAAACTCGCCGAACATCTCGGATGGCGGTTGTGGGATACCGCCCTAACCGCTGAAATAGCGCGCCTTGCCGACGTCAGCTCTGAAACCGCGCAAATGCGCGACGAAAAACTCGACCCCTGGCTTTACCGGCTGGCCAAGGTCTTCGCACGAGGCAGTTACGAGCGCACCCTCCCGATTGACAGCATCGCCGCCTTTGATACCGATCGTATGGTGCATCTGGTTACCCGTGTCATAGAAGATGCCGCATCGAAGGGTAATTGCATTGTGGTCGGGCGCGGCTCCCCGTACATTCTTCGAAATCGGCCGGACGCATTTCACGTTTTTGTCTACGCACCAACCGAATACAAAGTGCAGTTTCTGCGGCAGAACGGCCACGCCGAGGATGAGTCCGTCGAATTGGTAAATACAATTGACCGGGACCGCGCGGCGTTCGTTAAGCAGTACTTTGGCAAGGATTGGCCCAGCCGCAATCTATACAACCTGTGGATTAATGCGTCCATAGGCGTAGATGCCGTGGTTGAAATTATTCTGGACGCAGTTGCAATTCGGGACCGCCAGCTCCTGGCGGAACATTCTCCCATCTCGACAAAACTCTAGCTTTCTTGCGACGACCCTTGAATCAACCCTGCCATCTCTGCGACAAGCGAAAGGCCGAGCGGTTCTGCCCGGCGGTGGGCGCGAAAATCTGCGCGGTATGTTGCGGCACCGAGCGGGAAGTAACGTTGGATTGTCCCTCCGATTGTCCCTGGCTGATTGCCGCCCGCCGCTACGAAGAAAAACATCCCCGCTCACTTCCTCCTCGGGAAATCTTCTTTCCTGAAGTGGATGTGCCTCGCGATTTCGTGCTGGAGCACGAAGAAGCAATGGGCCGTCTAATGGCGTTTGTCGGTCAATTCGCATCTGCCAACCCGGTGTTGCGCGATTCGGAATGCCTCGATGCCTTGAAGGCCCTCGCGGAAACGCGTCGCACCCTGCAATCGGGAATTTATTATGAGCGGCCTCCCGCGATGCCCCTGGCACGCGCACTATACGCCGAACTGACGAAATTTGTTGGGGATCTTCGCCAGTCATTGCCTGCTAGTCGTGACCTACAATCCCTAAAAGATTCGCAGATCTTTCCGCTTTTGGTTTTCCTGGTCCGGCTCGCCGGACTTTCCATGAACGGACGACCTCGCTCGCGCGCCTTTCTCGATTACTTGCGTCAGCAGTTTGCCGCCCCGGCGTCGGCACCTTCCGGCAATGCCCGTGCGAGCACCAACACATCTCCGGGCAATGCCCCGCGAATCATTATTCCGTGATATAAGAAATTCCATTCTTGTTGCGGATAGAAACTTGCATCTCAGTAATTCCACGGGAATTGACATCACGCGACTGTGGCCCCAGTTGCGAGCAGGATTTCATCAGTATTCGTTAATTATTCTCCTTTAGACCCGCATAGCCGGCAACCTCTTCTGTGCCAATCCCCTTCGACTTTTATGAAAGTGCCAGAGAGATCTGCTCGAATTTTCGTCCGGTGGCTTCCACAACCGGCCGGGAAGCCAAGCCATGCTTTTCGCGAAGATTTCTTGCCCGATCGGCAATTTCCTTCCGGTAGGCTTCAGGAGCATAAGCCGCGCGGCCGTACCACTCCTGATATTGTTTGGCCCGGCGTGGAAATCGCTTCTCGATAAATGGCAAAAACTGCTTGTGCGATGAGGGCATCAGGAAAAGCACTCCCACGGCCAGCCACTGCGCGCCAGCTTCCTTGGCCGCCGCGGCCAGCGCATCCAACTCACTCTCGCGATCGTTAATCCCCGGAAGCACCGGCATAATGTGAACGCCCACTGCGATGCCCGCATCGCGCAGAGCGCGCACGGCCCGCAGGCGCAAATCAGGACGTGGGGCGCGCGGCTCCAGCGCCCGCGCCAGCCCATTTCGCAACGTGATAATGGTCATATTCACAAATAGAGCCGAACGGCTGGCAATCGTGCGCAGCAGATCAATATCCCGCACAATGCGGTCGGATTTTGTGGTAATGGAAAGCGCCAGACCCTCTCGCACGGCCATCCGCTCCAGGATCGCTCGCGTAGCCCCATGTTCATTTTCAGCGGGCTGATAAGGATCCGTTGCCGTGCCGATGGCGATATGCTCGCCCCAGATTTCCTTGGTGGCCAGATCGCGTTCCACCAATTCGCCAGCGTGTTGCTTGACGAAAATTTTTCGTTCGAAATCGCTGCCGTCCAGTTCCATATATTCGTGGGTATAGCGGGCATAACAATATTTGCAACCGAATTCGCATCCCCGGTATGGGTTTACCGTCCAACGGAAGGGCATCCGTGGCGAATTACATTCGTTCAGAATCGAGCGAACCGGAAGCAGAAAATAATCGGTGTCCGCTTTTTGCCGGGCGAGCGGAGAAGAGGCGGCGAGGCGCGCTATGCCGGTTAATTCCGCCGCGGGCTTCACATCCGAATCGGTGGTGGGGCCACTGGTGGGGATGGGCGAAGAAGCTTCGCGGTCGGCAGGTGCTGAAAAGAGGGTCAGCGGGATGGGTCCCGTCCCAGTTTTGCGGCGGTGGGGGAACGCCGAAACGGAGCGGGATTTGGTGGAATGCAGCATAGGCCCTCGCCATGCCATCCACTATATTCGCCTTTTATTCTCCATGTCAAGGTTCGAGTGGAGCTGATCCCCAAAAAAATCAAAAATGCCCCCAACCGATATTAGGTGGGTCCCGCTTCCCTTGCGGGGCAGCCCGTTTCCATGCTGCTCAAATCCGGGGCGAGGTGAAAGGCGGAAGGTGTGGTTACCCTCGCCGAGAAGAGCATCCATTTGACCGACTTGCCTCCATTCTCTGTTTCATACTTTACGGGCTTGAGGATTAAGACCCCCGATGGGAACTTCGGCAAGGCCGCCAAGTAACCTTCAGCGGTCTTATCCGGCGCGCTGGCGTAGTAAGGCCAGAGAACGACCTGTGCCAACGCTATTGCTTTCTCGTAATCCGATGGATTCAATACAAAGTACACGACATGGTTGTGGCTCAATTGCTCTTTGACCGATTCCGAATAACCTGTGCCCAGATATTGGGAGTTCCCGAACCTTAATGGCGGATTGAGCGGATATGCGTAATCATTGCCGCTGTTTGGCGGCTTGATCTCGATCGTCCAACCTTCATTGTTTCCAAGAGGGGACAAATGCAACCAAAGATGTTCACCTCGTTTGCGTGCATAGGCTTGCCACCATTGATTCGGCCTCCCAATGTGGTTTCCCTACAGCCCTGTACAGTCGCGGTGCGTGGCGCCTGGTGCCGCGTAATCGGCAGTGAGAGCAACCCGAATAATGATAGCTTTGCGAAGAGTCTCACCTCGAAACCTCGGCCTTGGAGTCTTCCCTCCTAAATGGCTGGGTAGAAGGAAAAGACCAGCGGCGGACGAGGCTGTTGTCTTTGGCCGCTGCCAGCAATTGACGCACGGTGCGATGTAGCTTGGGATGGCGTGCCGCAGGCGCAATTTCGCACAGCGGTAGCAGAACAAAACGACGCTCGGCGATTCGCGGGTGAGGTATTTCGAGCCAGCGGCTGTCAAACACGGCACGGCCAAAAAGTAAAATATCAAGATCGAGAACGCGCGGGCCGCTTCGCATCAGACGCCGCCGGCCAGCGGCCGCTTCGATGCTGCGAAGCACGGCGAGCAATTCTCGCGGCATCAAATGCGTTTCCGCTTCAACGGCGCAGTTTAGAAACCACGGTTGATTGAGCATCTCCAGCGGCTCGGTAACATACAGCGACGATTGCCGGGTAATGCGAATGCCAGCACGGATGAGCGACGTCATCGCGTTGCGTATGTGGCGTGCGCGGTCGCCAAGATTTGAACCTAGTCCCAGATAAATTCTTGGCATGTTAATCAGGATGGCGTGGCGGGTCAGACAATCCCCGCGGCGAAATCCGCGCATTCCGCGGGTGAAATGTCGCGCCATCCACAATCGGCATGGGCGCATTCCGTTGAGCGCGGCACTAAAACAAATGCGCCTGGCGCTTTGGCTCCGTAACGCCGAAATACTTGTAGGCCGATGCCGTAGCCACACGACCGCGCGGAGTCCGGCTCAATAGCCCAATCTGCATCAGATATGGCTCGTATACTTCTTCAATTACGTCTTCTTCCTCACTGAGAGACGCGGCGAGTGTGCCCAGCCCCGCCGGGCCTCCCCCATATTTTTCGATCAGCATGAGCATCAGCTTGCGGTCCATGTCGTCGAGACCCTGTTCGTCCACTCCGAGCATGGCAAGCGCGTCCTGTGCCACGGAAAGCGTCACCGAACCGCCGGCGCGCACTTCCGCAAAATCACGGACGCGCCGCAACAGCCGGTTGCCCACGCGCGGAGTGCCCCGGCTCCGCCGGGCGATTTCCTGCGCTCCCGCTTCGTCGGCGGAAATCCCGAGTATGCCGGCGGATCGCCGAATGATCTGAAGCATTTCTTCGGGCGTATAAAAATCCAGGCGATGGACAATTCCAAAACGCGAACGTAGCGGCGCCATCAATAGTCCGGCGCGAGTTGTGGCACCCACCAGGGTAAACCGCTGCAGCGACATATTGTGCAAGCGCGCTCCAGGACCCTGGCCAATCATCAGGTCCACGCGAAAATCCTCCATCGCAGGATAAAGAATTTCCTCGAGCGCGGGAAGCAGGCGGTGAATTTCGTCGAGAAACAAGAAATCGCGGACTTCGAGCGCGGTCAGCAGCGCGGTCAGATCGCCTTTGCGTTCCAGAAGCGGCCCGGAACTGATGCGAATGTTAGCGCCCATTTCATTGGCCAGGATTTGCGCCAGCGTGGTCTTGCCCAAGCCCGGCGGGCCATATACCAATACATGATCGAGGGCATCGCCGCGGGTTCGAGCGGCTTCGACGGCGATCGACAAATTTTCCTTTAAGCGATCCTGGCCGATAAATTCCGAGAGGCGTTGCGGGCGAACGGTCGCTTCGACCCGCGAATCTTCTTCGAGCGACTGGCCGGATACAATGCGTTTGGGCGCGGTCATCGGCGGATACCCCGTCCTTCCGAACCGGAAGATGACGTTCCGAGTTGCTTGAGCGCCGCGCGAAAGAGCGAATCAAAATCACTTCCCACGCTTCTCCCGCGTTCAACAACTTGCTCGGCGACGCGGCGGTCGTAGCCCAGATTCAACAGCGCAGAGATTACATCTTCCTCGGTGGGCGGCTTGGCCCGCGCGGATGTCTGTTCTTCGGGTTCAATCAAAGCGATTTTGTCGCGCAACTCGACCACCATGCGCTCGGCAATCTTTCGTCCCACGCCGGGAACACGCGTAAGTTGGGCAAGATCCCCTTTGCGGATGGCGGGAAGCAGTTCGTCGGGACTCAGACCGGAAAGAATTCGCAGCGCGAGATTGGGACCCACGCCCGAAGCGGAAATAAGAAGTTCAAAGGATTGCTTCTCGCGCGCGGTTTGAAAACCGAACAGGCTGATTTGGTCTTCGCGAACGTGGGTATGAATCAGAAGCTCGGCTTCAGACCCGGCCGCGCTCAGCGAAGCATAGGTGGAAAGCGGAACCTGCACCTGGTAGCCGACACCGTTCACGTCCACCAGCACCTGGGTGGGCTTTTTCTCGATCAGGCGGCCGCGCAGAAAACCGATCATGCGGCGATTATTCAGCAGCGGAGCGAGAGTGTCAACGGGGGCGGAAAATGAAGGGTCAAAGGCGAAAAAAAGGAGACAATATGGAAATGATCGCGGCGGCTAAATGCCGCTGCTGGTGAGTCGGAGATGGCTTGAAAAACTCCGGGATCGACAGCATGCAAGCCGTAACACCACCGAAAGGAGTCCGGAGGCCGTCAGGGGTGATAGTAGGGATCGACAGCCTCCGGGTTATGAAAATAATGCGCCATTGTTGCCCCGCTAAATAACCGCGTCTGTTCAATTTTGAACAGTCCCCTCCCCGCGAGATTTTTTGAACGGTGCATAGCCCGTGGGCGTCATTAGAAACTTAATCCCGCTGTGCAGGCACGGGTTGGTGCGGGCGGTGGCGCTTTCCGATACAATTAGGCACGCCAATTGAAATACACGATTGGAAAACGCAGCAGACTGAAACCAACTGAAAATGAGCATACTGAAATTTTTGGGTAAGAGTGCGGGACTGCGCTCCCCCAGCCGGATCAAGCATAACGGCCGCAAGCTGAGCGACATTCTGGTCGCTCATGGGCAATTTATTCGCGGGCAGGAAGGCGGCGTTCGCGCCGATCTTGCCGGAGCGGATCTCTCGCGAGCCGATTTGCATCGGGCAATTTTGACGGGCGCTATTCTTCACGATGCCGTTCTCGACGGGGCCAACCTGGTGGAATCCAAGCTCAACCTGGCCGACCTGGAGCGGACGCATTTGAGGGGCGCCGACTTGCGTCATTCGGACATGACCGAAGCGCATTTGCCGGGGGCGGACCTTACCGAAGCAAAAATCAGCGGCGTGGAGCTTTTTGGCTCGGACTTAACCGGCGCGATTTTGTGCCGCGCCGATCTCTCGGTCACCAATTGCCGCAATGTGATTCTGCTAGGAGCCGATTTGCGGGGCGCTACGGTGACGTCCACTGTTTTTCGCGAGACGAATTTGGACGGCGTGGACCTCAGCGGCCTCGATTTAAGCACCGCGCTGCTGCCCTATGGGTGGAAACCACCGGCCAGCGCGGGGTAATCTCCTATCCCTGTGGAGCCCTCCCGGCCTTGCCCGGACGCCTTGCAGAGGTGTTGAGGCATTGAAAGCGCGATGACAACGAAGTAAGATTCGAATAGATGGCAATGAGCAAAGCAGCCACCATACGGACCAAGTTCGCCACAGCCGCGGAGACGGCGCGTATTTTGGGCGTTTCCCCGTCTCGCGCTGAAGAACTCATTAAAATGGTGAATGGCAGTGGCCACAAGCAAGTGGCTCACCACGGTTCATCAAGGTTTAAGGCTTCCAATTCTTCGTGGGGAAAGAAGCAGGCGCGCACCAAGACTGCAAGAGCCTCCCGCTGACGTTTTTCTCCATATCCCCTACGATCAGGATTTTCAGGATCTCCATCTCGCATACATTGCGGGAGTGAGCGCATTTGGTCTGGCGCCGCGGGCTACGCTCGAAATGCCGGGCGGCGCGCCCCGCCTAAACAATATTCTCGCACTGATTCAGCAATGCGAGTACGCGATACACGATCTCTCGCGAGTGGAACTGGATGGAAAACACCACTAGACACCTCGATTCAATATGCCCTTCCGGAGCAAGATCACTCTATGAGGCGAGAGTGTTCAAGGAAATCTGTGTTGTGGCAAGCGCGGTGGCTGACAAAATCCTCAGGGCAAACTAACCAAGCGAGAAGCAGATTCCCAGGACAGCGACCAGGAAGCAAAGGAATGCCGCCCGCAAGAAGCGGGGCTACATGAGAGCAACACCACGACGCGCAGGGGCGTCGTCCACGTGGAAGGCGTCGGCCGCCAAGGGCGCTAAGGCCCAGCGCTGCATGAGGCAATCGGAGAACGGCCGGAACTTCCCGGTGAACAACGCCAGGACGCAAGAGACGCGAAAGCCCGGCCGTCCAGGAAAGCCAAATGCAGATCCTTCACTGCGTTCAGGATGACAACGCAACCCGGGAGCGCGGCGGCAAGCCGCTGCGCTCCACACACTGCGAGAAGAAAGATGCCCCCCGTAAAGGCGACGCGATAAAGGCACGGGGCGCGTTCAGGGCATCGCTCGACATCGCGCAGCCCGCCAATCGGGAGATTGGCATTCCCAGAGAGGTCCCTCGGCTTGGAGGCCTCAGGATGACGTGCGCGACTGCAAAGGCGAGGGCTATTTCGAAACGGGGAAATCGGCCGGATCAGATGCAAGCACGGAAGAGGGTGTTAATGGCGTGGGCGGCGGCGCGACGCCAGGCGCAGGTGATAGCGGCAGCGACTTTGCGGGCGTGGGTGATAAGGGCGGCAGCGTATGGGATAGAGGTGAAGCGGGCACAGCGGCAGACCCGACGGGCGTGGGACGCGGGGGGCGGCGGCGAATTTCGATGCCGAGACGCTTAATCTTTTGATTCAGGGTGGAAAGGGGAAGCTGAAAGCGCTCGGCGGCTTCGGTTTGGTTCCAGGACGTGCGCTCAAGCATATCGAGAATCAAGCGGCGTTCGACCTGCTCCATAATGGCAAACAGAGCGTGGGAACCGGCGCCACCTGAATTCAATGGGCCTCCCGAACCACCGGGCAGAAACTCGGAAAGCTCCAGCCGGACACCGCGCACGATTTCACGGGTCTGGACGTTTTCGGGAAGCAAGTCGGCGCCCAGCGACGGCTGGGTGGAAAGGACCACTGCGCGCTCAACCACGTTTTCGAGTTCGCGAACGTTGCCCGGCCAGTCGTAATCCATCAGCAGCTTCAGCGCGGCGGGAGTGAAATGGCGCGGCGGCTTGCCATTTTCGCGGCTTATCCGCTCGGCGAAGGCCTCCACCATCAGGGGAATATCCTCTTTGCGATCGCGCAACGGGGGAAGAACCATCGAAATCACGTTCAAGCGATGATACAAATCCTCGCGAAAGCGGCCATCGCGGACGAGCGTGGCCAGATTTTCGTTGGACGCGGCCAAAATCCTTACGTCCACGCGCAGCGTTTCGGTTCCGCCCAAGCGCATGAATTCACGCTCCTGAATTACGCGCAACAGCTTGGCCTGGGTTTCCGGACTGATGGTGCTGATTTCGTCAAAGAAAATCGTGCCCCGGTCGGCGACCTCAAACAAGCCGCGCTTGGAGGCCACCGCGCCGGTGAACGCGCCCTTCACATGGCCGAAAAGCTGCGATTCCAGGAGGTCGGCGGGAATGGAGCCGGTATTTATGGCGATGAAGGCCTTATCGGCGCGGGGCGATGCGGAATGAAGGGCCTTGGCAATAAGCTCCTTGCCAGTACCGCTTTCTCCCATGATCAGGACAGTGGAACGCGAAGGGGCAACCTGGGAAACCAGGTCCAGCACGGCGAGCATCTTGTCGCTTCGGCCGATAATCGTGTCGAAGTTGTAGCGCTGCTTAAGCGCACGCTTGAGCTCGCGGTTTTCCTCGCGCAACGTCCGCCGCTCGATTACATGGGAAACCTGTGACACCAGCTCGTCGTTGGACCACGGCTTGGTGATGTAATCCTGCGCGCCGGCCTTAAATGCGGCGCGGGCGGTATCCACGGATGCGTAGGCGGTAATCAGAATTACGGGCAATTCCTGATCGCGGCCGCGCAGTTCCTCCAATATTTCCACACCATTTTTGCCAGGAAGGTTGAAATCCAGCAGCACGAGGTCAACGGGGCGCGTTTCCAGCCAAGCAAGCCCTTGCTCGCCGGTTTCCGCAGTGACCACGCGAAAACCCTCGGAATTCAGCATCGCCTCAAGACCCTCGCGGATCTCAATTTCGTCGTCAATAACCAGAATAGTGCTTTCAGGCATGGACTTCTTTATGCACGGCGGGGAACTCCAGTCGGAACGATGTGCCCTTTCCGGGTGTGGAGCGAACGTCGATCTTGCCCGCATGTTCTTTGATGATGCCGTAGCTCACCGAGAGGCCCAGCCCGGTGCCGCGACCTGAAGATTTTGTGGTAAAAAACGGATCGAAAATTCGATGAAGGTTTTCCGCGGGAATACCCATGCCCGTGTCGGTGATTTCCACTTCCACGGAGCCGTTGGGCGCGGAGGTACGCACTTCCAGCATGCCGCCATTGGGCATGGCGTCGCGCGCGTTCAGGAAGAAATTCAGAAAAACCTGCTGGAGCCTGTTCGGCGAACCCACCACCGGCGGCAGGTCAGCGCCATAATTCCGCAGGGTTGTTACCTTGGCGGTTTTCATGGGGTGCTGCACCAGCAACAACGTCTCGTCCAGCAGGGCATTCAAATCCACTTCGCGGAACTCCGCGCCGCCGGTTCGAGAGAAATTCAGGAGATTATTCACAATTTCGCTGGCGCGGAAAGTTTGCCGGACAATCTTGTCAATCGTTAATTGCTTAGCATCTTCCGCGGGAATCTGCTTTGCGAGCATCTGGATGTAGTTAGATATCACCGCCAGCGGAGTATTCACTTCGTGAGCCACGCCGGCAGCAAGCAGGCCGAGGGAAGTCAGCTTCTCGGTTTGGAGCATCTGATCTTCCATTCGCACGCGTTGAGTGATGTCGTCGATCAGTATGAGCCGGCCAATGCGCTCGCCGGATTTGCCCTGCAACGGCGCCACGGATACGTTGGCTACCAGCGTGCGCTTGCTGGGCAGTGCGAGCCGATACCGGTAAACGCCGCTTACCGGGGTTTCCAATCCCTGCGAAGCCAGATCCGCTGAAAGCTCCAGGGGCAATACTTCAGCGAGCGGGCGCCCTATGGCTTCACTGGAGGGACACTCCAGCATCTCGCCAATCTGCGGGTTCCACGATTCGATCTTGTCGTCGAGCCCGGCAGTCAGCACGCCCACGCTTAGAGAGGCCACGATGTTTTCACTGAAGTCTTTCAGCCGTTCAATCTCGCCGGCCTTTTCCTCGAGCGATTGGTACAGCCGCGAGTTTTCAATTCCGACGGCTAAATGACCGGCTATTGCGGAGACCAATTCCACATCCTCGCTGGAAAGATATTCGCCATCACGGGTTTTGCCCAATCCCAGCACGGCCACGGTGCGGTCATGGAAACGGCAGGGCACAAAGTAATGCAGCCCCAATTGATCGAGGGTGCGGCGAACGGATTCAGTTTCCTCGGCACCCCGACCGGACTCGAAGAAAAGGCAACCGCCATCGAACCGTTCACGCGTGCGGTCGAGGAAGTGCAAGTCCAGGGGCGACTCATAATGTACTCCCAGAGAGCGCGTCAGAAGCCAGCCAGCAGTTCCTTTCGCCTCCAGAAAAATGGCCGCGCGATCCACGAGAAGGGTGCTGGAAATTCGCTCGAGCACGGAACCCAGCAGGGGATCGAGGTGCGTCTTGTGGGTGAGCGCCTTACCAAATTCCATCAAGGTGCGCCGGTAATCCAGGCGCTCCCGGTAGAAAAAGCGGTCCAGATGTGCTTGCACCCAATCCCGCAATGGTTGAAATAGAAATGCGGCCACTACGATCGCGACAATGGCCGCGCCCGGTCCGCTGGGCAGAGCCGTGTGGAAAAGCTCACCAATTACCGCGACGAGCGCGAAGTAGATCCCCACAACCGCGCCGGTGGCAAAGGTATAGGCTAGGCCGCGCTTGAAGATAATGTCCACGTCCATCAAACGGTAGCGAATGATGGCGTACCCAAAACACAGCGGAATCAAGCACAGCGAAAGAGCCGAAGCCTCCATCCAACCCGACGGCGTGCCGCCGAGCGCGTAGGGCAAAATGTAAAAGCAGAGGAAGGGGAGGATTCCCGCAAACGTGCCCCCAGTTACCCACTTCAGTTGCTGGCGCAACGCCCCACTGGGCGTTCGCAGGAAGCTGCCAAGAAATATGAGCGCGGCGGCGAGAAAATAAACGCCCAGGTAAACCAGTTCCCGCTGATCGAGAATGTGGCGATTGCCAATGGATGGCAGCAGGTCGAGCGTTTGGGTGGCCACGCTAATGTGCAGCAGGAGGAGGGCCGCCGGCACAGAATAAACGCCCATGAGCCACCAGCGCAGATTCCGGCGTTTTTCCGGAAATACGAGCGCAAAGTGGACCAGCAATGCCGGCTGCAGCAAGAGTGCTACTTCATTGGCCCAGTAAATGATCCAGTCGAAACCGTTGAGCTTTCCGCTGTAATGGAAGAAATATAGGACAAACGATACCAGGCAAAAAATGTAAAAGTGCAGAGTGCGCAGAGCGTTCCACCGGCGAATGAAAATAAACGCGCCGATAAACAGGTAAAGCAGGCCAACGATGCGAAGGAAATTTTCAATCGAGGTGGGTTTTTCAGCCGGTGCGGTAATCAGGCGGACGTCAATCGGTTCGCCAGCGCGGAGGAGCGTGTATCGCGCTTCGATCCATACTCCCGTCTGCCATAACCGCCGCGTGACCTGAGTGGCGGTGTGGACTGGAACCCCGTCCAAAGCTTCGACGACGTCTCCGTCGCGTATCCCCGCGCGCTCGCCGGGAGAATTCGGAGCAACGTAACGGGCTTCGACGCCAGCGGCGGAATCAAACCAAGATATGCCGTCATCCGGAGTGATGAAACGCGATCGCTGCTGGAAGTTGAGTACCCCGAACACAACCGCAGCCAGCGTCACCAACGCAAGCAGAACGGCGCTAAATCGGAAGCTAAGGCTGTCCTTCACCTTCGAACTCAATTGTCCCGCGTGCCCGAGTAATTTCTAAGGTTTCATTTAAAGCACGTAGCCTTCCAAAAACGGAAAGCTGTAAAGCTATAAGCTATTACAATAATTGTAGTTATCCGATCAATTGGTTTCACCTAAGACAACAATACATAAAAAGGAATATTACATTCCATAAATAATATAATAAAATTTAGAATTGAAAGCTTACGCCGCCCTGAAAGGCTCGGAAAGCCGGAATCAATAAGACTTGTCCGTCTGGGGTCGAGATTGGGACGTATCCCTGGGCTAAGAGGTTGCTTACATCGGCAACCAGCATCATATGTCCTGGAAAAAAGGTGGGAAGCGGTTGATGAATTGCGAAACTCAGGAACGGATCGAATCCGTAGGACGCCTCGCCGTAGGGATCTATACGCCCAACCGCAGGCCCGCTCACCCATACGTAACCCGCGGTTACCCGGGTACCGGTTCGTGGAGCCTTTGCGGAAATACGTGCTCCTGCGCTGTGGCGATAACGGGTAGCCAGTAGGTTCGATAAGTCACTGGTTGAGATGGCGGTACCGGGAGCGAGAACGCCAGCCCATGTGTATAGGAAACTAACGTCAGTACTGCCGCCAATCTTTTGGCGATAAACAACTCGCGCGCCCCACGAACCGGAGGATCCCGCGTCGTAAGCGAATCCGTTCGAAAAATAATCCGGCAAGAGATTGCCACCGGGGAGGGAACCCTCGCCAAATACTGCCGAATCGGCGGCCTGATCATGAAAGGCTGCCCCAATCAAGTCACCAGACTGGCCTATTCGGCGCTCGACAGCCGCTTCCTCATGCCATCCAGCCTGCAGCACGGGGCGGTTGTCCTTTTCGAGGAGAGCAGGAAATGAATTCAAGGAAATCAAAGCAGATTGCAGCGAACTATCATCCGCGACTCCATCGCGCGCAGGGGGGGGCTCCCCACTGGCTGGTGGAACGCCGTCAGCCCAAGGCCGGCTGTCTAAAATGAATCTGGCCCGCCACTGTGAAGCAATCCGGGTGGTAATCTCCACATTAGGACGCAAGGAAGAGGTAAATCCGTTCAGATCAGCCAGCACCATTTCGCCACCGTAACGCAGGCTTAAACGATCACCGAGGGCCATCTGCGATTGACGAGTAAGGCGCATGCCGCGGAACGTCGAGCCATCCGGGCCGAGCTCGGATTGCCGGAATACCACGCCTGTAACGGTTTCCCCTCCCAGCAGGCCGCCTTGTTGCACCCACAGCGTGTCGAATCCGCCGGCGGGCGCCTGATCGATGTAGCTAAAGGCGCCAGCCATCAGGAGATGCCCGACCGTACCCAGGTTCATATCATAGGCAAAGCTGGTGGTCGGAGCCTCGGAAAAATTCGTAATCGAGCCAGGCTGGTAAGTACCCGCTGATACGGCAAGTTCAGCGCGTGGCTGTTGGCTATTCCTCCCGCTGGAGCTTTCCTCGCCGCCCTCCACCTCGTCATCGCTCCATCTCAATATAGGGCGGCTAACCGTGGCGCCCCGCAACACCCAAGTCCAGTCGTCCGCATCGTCTGAACGCTGGGATGGAGGGCCATTTGCTGTCCGCGCCCCGGATCTTTCCAACGATGCGAACGCTGTCCCCATTCTCACTCGCAAAACGGTAGTGCGCAATTGATCCACATTTACGTGTTGTTCGAGGGAGGGCAGAAATCCAGCCAGGGTCACATTAACGCTATACAATCCAGCGGCCAGCGGCACGCTAAGGAACCGTCCCCGGGCGTCGGTGAAAACGCGAGCATCCAAGGACCCAGCCACTTCCTCAGGCTCGATGGAAACGGTTGCGCCCATCTGCGGCGTTCCGGAAGCATCCACGACCGACCCCGCAATTCGCCCCGCCGACTGCGCCGCGCAGTTGTGAACCCACAAGAGGGGCGCCAGCACTAACGCCGGAACCGAAATCAGCAATTTACGCAACATGGTCAAGCCACCTCCCCGCGCCTTATTTCGACGCCGCCTTTACAGTAAAGCTGGACGACGGCGTAATGGTCTGCTTCGAGATATTATCGGTGATAGCGACTTCGATTCGGTAATTCCCAGGTGTGAGCGCATTCAGGGTCAGCCCGTCCTCAAGGGTGAGCTCTTGACCGTGCTGGCCCAGCTTATCGCTCGACTGTTGAAATTTTAGTACCGGTGTTTTATCTTTCATCACCCGGTATTCTATCGATGCGTTGGCCTTATGGGTTTTTTCATCCACTTTTAGATTATAGACCTGTAAAAAGAGCCCCATGTGCTGGTCAGGAGTGAACACCGGATCCAGCTTGGGCCGCACCTTCATGTCTCCGAGGACGAATTGGCCCACACCAATATCGTGCGCGGACACCCGTTGCATTTCGTCGGCCACAATCAGTGTGCTCGAGGCAAGCTGATCATCATCGTATCGGGGCACGGCCAAGCGAGTATTAACCGCGCCAACGTTTCCGCTATTCACGTCCTTAATCACCAGATCGAGGCGGTACAGGCCCGGGCGCAAGGGGACCGCTTTCTGATAGATCGAAAAGCCCTTTAGGGACTGTTGAAGAAGGGCATCAGGCACCGCGTGATTCACCGTGTCCTCGAAGGTCTGCACCACCCGGCCGCTCGGACTGGTAATTCGAGCGAATAAATTCAGAGCCGCGGTCTGGACACCATCTTTTTCCTGGAAGCTGAGCTGCTTATTGGGTATCTGTACGGTGATGGGCACCAGGTCCGTATCGTCGGTCACCTTAAGAAAATCAAACCGGTAGTCAAAATTAACCTGATTGCGAATAAGGCGCGAAGACACCACAGCTTCCAGATCCTTGAATTTTACAGGTGGCGCCTGCTCAATCTTGGCGTATAAATCCAATCGCGAAAATTCATCGTCCTCGGCGGGCCGCATCCCGATGGGGAGCGCCTGGTGGGAGCCGTCGGTATTATTAAATCGAGCCGTTTTCGACGAGAGCCCTTGGGACTCCGCTTCCGTCAATCCGCCATTAGGGGTGTATAACAGGGCGTCTTTTTCACTAGGATCCGTGGTCAGGTGAAACTCCCCACTCATGCTTGGATCAACGAATTCCAACTCCACGTTTTCGCCGATGCCCTCCAAATAGCGGTAGCGCCAATCTTCGAATGGATATGTTTCCGTCTGGCCGCCCCCCTGATCCATGGGCCGGTCATAGCTACCGCCGCCGTCATGGGCCTCAATTTCATCCGGCTTACCCCAAGTGATGTAAATGCGGCCGCGATCGGACTTCCAACCCGGAATTCCGGAAGAATAATGCTCATTGGCATAAGCGATTCGCCGGTAGTGTTCTTCCTTGAAGGTGTTTTCGGGACTGTCAGGATCGGGATTGCGGCGGGCCCAAAATTGTTCGATGAACTGCTCCCTCTCCTCATTCGTGGCAAGCTGCAGAAAAGCTTGACGTTCTTCAGGAGTAATTATGTAAATCACATCTTCATTCAGCCATTTCTTGTAAGCGGGGGCCAGCTCTTTCATCAGTTCGCGCTGGCTTTTATTGCTGGCGTCCTGCTTTTTCTTGGCCGTTTCCCCTGACTGGCTTGCCGATTGCGCCGCGGCTGGGGCCTGCGAGGAAACGCTGTCATCGCTCTGTGGACAAACAGCTGCCCACACAGCCGGAAATGCCAAAAACCCAGCCGCCAACAGAACAGTGAGCCGAATCGTGTACTTCATTTTTGAGGAATCTTGTGTCCCCGAGGACCTGTGCGAATTGTAATGCGCCCAGGACATCGGGTCAACCCATCTCCTGGAGGGTTGGAGCCTCGGCTAGCCGGAGGGGTTGCCCGCCATTACGGGGTTGCCCATCATTAATTAAGTACAGCTGGAGAAGGGCCATCTCACGTATTGGACGGAGAAACATCCTATAATGCTTGGGGGAAGATGTCCCGCGTTGTGCGGCGGATGGTGGAACTTCTTCCGGTAATTGCCGAGAGGTAACTGTGCCGGCAAGCCGGAAACATTTCGGGCCTGCCACGCGTATCAAGAGCAGGGATGATTAGGATTTCTACGCGCCCCAGGGGCGCGCGGGGCTTACAAGATGAAAACGTGGAAAAAAGTTTTGATTGGGGCTGGCGCGGTCGTCGTGATCGGCGGCGTCGTTCTTTTCAGCATTTATCAATCCAATAAGGACGTGGTGAAGGTGCAGACGGGAAAAGTCGCGCGCCAGGACCTGACGTCCATCGTGTCCGCGTCGGGTGAAATCCGTCCCAAGGAATACACCAACGTACTGGGGCAAGGATTCGGAAAAATAACCCAGATTGTGGTGAAGGAAGGCGATCACGTAAACCGGGGAGACGTTCTGCTGCGCCTCGAAAGTGTGCAGCCGGAGGCCGATGTCGCCGCCCAACGCGCCAGCATTGATTCCTCGCAGGCAGGCGTTCAGGCCGCGCAAGCAAACTTCAAGATGGCGCAAGCGACCCTGCAGCAGCGCCAAGCTGATCTTGAAAAAGCCAAATTTGATTGGGGCCGCAGCCAAGCGCTTTACAAAGACCAACTCATCGCCAAGCAGGAATACGACGCGAGCAAGTCAACTTACGATGCCGCCGTAGCCGCAGTCGCATCAGCTCGCGCACAGGTTCAGCAAAACAAAGCCGCAGTGGATCAAGTGGATGCCAACCTCGCACAAAATCGGGCGGTACTCACACATCAGACCGACGTATTGAGCAAAACCGTATATGAAGCCCCTATCGCCGGCATTGTGACCTATATTGCCATCCGGGTGGGCGAAAACGTCGTCCCCGGGATTCAGAATTCCGAGGGCAGCTACCTGATGACTATCTCAGATATGTCCACGGTTACGGCCGAGGTAAAGGTGGACGAAACCGACATTACCGCCGTCCGCCTGGGCCAGCCGGCGGACGTCACAATTGACGCCATACCCAACAAGACATTCACCGGCAAGATTACCCAGGTTGGGGATCAGGCTATTCTGCGAACATCCGGACTAGCCACCACGCAAACCGAAGCCAATAGCCAGGAAGCCCGAGATTTTAAGGTGATTGTCACTCTCGAAAATCCACCTGAGGGCCTCCGTCCCGGGCTTTCCTCGACAGCCAAGATTCAGACGGCCCACAAATCCAACGTGCTGGCGATTCCGATCCAAGCGCTGGCAATTCGCTCCAAGCAGGAATTGGCCCAGGCTGCCTCGGGGAAACAGGCTGACGCTAGCGTCACGCTCGCCGCAGCCAAGACGGACAGTTCCGATTCGGCTAAGGATGAAGTGCAGGGCGTCTTCGTCGTGCGCAATGGCAAGGCCGTATATGTACCGGTGCAGACCGGGGTGACTGGCGTTACCGATATCGAAATCACCAGCGGCCTTCAGGCAGGGGATGAAATCATCACTGGCAGTTATAGCGTTCTACGAACGCTGAAGCCCAATGCGCGCATCAAGGTGGATAATAGCGCCCCCAAGCCTGACGCCTCCGCCACCGCCAGTTAATGGACGCCGTTGCCGGCTACAAAAGGGAGTTCATCTGATGCCAGTACAGGAAGTCGCGGCCTCGCAATCTTTTCGGCAGGACCTGGTGGATACCGGGGTCGCCATTTGCACTGACGACCTCACCAAGACCTATGTGATGGGTGCGGAAGAAGTTTACGCTCTTCGCGGCGTGAATCTGGAAATCCGCAAGGGCGAATACTCAGCCATCATGGGACCTTCCGGTTCAGGCAAGTCCACACTGATGAATTTGATTGGCTGCCTCGATACACCCTCGCATGGCCAATATTGGCTGGCTGGGCGCCTGGTCAGTGATATGGATGACGATGAGCTGGCTTATATTCGCAATAAGGAAATTGGATTCGTCTTTCAGACGTTTAATTTGCTACCGCGCGCTACCGCGCTCCACAACGTCGAGCTCCCTTTGATTTACAATGGGACGCCCGCCGAAGAGCGGCTCATACGCGCGAAAGAAGCGCTCGCTCAGGTGGATCTGGCCCCCCGAATGATGCACAAGCCCAATGAGCTATCGGGAGGGCAGCGCCAGCGCGTTGCCATCGCTCGAGCGCTGGTGAACCATCCATCTATCCTGCTCGCCGACGAACCCACCGGAAACCTCGACTCGCAAACTGGCGAGGAGATCATGGCTCTTTTCTCCAAACTGCACTCCGAAGGCAACACGATCATCCTAGTCACCCATGAGGCCGATATCGCCGCGCATGCTCATCGCGTCATTCGTCTGCGCGACGGCAAAATCGAGCGCGACGACCGTACCCGTTAGACTCTCAGGGCTCCGGCGTAATTTCGTCGTGCTTGGAAAGCCGCGCCGCGCAAGAAGGGAAAAGCAGCAGGCCGCGGCCAAAGCAAGAGCTTAGGCGAAACATTCGCGCGCAATGGCGGACGCCATCAGCAGTGTGAAACTCCACATTGTCACCTTCGTGGGCATGCAAGAAGCCGGCCAGCGAGTTTCTGTCATTGGCATTTCGCTGGTGAAAAATCACCGCCGTAACACGTGAGGTCGAATCCGAATGAGACTCCATCACTTAGCAAGCGATTCCGGTTGTGTCCGCGCCTGCCTGATGCACGCGGCCGCTCGCCGCTGAGGCCACAATCAGTTGCACCGCAAACAAACCAAATACGATTTTAGCTGCGTGCATAAAGCCTCCCCTGCCGAATTTCAGAATTCAGACGGGCTTACGAAAAAGCTTCCAATAGGTATGTTTATTCGTTTCCGGCCGATTACGTCATAGCAGGCATATTTGCCGGCTTTCTAGGGCGAGCAGTCTCCCCTTGATGAGAAGACCGCCTCCGTAGCCGGTGAGTTTGCCGTTGCTGCCGATGACACGATGACAAGGAACGATGATCGGAATTGGATTCGAGCCATTGGCGAGGCCGACCGCGCGAACGGCCCGAGGCTGGCCAATGCGATGCGCCAATTCGCCGTAGGAGATCGTGGTTCCGAATGGGATACCGCACAGGCCTCGCCACACACGCAACTGAAAGGGAGTGCCTTCCAGCGCGAGGGGCAAATCAAATTCCGTCAAATCACCTCGGAAGTAGGCCTTCAATTGGCGAACCGTCTCCGCGAAAGGCGCGTCTTCTTCTGTCCAATCCGCCTGGGGGCTCACGGCTCGCTTGCTTGTTCCAAAACTGAGGAAGCACAATCCCCGATCATTCGCCGCCAATAGCAGCGGACCAAGTGGGCTCATGAAGTTTGTGTAATGCATCTGGCTCATTATATTTTCTCAGTGCAGGGAGACCGTCGTCTTTTATCGTATTCGGCCGGCCTCTGTGTGCCATCTGCCTGCTGCGCGCTCACGCAAAGTCTGCAAACCTCGCTGAATTCGGCCCTGGCGGGTTTCCACCGTCTTCGCGGCGTGGACCCAGCGAAGAAATTCGCGGCGAAGCGCCGGTGTTATTTCCCGAAATACTCTCCGCGAATGGGCAGAGCGCTGCGTGAAGCTCGGGAGGAACCGGCAGTTCCCGCGATTCGCGATCCACCTCCAGCATGACGCCAACGATGTCACCCGTGTCAACGCCCGCCGCCTTCCTGAGTCTTGTATCCAGGTAAAGGCGATAGCAGCAGCCTCCCTCGGGCATCAGCGTCGTCCTCGCGATTCGGCTGCCGACCATTGCGATAACCGGCACATAGGCGGCACCGCCCTGCTCGCGGCTGATTTTCTCGGGAACGTTGACGGCACGGTTGATCCCAATTTTATAGATGGCCGCGAGGAACCTGTGCGCCTTGCGTGTCTGGGATCTCACACGGAAAGATACCGCGTTAGAAGGGGCAGAACAAAATAGCGATCGGCTTGGGGAGGCTAAAATTCGGTGGTAAGGCGGAGGGCATAGCTGCGCGAAGGGCCAATTGCGTTGCCGGAAAAAAGGCCTGCGAAGTCTATCAAGTCCAGCTCATTAGTCAGATTTTCTCCATCGGCCTGCAGGCGTATTTTCAACTTTTCTCCGTTATACAGATTCACGCCGAGCGAAGCGTCAAACAGAAGGTTGGGCCTGATGCGGCCGCGATTGAAATTAACGTGGTCCACCACCTGCTGGCCGTATTGCGCAATGGCTTCCTGCTCGGTGCCATCGAAATCGAAAGGCAAGCCGCTTCCGTAATCCGAGCCCGCCCCGGCCCACAACCGCCGCGTGAATTGGTAGCGAAATCGCGTCCGTACGGTATTGCGCTGGTCCTGCGAATCCCAAAAACGCCCGCTCAACGTGGTCTCGGCGTTCGTCGCGTCGTCGCCCAGAAACAGGCCGCCGGTCACTGGGAAATAGGCCGAACCAACAATGTAGGAATAGCTGACATAACCGGAAAAATGGCGCCAGTTGGGAAGATTGATCTTGGCTTCCGAACCGTAGATGCTGGCCTTCGCAAAAGCAATTGGAAAGCTGATGGCCGTATCGAGCAACTGATCGTCGTCGGCATAGTTATTTACGCGGCGCCAAAAGGCATTTACGTCCAGGCTGAATTGCCCGAAAAAGCTCTTGGTAAAACCTGCTTCGTAATAATTGCCTTGTGACGGTTCGACAGGCAACCGCAGCACATCCCGATTTAATGACTGCACTGCCGGTGAGCTGGAAAGCAAAATGTTTTCGGATGAGGGCGTCTGGAAAATTCGGTCGTAGGAAACGTGGAAAATGATGTCGGCGGAGGGAAAATATCTGGCCACCGAAAGCCGCGGGCTTACGGCGCTCTTATTCACGAGCAATTGGTAGTGATCCCAGCGAACACCCGCGTTAATACTCCATTTCCGAAAATGGATCATGTCCTGCAGGAAAGCCGATTGCTCCAAGTCCGGGTGGTTGCCGTTGAACGAAAAGGTTGTCGGTGTGCCGGGATCAAACTGGGTTGGATCGGTGATAATGTCGCTGAAACTTTCGTTCAGAAAAGTAGCGTCGGATTCCACACCGGCCTTCCATTCCTGGTTCGAGTGATGGATGGAAACGGACCCCTTGAAATAGCCCTCGTTAAAGCTATTGTTCTGAAACGCAATGATAGGCGTGGATAGATCATTCGACCACAAATCATTGGCGTCATTTCTCACCATTCCGCGGAAATCCCCCACCAGGTCCGGTGAAAATATGTGCTGGTAGGAAATAATTCCTATTGTTTCAAAGTTACCGGCGTTCTGGGTTTGCCCTGCAGCTTGCTGCACCTGCTCATTGGGGATCTGGTAGCGCGCCAGTTCGTGGCGAACGCTCATGCTTAACCGGTCGTCCGGGGTCAGGTCGCGTTCATAATTCAACGAAAAATCGCCGGTTGTCCCGGTGTTGGTAAAGTTTTCCGGGACAGGCGGATTCAGATAATGCTCCGTCATGTTGCCATCGGCGGTGACCCCAACAATATTTTTTCCCCAGGCGTACTGCCCCGTTGCATAAGAGCCTGCCGTGTCGAAGCTGCCGCCGGAAAGGACCACCTCCCCGTGAAATCCCTCTCGTGCATCCTGGATCGTGTTCAGCTCCACGACACCGCCCATTTTTCTGCCATATTCGGCCGGAAATCCAGCCGTGTAAATGGACATGGACTGAATGTCATTGGCTTCCATTTCATTGCCAAAGCCTGGCGAAAGATTGTTGGTTAGAGGGATTCCGTCCACCACAAACTGGGTCTGGTATTCGGAGCCGCGCGGATGCAGCACGGCATTGCCCTCGTAGAGCCATCCGGGCTGCGTGTTTACCAGGTCCTGCAAGGAGCGACCTGGCAACGAGGAAACCCGGTTATCAATCGTGTCCGACCCGATTCGATTCACCGACCCGGAGCGGGTAGGGTCAATCAACGTCACATGATCAGTCACAGTAACAGTTTGGCTCGCGGCAGCCAGCGCCAGCTTAATGGGATATTCCGCGGGTAGCGCAGACCGTACCTCCACCGAGGCGGAGTATGCGGAAAATCCCTGGTGCTTGACTTCAATGCGATATATCCCAAATGGGATTTTCTTGGCGTCAAGATTTCCGGCTTGGTCGGTGGCAAGAGATTTTCGGACCTGGTTGGCCTCGCTCACCAGGCTCACAGAGCTTTGCACGCCCGCACCCGATGGGTCGGTAACCTTAATTCGCAGCTCGCCGGTATTGCTCTGGCCGAAAAGCGGAAGAACACAAAAGAGAAAAAATATAACGCATCGTCTCATATGGCTGTTCATTACTGCGGCATACCTTATTATTTCGGGATTGCGATGCCGTAATGAAAAATGTCTGGCTCATACCTTCTCAGGTTCGCCCCCCTTCTAATCATTCCATTCCCTTCTATTCTGTTCACATTTTCTTTTTGCCCTGAGCATAATTCTTCAACTCATCTGGAAATCTCCACATTGAACTGAGCGGAGATGTAATATTATGACCGGACAAAAATATGCCGGAAGGACCATCATCCTCGATTGCTCTGCCGCCTTTTCAGGCTGGGGCCATTGGTATTGGCGCGGAACCCAAGCTCGAAGATGAGGTAGTTGGGCTTTTCGACGAATTTCGCAACCGGCTTCTTCGTTATGTGCTTTCATTCGGCATACCCCCTCCGGAAGGCGAGGAGATTATCCAAGAGGTATTTCTCGCTCTGATTTGGCACGTCCGCCTTGGCAAGTCCCGCCGAAATTTGCGCGGGTGGATTTTTCGTGTTGCCCACAACCTCGCATTGAAGCGCCACCAGCGCGCGCGGAGGTTTCAAAGTGGCGCGCTCGCAGGATGGGCTTGCGCGAACTTGCGTTATGACCGGCCGGATCCATTTCCAAATCCCGAAGAACAATTGCTGGATAGCCAACGGCAGGCGCGTTTGATGGCTGTCTTCCGCGCGCTCCCCCAAGGGGATCAGTCCTGTTTGTCGTTGCGCTCCGAAGGCCTTCGCTACCGCGAAATTGCTGAAGTTCTCGGCATGTCTCTCGGCGCCGTATCCATTTCCTTGACCCGGTCTTTCAAACGTCTTGAGAGCGCGGATCTCCGTTAACATGCCGCGGTAACATGATGCCGAAAAAACAAATTCACTTGCCGGATCAGGACCTGCTTCTGGCGCTGGACGGCGAACTCCCGCCCCGCCGCGCTGACCAAGTTCATGCGCATATCAGTTCTTGTGGAGCGTGCCTCGCACGGCAGAAAGCCATTGCCGCCACATTTGCCGATTTTAATCACGTCCACTATTTGAACCTTGATCCACCATTGCCATCCGCCGACGCCTCTCGGGCATTGCTTCAGGCCCAACTGGCCGAAATTGCCCAAGGGAGTCGCCGCCTGTCTTGGCCGCAAGTGCTTGGCGCCGCGTTCATACGGCATCAATGGGCATGCGTTTGCGCGGCCGCACTCCTCATCGTGTTTGTGGCGGGCATAGTGAAACATCAAACGCAGATCCGTCAATCCGAGACCCGCGTTGCGGACTTGAATGCTGGAGCAATTCCCAACCGGCTTCTTACACCCGGCATTGCCCTTCCAGTTACCACGGCCGACATTTGCGATGCCACCCAGCGCAACGAAGAAGTGCAAGCAATCCCAACACCATTGCGGCAGGAAGTTTTACAGGAATATGGTCTGGCTGCCACCAGCGCCAATGATTATGAAATAGATTACCTAATCACCCCTGGCCTTGGAGGCGCTGCCGATGTGCGTAATCTCTGGCCGGAGTCCTATTCGTCAACAGATTGGAACGCGCACGTTAAAGACGCTTTGGAAAAGCGCCTTCACCAATTGGTGTGCGAACGTAAGCTCAGTCTCGCCGCTGCACAGCACGAGATCGCCTCGGACTGGATCACAGCCTATAAGAAATATTTCCACACAAACAAGCCAATACCGGGAGCCTCCACATAGTACCGCCGCGAGTTAGCACCGTCGTGGCAAGGTAGAGACGAAAACTTCCTCATAGGCCCTTATGGAACGCGTATTAGGGCAAACAGCCATTGTCTTTCAAGATATTTTTGTTGCAAAGAGAATCGCTCGATTCGGATAAACGCGCACGAAATAGAAACGCTTTCATCCACCGTAATGGAAAGGAGTATTGATGAATTCACACAGTAAATTCCGCAGTGGACCCATTCTATGGTGCATTCTCGCGGCGGTTGTGGTGATCGCTATTTTTGCGGCCGCCGGCATGAGGGGAATTCCCCAGAACGTCGCCTACGTAACGGAAGAAGATGGCGGAATCAGCGTTGTTGATTTGCAGACACTGAAAGTGGTCCGCAGGGTTCATCCTGCCAATGTCGCGCCGCGAGGGATGGGAATCACATTCGATGGCAAATATGTCGTGACAGCGAATAAGGATACAGCCGATCTGGCCGTCTTCAGCACTCCACTGCTGCGATTGGTTCGCCGCATCCATATGGGCGACAACCCGGAATTCGTGAAGTTTAATCCCAGCGGGGAGTGGGTATTTGCCTCCTTTGAACCGGGATCGCAAGGCAAACCGCCCAGTGCAGCGAACGAGAGCGAGGAGGAGAATGAACCGCCCGCGCAGATTGCGTCGTTCCATCTGCCGGATTGGTTGGCAGGACCTGTGGCCATGGCCGGACAGGAGACCGAAGGCCTGGAGTTTTCGCGTGACGGCAAATTGTTGGTGGTGGCCAATGAAGCGCAGAATACGATTGGCGTCTATGACCCGCATACCGGTGCGCGGTTGCGGGAAATTGATTTGAAGTCCTACGGATTGCGTCCGCGCGGAGTGAAGGTATCGCCCAATGGAACCGGTTATGCGGTCACCATGGAAGCATCCGGAACACTGGCATTGCTGAACAATGATTTCAAGGTGGTTCGCTCAGTTCCGACAGCGGCGAAACCTTATGGTGTGGCGTTCGACCGAGAAGGGCGCAGGATTTTCGTGGCTGCCGCCCTGGGACAGAAGCTTCAAGTCTTTGCGGCGGATTCCCTGCAATTGCTCGGCGAAGTGCCTATCGGAAAACGCTGTTGGCATTTCACGTTCACACCTGACGATTCCAAAATCCTAATGGCCTGCGGCCGCTCGAATAATATTTTCATAGTAGATCCGAACTCTTACCGGCTCATTGGAACGATTGAGGGGTTCAAACTGCCCTGGGGAATCGTCACCTATCCGCGATCGTATGGCAGCCTGGGTTTGCCATAGATATGGCGAATACCTGCAGTAAAAAGGGCTGTTACGAAGACTTCGCAAACAGCCGCTATAAAGTAATCCATGGCACGACGAAGGCGGATGGGACCTTCGCGCACGACGACATCGCTGGATAAATTACCGCCTATGTACTCTTGGCCACGCCTGATTATCGTTTAAAGACCAGAGGAGGCCCGCTGACATGCTTCACGCGGAGGTGGAAATTTACGTCCACATGGTCCGCAATCCTGATAAACGGAATGCCCCCGTTCATCCCGTAGTCTTTGCGGTCGAAGACCATGGCTCCGTTAATCTCTCCTGAGCCGGGCCCGTTACGATAAACCGTCAGGGTCATTTTTTCGGGATTGGACACGCCGCGGATGGTGAAGTCGCCATCCACCTCGAAAGTGTTGGGGCCGGACCGCATAACCTTCGTGGACCTGAACGTGATCCAAGGATTTTGCTTGACGTCGAAAAAGCCTTTGCTCTTGAGCTTGCCATTCTTCATGCCGCTTCCGGTATCCACGCTGTCAGCCTCCACCCTGATATCCAATACGCCTGTGGTTGCATCCGGGGAGGGCATTGTTAAGGTGGCATGCCACTTGTCGAATTTGCCGGCGACGGTAACCGAGGCCTTCACATGGAAGGTGATTGAACTGCCTGCCGGCGTAATCACGTAAACCGGAGCTGACACTGGGGTCGGTGACGGCTGTTGCGCCGCCGGTGCTGGAGTTTGCACGGAGCTCGGTGATGGCTGCTGCGCTGGCGCTGCCGAAAGAGCGGCCACGCAAAGTCCGGCGGCGCAAAGCAACACTCCGATCATTCGTGCAGTTCGCTTGTAAACAAATCTCATAGCGACAAAGAGTAGCAGATGTCGGCCATTCCTTACTGAAAAAAGCTGCGACGATCACCGGGAGATGTTGTCCCTTTCATCGGATGGAACCCACAACCGAAAAGAGGAGAAAGGACGAAGAGGAGATTCCTCCCCGTGTAGCAGGTTGGGGAATGATCGCGAGCGTTGACACGCGTGATTTCAGAATTGACGAATTGCCAAGCGGTAGAAGGAGGCAAAAAAGGGCTGCTCCGATGAAATCCGGAACAGCCCTTGTAATTTAATCCCTGGCGGCGACCTACGTTCCCGCACCGTTGCCAGCGCAGTATCATCGGCTCAGCGGGGCTTAACTGCCGTGTTCGGGATGGGAACGGGTGTGGCCCCCGCGATAAGACCACCAGGAAAGTCGAAAGTTTGGGGCTGGCGGTCAGCGACTCAGCAGGAGCCGCGAACCGCCACCGCAAACCGAACTCTGAAGGAAGAAAGCTAAATTCACCGAAAATTTCACCAATCGCGACGCGTTGGGAAAGTTTTATGGTTAAGCCGAACGGCCGATTAGTACGGGTTAGCTACACGCATTGCTGCGCTTACACTCCCCGCCTATCAAAGTCGTAGTCTTCGACTGGCCTTCATAGACCGCCGCAGCGGTCTTGGGAGACCTTATCTTGAGGCGAGCTTCTCGCTTAGATGCTTTCAGCGATTATCTCTTCCGAACTTCGCTACCGAGCGATGCCACTGGCGTGACAGCTCGATCACAAGAGGTTCGTCCATCCCGGTCCTCTCGTACTAGGGACAGCTCCTCTCAAGTCTCCTGCGCCCGCACCAGATAGGGACCGAACTGTCTCGCGACGTTCTGAACCCAGCTCACGTACCGCTTTAATAGGCGAACAGCCTAACCCTTGGGACCTTCTACAGCCCCAGGATGCGATGAGCCGACATCGAG
>Ga0182024_10002786_pt1 | contig 42882 bp, 36 predicted proteins | sample P32metaG_FD_120480 | JGI IMG/M metagenome (GOLD analysis project Ga0182024, IMG submission 120480) | Permafrost microbial communities from Stordalen Mire, Sweden - P3-2 metaG (Illumina Assembly) | ecosystem: Environmental > Terrestrial > Soil > Wetlands > Permafrost | place: Sweden: Stordalen... | reverse complement strand
AGATGCGGTGCTCCGTTTCAAAATCGTTGGCATCGGACGCCGCCCAATGCTGATCCAGTGCCGCACGGATCTCTTGATCTCGCACTCCAGAATACTGCTCCTTCTTTTGTTGATCGTTCATCTCAGGCCTCCAATTTGACAAGAAGCTAAGTGTTTACTGGATCGGAGTGCACTTGCGCGACGTACTGGCCAGATTTCGCCCGGTGGAAATGGGGCTCGCTGCCGGGGAGAATGATCACGGCGCCGGCCTAGCGCGCGATTTGTCTCAGGTAGTATCCGAGCCGATTTTCTACATCCCCCGGCTTGTGGAAGCCGAGCGCGATCAGCGCCTTGATCCCCTTCTGGGCGGCAGGTCGCCCGAGAGAAGCGATGCACGCATCCCACCCGGCGCCAAGCTCGACGTCCGGCGGCAGGCTGGTGTTGACGAGGCGCTTCGTCTGGGCGATCGCCCATTTGTCGAACTGGCCGTTCGCGGTATTGCAATGGTGCCCTTGCCGCTCTCTGTGATCGCCTGCGAATTTGCAGGAGCTCTCGTCTTCGGGCTGGTGCTCGATTCAATCAAAATCCCTGTCTTTGCGCGCCTCGGCATATCGTAGAGATCGAGCTCTAACCTTACAGAGATATCCAGGGGCATTTTACCGAAACCTATCCAGAGGACGTTTCACGGGGCTGTTGCGTGATTGGCATTTCCACACTTTGATACCGGCCTCCTGCTGTCCAGTCAATTGCACAGCAGACTGCTGCCTGAAAGAATCTGGGCTTGCAAGATTTGAGATCCAGAGTGTCGGGGTTCCGGGAGCTTTAACGGGCAAATGACGCTGCAATGAAGATTTCTGCACGAAATGGCCCCGGTGTAAGGATCAGGTGACGCTTGTTTTCTGTAAGTTACGCCCTTCCTTTTCGCTGTCACCGCATTCTCGGGAGGTTTCGGAACAATGGGCGCGGAAAGGAACGCACGGTTGGGGTTCGGTTTTGCGAGGGCGTAGTTCAGCTGGTTGGAGCGCCTGCCTGTCACGCAGGAGGCCGCGGGTTCGCGTCCCGTCGCTCCCGCCAACGTCTTAAGGAATTGCATAATTAGGAACCGGTCCGACCTACTCTCAACAGAGACGGCCGAGTATTCGCGGTCAACTGATGTATCTGTGGTCACTTGACTTTAGAAACCCAAGATCCTACGATTCAAGCAACGTTGAGGTGAGGGAGTTCACCTTTAACCGCTGTCCTATCCGATAGGCCGGACAGATGATGACTCCTGACAGGGAATCCTGTTGCGGAGTCATGTCGCGGCCGGGTCCCTGAACGACACAATAGGAGTTCGTGCTCATGACGAACACTTGGGCTCTTTGTGCGCTCTGGGTGGGGCTTGCGTTGGCAGCGACGCTGCTGGCGATCTGGTTCAAAATCTCGACGGCGCTTTCTGAGATTGTGGTCGGCACGGTGGCCCAACTGGTCATTGGCGTGTTCCTTACCGGGCTCTTCGGTTTTGCGCAGGGCGGCTTGGCAGGGAATACGCAGTGGATCACTTTCCTGGCTGGCACGGGTGCAATCGTCCTGACGTTCCTTGCCGGTGCGGAACTCGATCCCGCCATCTTCAAAACCAAGTGGCGGGAAGCGTCGGTCATTGGCCTGGCAGGTTTTTTCGGACCATTTCTCGGATGCACAGCGATCGCGCATTACGTGCTGCATTGGGCGATCATGCCCAGCTGGCTGTGCGGTGTCGCTCTTTCGACAACGTCCGTCGCCGTTGTATACGCAGTGATGTTGGAACTTGGCTTCAACGTCACGGAGTACGGGAAGGCGATTCTGGCCGCCTGCTTTATTAATGACCTCGGGACGGTCATTGCATTGGGAATGATATTTTCTCCCTTCACCATCAGGACGTTGATCTTTGTGGTGGCTTCCATCATCGTATTTGTAGTCCTGCCATTTCTCACGCCGTGGTTCTTCAAAAAATACGGCGGGCGCGTCTCCGAACTCGAAGCCAAGTACCTTCTCTTCTTCCTCTTTGCCATGGGCGGACTGGCTGTCTGGGCTGGAAGCGAAGCGGTTCTTCCGGCGTACATGATCGGCATGGTTCTGGCGGGAACAGTCGGAAAAGACCATTCGCTGATTCGGCGTCTGCGTACACTTACTTTTGGGTTACTCACGCCGTTCTATTTCATCCGCGCCGGATCTTTTGTATCCGTGCCGGCTTTGATGGCTGCGCCCGTCACGCTGCTCGTCCTGTTTGGGGCAAAGTCGCTCTTCAAGGCGGTTGCCGTGTATCCGGCAGTCAGGGTTCACAAGTATGACGGCAAGGCCGGAGCTTACTACACGTTGATGATGTCAACCGGACTCACCTTCGGAACCATATCGGCACTGTTTGGCCTCAATCATCAGATCATCACGCAGGCGCAGTACTCCTACATCGTGGGCACTGTCATCGCCAGCGCAGTAATACCCACCATGATTGCGAACTCGTTCTTTCTTCCCCACCATCTGCTTCCCCACCGTCAAGCAGGCAAGAAAGCAGAGAAGGAAGTTATGCGGCCAGTTCCCGCAGAAGAAGGTTAGGTGATCGCTATGGGAAGTCCGGTTTTTGTTGGAATTCAACGAATTTTGGTTGCGTTCGACGCGTCTCCGCACGCGGAGCACGCTTTGGATGTGGCTCTGTCAATGGCTGGCGATATGAAAGCCAAGCTCTTCGTCATCTCGGTAATTCGGCCGCCCGAACCCGCCGAGAGCGCCGAGTTCCACGCTGTGCTTCAAGACGGGCAAGAGCGCTATGAGAAATGTTTCATCTCGTTGCGCGAACGCGCCAAACAAAAGGACATTGAACTCGAAACCGATATTGTCCTGGGCCATCCGGCGGAGCAGATTATCCATAAGGCCGACATAGTCCAGGCCAGCCTCATTGTCATGGGCAAACGCAGCCACACGATTCTTCATCGTTGGATGCTGGGCTCGAATTCAGAGCGCGTGCTGAGGTATGCGCACTGCCCGGTCATGATTGTTCATTGAGGAGAGCTTCAACAATGAAGATCGCGAATCGAGTGAACGAAAACACCAAGAGCCGCATGTGCGAATGCCGACCTCAGACGCCGTTCACTCTCATTCCATCGGATGCATTACAACCAACGGCCGTGCGGCCGGGAAAGCGGAATCATCATGTCTGAAATTACGAAACTCCATGCACTCGAAATTCTAGATTCACGCGGCAACCCCACTCTCGCGGTCACTGTCACGCTGGCAAACGGCGTAACTGCGACCGCCAAGGTCCCTTCAGGAGCGTCTACCGGCAAGCGCGAGGCGGTGGAACTTCGCGACGGCGACAAAGGCCGCTATGACGGCAAAGGCGTGTTGAAGGCAAAGGGCCACGTGGAAGGTGAAATTCAGAGTGCCGTCCACGGATTCGACGCAAACGAGCAGAAGGGGCTGGATAAGAAGCTCTGCGAGTTGGACGGGACCCCCAACAAGGGCCGGCTCGGCGCCAACGCAATTTTAGGCGTTTCTCTAGCGGTGGCTCATGCGGCAGCCAAAGATCATGGGTTGCCACTCTATGCCACGCTCGTGGACAAGCCGGCCAATCTTCTTCCGACGCCGGGATTGAATGTTCTGAACGGCGGCAAACATGCCGACAGCAACGTGGACTTTCAGGAGTTCATGATCTCTCCAGTTGGCGCTCCATCCTTCAGTGAAGCACTGCGCGCATCCGCCGAGACTTTCCATGCTCTACAGGCGGTGCTGCACAAGAAGGGCTACAGCACGGCCGTCGGCGATGAGGGTGGATTCGCGCCTCAATTGAAGTCCAACGAGGAACCCATCGAACTGATACTCGAAGCAATTCAGAAGGCGGGTTACAAGCCGGGCAAGGACATCGTCATCATGCTCGATCCCGCCGCCAGCGAGTTCTTCGACAAGGGCAACTACTTTTTTGCCAAATCGGATAAGAGTAAGAAGACGCCGACAGAGATGGTCGCTCTCTGGAAGAGCTGGCTCAAGAAGTACCCCGAAATTTGGTCGATTGAGGATGGCGTGGCTGAGGACGATCACGTCGGCTGGAAGCAAATCACCAAAGAACTTTGCGACCAGATCCAGCTTGTCGGCGACGACAATTTCGTCACCAACCCGGCGCTCTTCCGCCAGGGAATCAAGGACGGGATTGCGAACGCCATTCTGATCAAGTTGAACCAGATTGGCACGGTGACCGAGACGCTCGAATGCATCCAGATGGCGCAGGCACACGGCTATGGCGCCGTGATCTCGCACCGCTCCGGAGAAACGGACGATACAAGCATCGCTGATCTCGCGGTCGCAGCCGGAATGGGCCAGATCAAGACCGGCTCCGCATGCCGCGGTGAACGAATCGCAAAATATAACCGGCTGCTTGAAATCGAACGCGAACTGGGCAGCAAGGCGCGCTATGCGGGCGCAAGCATCTACGACCGGTGGAAGAAGCCTGTGAAGGCGTAGCGGAAAGTGAGCGGTGTTGGAGTCCACCGAAATGGCTCATCTGGGCGGATGACTCCTCGAAGCGAAAACTTGGAGGAGTCATGCCCGAGATTCAACCAATGATCAAGGAATCACAACAACATGGGGAACTCAATGAAGCCCAGCGCAGGCGCCTGAGCGTGACTTGTTCCTACGTTGACAAACTCTTGAGGGAAGTCGAGGAGATTCTCCACGAGGTGGCAACAAAGTCTCCGTTTCCTCGGCACGTTGTGGATGTCACTCCCGCCCAGACACGAGTCCTGGAAGATCATATTCGCCGTATTCGCGAGCAGCTTCTCCGCGCCCTCGCGTGGCAGAACATCGCGCCCGAACCATCCGAAATTCCAGCCACCCGTGCTGCTCTTACTCATCTCGCCTTTGTCGATATTGCCATCGAGGAACTAAAGCCCAGCTATATGCGAGGCTCTGGGACAGTTCCTGACGATGTAGCAGAAGAACTCAATGGCGTAGTCCACGAACTTCGTTCCGTTACTCAAAGCATGGAACGCTACTTGCGTCAGGAATTGGGTACCAATCTCGAAGCGCGCTTGAAAAAACTGGAGCACATTGGCCACGACGTGGCGCTCCTTCAGACAATCGAAACCGTCGTTACACGCCACGGCCTGGTTGAGTTCCGGTCAAGAATTGCCTCGCTCGCTTCGCGACTGGAGGACAACAATCTGGAGGTTGCGCTGTTCGGCAGGGTCAGCAGTGGAAAATCATCATTGCTCAATGCACTCCTGGATACAGACGTCTTGCCCGTTGGAGTTAACCCGATCACGGCTGTTCCAACGAGGCTGCGCTACGGCAGTACCCTTCGCGCCGAGGTCGCTTACGCCAGCGGGCGCGATGACGAAGTTTTGCTCGATGAGTTTCGAAGTCTGGTGAGCGAAGCCGGCAATCCCGGCAATCAACGCAATGTCGTGCGAGCAGTCGTTGAGATTCCGTCGCCCCGTTTGAGGCAGGGCATCGTCCTCGTGGACACACCTGGTCTCGGGTCGCTTGCCCGGCGCGGCGCCGCAGAAACGATGGCCTATTTACCGGCTTGCGACCTGGCAATCCTGCTGATCGACGCGGGGGCAACCCTCAACGACGAAGATATCGGAACGCTGCGCCTTCTCTATGAAGGCGGAATCCCGGCTATTGTTCTGCTCAGCAAAGCCGACCTGCTCGCGGACACGGACCTAGGTCGGGTCACCGGCTACATTGAAACTCAGGTTCAGGACGAGTTGGGGCTCAAGGTCCACGTTCAGCCGGTAAGTGCTCTGTCCGATCATTCCGGGTTGCTGAATTGGTTTTTTGAGCAAGAATTGCTTCCTCGATTTAACAAGGCGCGGAGTCTGCGCGAGGCCTCCGTAGCTCGCAAAATCGGAGCTCTTCGCGAGTCGGTGATTGCCGCCCTTGAGACATCACTTCAACGCGGAAAGCGCGAAAGTCTCCCTTCAAGTAATGGAAAAGAAATTGAAGCCAGGTTGCGGCATATCAGTGGCGAAATCGGCGAGCAGCGCACCCATCTCGACCAGGCCCTTCTCGAACTCGGGGAACGCCCAGAGGTCATTCTGGCGGAGTTGGCACAAATGGCAGTTGCTCGCATCTGTTCGGGCGCGAGCAACCGGATTGACTCATCGCTGCTCGTGGAGTGGACTGAAGATGTCATTCAGAAACATGTGGATCGCGCTCTCGCCAGAACACAGACTGCGTTACGGGACGCGGTCGAGGGGCTCAGGGAGATCGCGGGCGAAATCAACCGGTCCGAGATGCCAGCTCAGGAGGAGGCCGACATCCTTCTTCGAAATGCGCCGCGATTTGAGATGGCTTCGGCTCCACATCAGATTGGTACAGCGTTCTGGAGATGGTTGGGGCGCAGGGCTGCCAGTGCATTCGCCCGCCAAAGCCTTCGGGAGGCATTTGGCGAAGTGTTCAAAGACGAATTGCACCGCTATGGCCGGGCGCTGAGTCAGTGGGGTGAGCATACAACGCGCAGAACGCAGGCTTTCATGAGCTCCTACGCCGATGCGTATCGTGCGCAACTCAGCCGGATGCGTGGGCCTTCCGCTGACGGAACGGCGTCGCCCGAGCTCGAAAACGACCTTTCGTTTTTATTGAAATGGAATCGAGAAGCGGATGCCGAGACGGTTCAAACACGAGAATGAGCAAGGAGGATAGACGTTGGAGAAATATCTGATGATCGCCGTCGGAGGCTCACTTGGCTCTATTGCCCGGTACTGGGTCGGCTCGACGATCTCCGGCCGCATGGGCACCAGGTTCCCCTACGGCACATTCGTGATCAACATTACGGCATGCGTAATCATCGGATTTGCGCTCACGTATCTGGGCAAGCGCGCGGATCTGAATCCAGCATGGCGCTTTCTGATTCCGGTTGGCTTTGTGGGGGCTTACAGTACGTTTTCCACGTATGAGTGGGAGACACTTTCGAATCTTCGCTCAGGCGCTTTCCTGCTCGCAGCTCTCTACGCCGTCGGCAGCCTGCTTCTGGGACTCATTGCCGTGTGGGGCGGCTCTCTGCTCGCGGAGGTACTCGGGTGAGAACTCATCGACAACTCGTTGTGTACCACTCGATCCTCCAGGTTTTGCACGAGTCTGGATGTCCATTCTGTAAGTTTCTGAAGGAGTATCAGACAGCTCGTCTGCAGAATCGCTCGGATGTGGAGACTCGTTGCTTGTGTAATTTCCACACCTGGGGATTGGCTGCCGTCCAGGACGCCCCCGCCGCAGCGCAAGCCTTCATCAGGATTCTGAATGAGCCTGCATCGAAAACAAATGGAACTCCTGAGTGCGACGTTTGCAATGAGGTTCGGTTGGAATTATCACCAGCAACTGAAGGAAGAACTGGATCAATTGCGCAACGAGCAAAGTCAGGATCGAAGTGGATGGGGTGCGCTTGGGCGGGCCGCCGAGTTTCTGGTTTCGCAACGCGGATTACGAGCATAACGGAGGGCAGATGCTGAAAGCCGGAAAGGCTCTGAAGGTTTCAATCTACGTCAGCGAGGGGTCGAAGCATCACGGAATCCCCGTGTATTCCAGCATTCTTGATTTTCTTTTCTATCGGGGTGTGTCCGGAGCCACAGTCGTCAAAGGCATCGCCGGTTTCGGGGCCGATCATCACATGCACTCCGCGAGCATCGTCGAGATCTCGGACCACATGCCGCTCAAAATTGAGTTCATCGAGACGCCCGAGAAGGTGAATGCGATTCTCGGCAAACTCGAAGAACTTGCGGGCACAGGCATGATCGAAGTGCAGGAAACCACCGTTGCAAAGCCGGCACAAGTCTCGAAACCGAAGAAGGCTACTCCTCCTGCGCATCTGAAGATGGAAGGCAAAGCGAAGATGATGCGTATCTATATTGGCGAAGCTGATCAATGGAGAGATAAGCCACTTTACAAAGCCTTAGTCGAGGCCATGCGGGCCAACGATATTGCCGGCGTCACCGTCTATCGCGGCATTCTCGGCTATGGCGCACATCGTCGGATGCATAAGGACAAGGCCCTACACCTGTCACAAGATTGCTCGATCATGCTCTCGGCAGTTGATACCGAGGACAAACTTCGATCCTTTCTGCCCCTTGTCGATCAGATGGTAGAAGAGGGTTTGGTCGTTTTCTCAGACGTGGACATCATCAAGTACTCCTACCGCGCTCTTGACGTTGATCAGCCGGAGCCGCAGTCGGGAAGCGCTTCTGTATGAGCGGAGGCTCGACCATGAAAGACCAATTTCTAGCTCGAATGTTACGCATTCACTTCGGCGAAGGCGACAAATGGCAAGGTAAGCCCCTGCATGAGGCAATTGTGGCGAAATGCATGGAACTGGGGATGGCCGGCGCGACTGTGTATCGAGGAATTGAAGGATACGGGGCGAGCACCAGGATCCACCATAGCAGCCATTGGAAGTTTTCCAAGGATGCTCCCATTATGCTGACCATCATCGACAAGGAGGAACAAATCGAGAAGCTGATTCCGCACCTGGACATGATGGTAGAAGAGGGACTGATTGCAATGTCCTGCGTGGAGGTAATTCGCTATTCGCGCAATCCCGAAAAAGCGCAGGAGACACCCTCAGAACGAACATAATGACGTCCGATCTATCGACAATGCAGGAATACGGCAGCCTTCCGACTGAGACATCTGGGAGTTTGGATGGCTCCGCTCGTTTGTTGCGACTTGCCGACCTAGCTCAGGACCTTGGGGCTGAGCCTGTCGCCGAGGAAGCACATGAGCTCGCAGCGCGGGTTTCTGAAGGACGTTTCTATGTAGGTTGTGTCGGTCAGTTCAAGCGAGGCAAATCCACCCTCCTTAACGCATTGGTCGGCCAAGAGGTTGTTCCAACCGGGTTTATTCCGGTCACGGCGGTGCCTACCGTGATTCGATTCGGCGACGCACTTCACGCGCGGATTCGTATGCGAGATGGCTCGTGGCGGGACGTTGCGATGCCCCACTTGAAGGAATACGTGACAGAAGAACTGAACCCCGAAAACAAAAAGGCCGTGGACGGCGCGGAAGTCTTCGTACCCAGCCTTTTGTTGTCCTCTGGCATGTGTTTTGTTGACACGCCGGGTTTGGGTTCGGTCTTCACCGGAAATACGGCAACGACGCAGGCGTTCCTTCCCCACATCGATGCAGCATTGGTGGTGGTTGGAGCCGATCCGCCGATTGCTGGCGAGGAACTGGCACTCGTGGAAGCAGTTGGCAAGCAGGTTCAGGATTTAATCCTAGTGATCAACAAGGCTGACCGCACCAGCGATCCGGAGCGCGCAGCGGCGGTTAAGTTCACTCGCGAGATTCTGGAAAAACGGCTGCATCGCCCGATGGGCGAGGTTTTTGAGGTGAGTGCCGCCGAGCGAATGGAGAATCGCGGTCCGTTGCGAGATTGGGAGAAACTTCTAGCGAGTCTGCATCACCTCGTTGAAGACTCGGGCAGAAATCTCGTTCGCGCTTCTTGCGACCGAGGCCTTCAGCGCTTAAGCGAACAACTGTTGGCTATTATCAGTGAGGACCGTGACGCGCTTCAGCGGCCAATCGAAGAATCCGAACGGCGCATCGAGCTAATGAAGGAAACCATCAACGATGCTGAGCGCTCGATGCGCGAGCTGAATTTTCTGTTCATGGCGGAACAGCATAGGATTTCAGACCTCTTCGGTGACAGGCACAAGCAGTTCTTCGGTTCAGCATGGACCGAATCTGCAGCGGAATTCAATCATGATCTACTGTCCGTACCCCTCGCCTTTGGCCCACACTATCGGCGTCGAGTGATGCACCTTGCCCAGGAGATCTCGCGCCGCAAGGTTATGCCATGGCTCAAACCTGAGCAGGAGGAGGGTGAGCGCCAATATCGGGCCGTGGCCACTCGATTTGTGGAGATGGGAAACAACTTCCTGAAGAAGCTCGCCAGTGTGGGCCTCAGTGAACTAACGCGGATGCCCCATGCGCTCGATCCGGAGAAGGGCCTCCGCGTGCGTTCCAGATTCATTTTCGAGGACTTCATCGGAAGTGCGCATCCTCCATCGCCGCTGCGCTGGTTCGCCGACGTCTTTTTGCCGCTTGTGGGTGCACGCAAAGTAATCACAAACGAGGCCCGAGAGTTTCTGCGGCATCTTTTGGAAGTGAACAGCTCACGCGTGCAGAACGATGTTCTCAATCGCATTCAGGATAGCCGGGGACGCTTGGAAGCCGAGATTCGCAAGCTGCTGCACGAAATCAGCCGCATTGCAGAACAGGCACTTGACCGGGCGCGGAAGGTCAAAGAAGAAGGTACACCTGCTGTGCAGTCGGCAGTTGAACAGCTCAATCGAATAGAACAGGAGGTTTTGGCGCTCGTCTAATCGATTCATGCGCTTCCGGTGGCGGAGCGAGTGTTGGAGTCCACTCTTAACCGCCCCTCGTCCCGAGGGGAAGATGACTCCTAGGAGGCTAGAACTCGGAGGAGCCACCTTGTCTAGAGAGACTCTTGGACATTCAAACAGTGATCCAGTCCAGCCACAAACGGTTCGACCAAAAGTACGCTTCTAAATGAGGCCACAGCATGGCCGTTTTGGCTGTTAACGGCACTATCGATCCGCAGCAGTATGCCGCAATCGTTGAGCGCACCGAGGAATTGGCGCGACTGCAGGCGCAAGTGCAGAGGCGGAAGTCGATGCTGATTTTTGGTCCGGAGGCGGTCGGCAAGACTCGCCTCTTGCGGAGCTTTGTGCAAGCACAGCCTCTTGCCCTCTTAGCTCTCCAGGTCCAGTCTCCCCGCGAGCTACTGTTGGTGCTGATTGAAGAACTCCGCCGCGTTCAAAAGCCCAGAATCAGTCTTCCGGCCAATTGCACATCTCTGGGTACCCGGTCTCTAAAGGGCATTGTGCAGCGGGCGCTCGAACAATATCCGTTTCTGCTTGCTCTTGACCATCTCGCAGGTCCGTCCCGTGTCGTGACCGGCCTCATTAAGGATCTGAACTATTTCGATCGAACCCCCGTTATATTTGTCGCTCGTACACCGCACATGGAAGACATTGGCACTTTGCAACCCATTTGCGCAAGCAAATCTGAGCGATTGGAGTTGAAGGAATTTGTGCCTCCCATTGCACTTGAATTCGCACGGAGAGAAGCAAGCAGGACAGGGCTCTGCGCCTCAAACATCGATCATGTCCTGCATCAACTGGTCGAATGGAGCAACGGAAATCCCGGCAGCATCGCTCACATGCTGAAAATGGCCCATTTCCCTCGTTACTCTGCCGGAGACCAGATCAAGGCGCACGTCCTCTATCTCGATTACCGGATGGGACGGCGCGAGTGAATCTCAGTTTCCCCTTTTCGTCCTTTACCGCAGGTCAGTGAGTGACTCGGTGATAATGTGCTCACCGAGCGAGATGCGCGCAATTCCTCGGTTCCCGACGAAGCCAGTCCGATGCCGATGCGCGCCGCGCCGGCGACAAATTTCTGATGGCGCAAGAAAGTTCATGGGAGTCTTGAAATCTCTGGAGAAGTCCGGATGGAGTCCCGAGATATCACAGCCCTGGCGACGGGTAATACTATCTTGGCGTCGGCGGAGCCCTGAGAGCTTGAAGAGACCGTGAATCCAGCATGACCTCGGCGAGTTTGCAGACAACAAGCCAATCAAGACCTGGATCCCTCCGCGTGAGATTCGCGATCCGGATGTGCTTTGCAAGTCCAAGTTTCTCCAGCAGCCAAATGCCGTAATAATTGGGGTCGAACTCATACCATCCAAGACGATGCCGGGCTGAAACCGGATTTGCGTGGTGATTGTTATGCCAACCCTCGCCCCGGGTAAGCAGCGCCACCCACCAGCTGTTACGAGACTCGTCCCGGGTCGCAAAGCGCCGCCCAATGCGGTTATACGGTCAATGCCACTGGACGCTCCTGTACGAGCGCTGTCTTCTTTGTGAAGTGTGTCATGTGACGGCTACTCTGTCTCTGGCTGCACGATTTGATAAGCTGCGCAGTATCGATCGCAGGGCGCGGTCTGAGTCTAGAATCCAATGGATCGGAAATCCATAGCAATATCGAAATCAGAATTGACCCCGCAGGGAAGTGGATACTCGAGTGAAAGGATCAAAGAATATGCGAACCAGATCGACAGAATTGCTGATCACCTGTGCTGCCATTGCAGCATTCCTCTCTGTTCCATTCATCGGATTGGCTCAGTCGACGCCGATTCGGTCCCTGTTGGCGCTGTCGAAACGTAACCACACGCTCGCAATTGTGGACCCGAACACACTGAAGGTCATAGCCCGGGCGCCTGTCGGTCCTGACCCCCATGAAGTGATCGCGTCTGCCGATGGGAGGACGGCCTATGTTTCGATCTATGGCGGTGGTCGGTACCACGCTCTTTCGGTCATCGACCTTGTCGATCAAAAAGCGCGTCCTGATATCGACACTGGGGCCTTGAATGGCCCGCACGGGCTTACATTTGTTGGAGGAAAGCTCTGGTTTACGGCAGAAGGGGCGAAGGCAATCGCGAGCTACGACCCTACATCCGTCAAGATCGATTGGATCATGGGCACCGGCCAGAATCGGACTCACATGCTTTACGTCACTCCCGACGAGAAACAGATTTACACAACAAACGTAAGCTCTGCGACGGTCAGCATCCTGGAGAAGGTCATGCTGCCGCCGATGGGACCTCCTCCGGGTATGCAGCGACCACCGGGTTCGACGCCTCCACCACAACCGCCGGGAGGGAATCAACCACGCATGGATTGGAATGAGACCATCATTCCAGTCGGCAAAGGCGACGAAGGATTTGATGTATCGCCAGATGGGCACGAGCTGTGGACCGCAAATGCGCAGGATGGAACTCTCTCCGTGGTTGACCTCACGACAAGGACCCTGACGGCCACACTCGACGCGAAGACGTTTAGTGCAAACCGGCTGAAGTTTACTCCGGATGGAAAGTATGCGCTGATTTCAATGCTGGGCGATGGCGACCTGGTCATCTACGACGCAGTGTCGCGCAAGGAATTCAAACGAGTGCAAATCGGACACGGAGCGGCGGGCATTCTGATGGATCCGGTTGGCAATCGCGCTTTCGTCGCCTGTGGGCCAGACAACTACGTCGCCGTGCTGGATCTGAAGACCCTGGAGGTGACAGGACACATCGACGTTGGCGGGGAGCCGGATGGTCTGGCCTGGGCGGTCCGCCCCTAGCTTGCAATTCGAGAACCGTCACGGAGTCTCAGGACCGCGACGAAATAAGGACGACACTGTCGCGCCAGAGGTCGGTTTCGATTTTCGTACATGTCTTTCTTGCGCTGCAACCGCGGGGCGGGGAAGAAAATTTCTAGTTCCCAATCATCTCTACTGCGGCGGAGTGTTGCCGATCGACTTGTCCGCCCACGGAATGAACCATTTCATGTTAGGCGCGTCCGTGTGCCCTCCGTCATGCTGCCGCCATGCAAGGTCACCTCCGAGAAGGCCCTGGTTCACGGGCGGCATCTTTGCGGTGTGGTAGTCGCCTTCGACGTCCAGACCCTTGGCTCCCAGGAGGGTGAACACGCGACTCGCATCCACAGTGGCCATGAAGCTGCCCTCGTGGTCAGAACGCGATTCCGGCCGACGATTTATGCGACGCAACGGTTAGGCAGATATTTCATCTCTCTGTCGGCGGCTCGGCGCTGCGTGTGCATCTCTCGAATGCGTTCGGAACCGAGGCGCTCCGCTTCACGTCCGTACATGTCGCGCGGCCGCTTTCACCATCATCCTCGGCAATCGAGGAGCCAAGCGATCGTCCATTGACATTCGGTGGAAGCTCCGAAGTGACAGTTCCCCCGGGTCGGAGTTCATTTCAGACCCATTGGCATTGTCGGTGGCGCCGTTGTCAGATCTCGCTGTGACGTTTCATTTGGAATCGCCGCCCGTGCAAGAGACGGGACATCCGGGCTCGCGGGCAACATCGTATTACATTCATGGGGACGCAGTCAGCGCAGCGAACCTCACAGAACCGAAGCATGCGGACCACTGGTGCCAGGTTTCTGAGATCGACGTGCAGGCTGTGCCAGGTGCAGCAGCTGTGGTCGCGCTCGGAGATTCCATCACAGATGGACATGGCGCCACGACAAACGGAAATGATCGCTGGATGGATGTACTGTCCCAACGGCTGCAGAACTTACCTAGCACACGCAATATCGGAGTGTCGAACCAGGGAATCGGCGGCATCATCTGCTAACCGATGGCCTGGGGCCGAATGTCCTGGCGCGGTTCGATCGCGATGTGTTGGCGCCCGCGAATGTACGATGGGTCATCGTCTTTGAAGGCGTGAACGACTTGGGAAGGCTTGCCCGAAACGGAGAGGTGCCTCCAGTTGAACATGCTGCCCTGGTGCAAAGAGTCTTGACCGCGTACACCCAGGTAATTGCACGTGCCCATGCGCACGGCCTGCGCGTTTACGGAGCGACGATCACTCCGTACGTAGGATCAACTTACTATCATCCCGGTCCTCTAGGTGAGTCCGATCGGCGAGCGGTGAATCGATGGATTCGCGACTCAGGACACTTCGACGCGGTGATCGATTTCGATGCTGTGGTACGCGATCCGCAACATCCCGATCAGCTGCTGCCCACCTACGATTGCGGCGACCACTTGCATCCTTCTCCAGGAGGTTACAAGGCGATGGAGACAGCCATCCCACTGGATCTCTTCACACGTTAAAGTTGCAGGGCCACGCATTCATATTGAGGATGTCAGTCGTGACGGAAGCACAACTCAGTTGCGAGTCGCTTCGGTGCTGGTGAGCCGACGTGTTTTCACATCGCGCATCGGTGGCTGGCCAAAGAAGCGGCTGTACTCCCGGCTGAACTGGCTCGCACTTTCATAGCCAACCTCGAAGGCGGCACTGGCGGCATCAAGACCCTCGTTGAGCATGCGCTCCCTGGCTACATGCAGCCGAAGCTGTTTCTGATATTGCAGTGGGCTCATCGCGGTGAGTGATCGAAATTGATGATGCAATGTCGATACGCCCATCCGCGCCATGGTTGCGAGTTCTTCGACACGCAGGGGCTTCGTGTAGTTCATCCTGAGCCATTCGACCGCCTTTGCAGTCCTGTGGCTTTGCTCGCCAAGCGTGGCGATAGCGCGGAGATGCTTTCCCTGCGGACTGCGAAGCAAGCGGAATACGATCTCGCGCTGGATCAGGCCGCAGAGAAATGGAATGTCCTGTGGCGTGTCCAGCAGATCCACGAGTCGGGAACATGCATCCAGGAGTTCGAGAGAAGTTACACCGACGGCCATGCCGCGGGCGTCAGCAGATTCCTCGCGCAAATGAAACTCCTGCTGTGAAAGAATCTCTCGGACCGCCGGCATTTCGAGTTTGAGCAACAATCCAAGGATTGGCTCTTTCTCTGTTGCTGCGATTACCTGGCTGACAACAGGAAGATCGACAGATGTCAGGAGGAAGTTCGAACCGTCGCATACGTAGGTCGTCTTCCCAACGTTGATTCGCTTCTTGCCCTGCACAAATACAACCAGGCTTGGTTCGTAAGCAGCCGAGGTGCAAGCGGTTGTTAAGGAGCGGCGGTAGAGGCGCAGGCCTGGTATCTCAGTGAGCATGTCTCCTTCCGCAAGAGCACGATTAGCTATCTTGCGAGCCAGCTCCGTCCGCAACGCAACCACGCTTCGATCTGCGGTCACTCCCTTGTGTTTCGATCCCTTCACCCGCTTTACCCCTTGAGAACCAAGTTAACTCTCAATTCAGGAGACTGTGCACAAAAATGCAGGTATCGACAGGAATAGGCAAGAGATTGGCAGGATCAGGATACCGCTGGAGGGATACTCTTTCGTAGTCTGATTCACGGGCGAGTTCTTCGCCATCTGAAGAAGTATTGAGGTACCTTCATGTATAAGGCCAAAGCTTATTCCGTTTCCAGTGCGACAACGCCGTTTGCTGCCGCTACGGTCACACGGCGAGATCCCACCGAGCACGACGTTCAGATTGAAATTCTTTTCTGCGGCATCTGCCACTCGGATCTCCATCAGACGCGCAATGAGTGGAAGGAAGTCATGCCCACCGTCTACCCCTGCGTCCCCGGTCATGAGATTGTCGGTCGCGTCACCAAGGTTGGGTCCGCCGTGACCAAATTCAAGCCTGGCGACCTCGCGGCAGTCGGTTGTCTCGTGGACTCCGACGGCACATGCCCAGAGTGCAAGGCCGGACTCGAGCAGTTCTGCCCCAACATGACTCTCACCTACAACTTCCCCGACAAGCACACCAGGGGCGTCACGTACGGCGGGTACTCTGAAAGCATCGTCGTCACCGAGCGCTTTGTGCTCAGCGTTCCGTCTAACCTCGATCTTGCTGGAACCGCGCCTCTTCTCTGTGCCGGCATCACCACCTATTCGCCCATGCGGCATTGGGGAGTGACCAAAGGCAAGAAGGTCGGTGTCGTGGGCCTAGGCGGACTCGGCCACATGGGAGTCAAGTTCGCGCATGCTTTCGGAGCGCATGTTGTGGTGTTTACCACTTCTCCCGGCAAGAAGGACGACGCTCTCCGCCTCGGAGCCGATGAGGTTGTCATCTCCCGCAACGCCGACGAGATGGCCAAGCACGCGGGCAGCTTCGACTTTATCCTCGACGCTGTCGCCGCCGAACACGACATCAATGCCTACGTCAATCTTCTTCGCCGCGATGGCAACATCACGATGGTGGGCGCACCGGAAAAGCCACTCCCCCTATCTGTTTTCGGCCTCATCTTCAAACGTCGTAGCATCTCGGGCTCTCCCATCGGCGGCCTTGCGGAAACCCAGGAGATGCTCGACTTCTGCGGCAAGCACAACATCACCGCCGACGTCGAGGTCATCCCCATCCAGAAGGTCAACGAAGCCTACGAGCGATTGCTCAAGTCAGATGTGAAATACCGGTTTTCCATTGATATGGCGTCTCTCAAATCGGAGTAACCGCAGCACGACGATGCCTCGCTTCGTCACAGTGTGGTCGGTTTCATAACAGTCTTAATTCCAGGAGAAACAATGCAGAAGCGCAAATTGGGAAACAGCAATCTGGAAGTATCGGCTCTCGGGCTCGGATGTATGGGATTGAGCTTCTCCTACAAGCCGTTCCCGGAAAAGCATGAGGTAATCGCACTCTTACATGCGGCTGTCGAACGGGGCGTGACCTTCTTCGACACGGCGGAGGTCTACGGGCCCTTCAACAACGAAGAACTGGTTGGGGAGGCGCTCGAGCCTTATAAGGGAAAAGTCGTCATCGCCACCAAGTTCGGATTCGATATCAATCCTGACGGAAGTCACGGCGCGAAGGGTCTGGACAGCAGCCCGGAGCGCATCCGCTATGTCGCCGAAGCGTCCCTCAAGCGTCTTAGGATCGACGCCATCGATCTTTTCTATCAGCACCGCGTCGACCCCAAAGTTCCTATTGAAGACGTCGCCGGAGCTGTCAAGGACCTCATCCAGCAGGGCAAGGTGAAGCATTTCGGTATGTCGGAAGCCGGCGCGACGACCATCCGCCGCGCCCACGCTGTGCAGCCGGTTGCGGCCCTGCAGAGCGAGTACTCGCTCTGGTACAGGAAGCCCGAGGAGGAAATCATTCCCACCCTCGAAGAACTCGGCATCGGCTTTGTTCCCTTCAGCCCTCTCGGCAAGGGCTTCCTAACCGGAAAGATTGAGGAGGGCAAGATGTTCGACAAAACCGACATCCGCAGCAGTATTCCGCGCTTCACCCCGGAAGCCCGGAAGGCGAATCGGATCTTGGTGGACCTGCTGGCGGAGATCGGGAAGAGCAAGGGCGCGACGCCGGCGCAGATCGCGTTAGCATGGCTGCTGGCACAGAAGCCGTGGATTGTTCCTATCCCGGGCACAACGAAGATCCATCGTCTGGAGGAGAATGTAGGAGCGGTTGCCATTGAGCTTTCGAAGAGCGATCTGGAGCAAATCGAAAGTGCTGCATCGAAGATTAAGATTGAAGGCGCGCGGTATCCGGAACACATCGAAAAAATGACCGGCCTCTGAGCGGTCAATCAAGACGCTCATTGAAACAGGAGAATGGAACCAATGGAGATCAAGAGAGTCGGCTCACAGCCTTCGGGAAAGGGTCCTGCAAATTATTTCACAGGCACCGTGCGCGTCGATATGCTGTTTGACGCGCCAGGACCCGCACGGGTCGTCGGCGCCAGCGTTACCTTCGAGCCCGGTGCTCGCACCGCGTGGCATACTCACCCGCTCGGCCAGACACTCATCATCGCCTCCGGCTGCGGCCGGGCGCAGCATTGGGGTGGTCCTATCGAGGAGATCCGGCCAGGCGATGTCATCTGGTTTGCGCCGGGAGAGAAGCATTGGCACGGAGCCGGCCCAACGACCGCGATGACGCACTTCGCCATTCAGGAGAAGCTCAACGGCAAAACCGTCGAATGGATGGAGCAGGTGAGCGACGAGCAATATGGTGCCTAGTCCTGCGGATGCAGGGTTACGAGTTGGACGGATAGACCTGAATTGATCGCTGAATTCATAAACAACGTCGGCACCATTATTCCGCGAAGGCTATTTGACTCAATTGGCGATCGCACGCTCGCGGCCATCATTGCGTACCGTAAACATCCTGTCCTCGATCTTGCGGGAACCGCTTCTTTGAAATCGATGAAGGTAGAGATAGATCACCGGGGTGACATAAAGTGTGAGGGACTGAGAGAGAAGAAGTCCTCCGATAACTGCAATCCCGAGTGGACGCCGCGCCTCGCCGCCTTCGCCGCTGCCAAGCGCAATGGGGATTGCTCCCAGCAGAGCAGCCATGGTTGTCATCATGATGGGACGAAAACGCTGCGTGCAGCCCTGAAAGACGGCGGCTTCAGGATTCAAGTGCTCGCTGCGCTCCGCTTGCAGCGCGAAATCCACAATCATGATCGCATTCTTCTTAACGATTCCAATCAGCAGAATCACCCCCAGAAATGAATAGAGGTTGAGATCCTGACCGAACAGTAGCAGTGTGAGGAGTGCGCCGATAGCCGCCGATGGCAATCCGGAAAGAATGGTAAGGGGGTGAATGAAGCTTTCGTAAAGTACGCCAAGAACGATATAGATGACCAATACCGCGATCAAAAGCAGGATGCCAAGTCCCTTTAGAGAGCTCTCGAACTGCGCAGCTGTTCCCTGGAAGGAAAGCGACATGGTCGCGGGCATACCAATTTCCTCCGCGGCGCGCCGAATCAATCCCGTTGCGGACTCCAGTGAGACACCGCGCTTCAGATCGAATTGGAATGTCACAGCAGGGAACTGTCCCACGTGGTTGATGCTCAGGGGCGCAACGGTCTGAGTGAGGCGGGTGACCGCCGAGAGAGGAACGAGCCGACCCATGTTCGATCGCAGGTATAGATTTCCCAAAGCTTCCGGGGCGCGTTGATCCTCTTTGAGGACTTCAGGGATGACATCTTGTTGTTCCGATCCGACCGTAATCGTGCTCGCGCGGCGATTGCCATAAGCGTCATAGAGTGTATTGGCAATGTTCGACGGGTCTATGTTGAGCGACATCGCGAGATCCCGGCGTATGTCGACGTTCACGCGGGGGGCGCTCATTTCGAGATCGCTCGATACATTGGCCAGTTCCGGTAGCGACTGCAGCTTCGCTTGCAATCTGGGCGCAGACCGGTATAGCTCCTCGGCATCTGGTCCTTCGAGTGCTGCCGAATACTGAGACCGAGTTTCATTTTGTCCGAGGCTCAGGTAGTCTCCCTGGCGCAGATAAACATTCAACCCAGGAATTCGGTTCAATTGTTTCTGCAGATCAGCCATGAGGACCTGCACGTTTGGCCGATGCCGATTTTGGACCAGATTGACCCAGAACCAACCCGAGTTCTGCGACTCGACCCCGGACAAATTGCTTTCCCTCCATGGTATCTTCGCGAGAATTGCATTTACCGGCTCGCCATAGGCAATCATCTGCGCGAACGAGTTGTCCTGCGAGGCTTCGAGGCGACCGCTAAAGGCGCCTACATCTACGGGCGGCATGAAGCTCTTCGGCATCTCCAGGAACAGAAGAATCGTCAGTGCGGTCATGCCATGCTCACGCCAATGGTCGCGCGTCTGTGCCGCAAGACTGCATTCAGAGAACGTCGATAGGTGCTCTCCAGCGCCATATACATCCGCTCTGAATACTTCTGGAACCGATTTTGCGTATGCTCTCGCGAGGTCAGAAATCGACTGCACAACATCGGAGTCAGCGTCAGCGCGGCTATTCCGGAAAGCAGGATTGATACCGAAATCGTGACTGCGAATTCACGCAGCAGCCGTCCCAGGACTCCATTGAGAAAAAGAATGGGCAGAAAGACGGCCACCAGGGAAACGGTCATCGAGACGATCGTGAAGCCCACCTCGCTCGCTCCGTCGAGGGCCGCCTGCAATCGAGTCTTGCAAATTTCCCGATGGCGCACGATGTTTTCAATCATCACAATGGCGTCGTCTACGATGAAGCCGACTGACAACGTGATGCCCATCATGGAGAACATGTCCACGGAGTAACCCAGCAGCCTCATGGCAATGAACGAGACGAGGATCGATACTGGGATGGTCGCACTGGCGATGATCGTGGAGGATGTCGTGCCAAGGAACGCATAGATTACAAACACCACGAGGCCGATCGTGATAAACAGAGTTCTGTTTACCTCTGCAATGGATTCCCGCACGATATCGGCGCTATCCGCGACCTTCCCGAATGAAACTCCGGGGGGCATGGCGTAGCGCAGGGAACGAATGGCATCTTTCACCTGGTCGGCGACTTTCGCTGTATTCGTGCCGGGCTGCTTCCGTACCGCAATGATTACGCTAGCCCTTCCGTTGATCCAGGAGGTGCTCTTGTCATCACGGGAACTGTTGCTAACGTTCGCAACCTGATTCAGCCGCAGGGGCACGCCGTTCAGGTCACAATCAGTTGCGAGAATTGCTCTGCGGTTGTGAGCTGACTGTTTGCCTGCAGAGAATAGTCGCGGGCATCGCCATAGAGTGTGCCCGAAGGAAGATTTGAGCTGTTATTCGCGAGCGTCGTCCGAATCTGTTCGAGGTCCAACCCATAAGCCGCGAGCTTTGCTGGATCAACCTGCACCCGAATGGCAGGATGAGAAGGTCCCCAAACTGGAACCTGTGACACGCCGCTCACCATGGCAATCCGTTTCGCGAGGACCTGATCCGCATAATTCGCAAAGTCGCGAAGGGACAGGGTCGTCGAGGACATCTCTAGCCACAGGATGGGGTCGGCTGCTGGATTCTGCTTGGAATACGATGGCGGCGAGGGCAAGCTAGCGGGCAGAGAACCCGCAGCTCGCGCGATCGCCGCCTGCACATCCTGTGCCGCCGCATCGATGCTGCGGTTCAAATCGAACTGGAGCACAATATTCGTTTCGCCAGTCTGACTCGAAGACGTCATATTCGCGATGCCAGGGATCATCGAGAATTCGCTCTCCAGCGGCGTCGCCACCGAAGAGGCCATCACATCGGGATTCGCACCGGGGAGGTCCGCACTTACTCGAATCGTTGGATATTCAACTTCCGGAAGATTGCTGACAGGCAGCGAGAAATAGCAGAGAATACCGAAGCCGGCGATGGCCGCGATCATCAGCGTTGTGGTCGTCGCACGACGAACGAAGAATTCAGTCAAACTCATCTTCGAGTTTCCTCAAGCATTCTCTGGTCGGCTGTTCGATTACGGAGCAGACGTGCTGTTCCCACCCGGGACCTGGCTGGCTGCACCGCGGGGTGAATTCATGAGAGAGACCGGCGCACCGGCGGCGAGTCGAAGCTGTCCCTCCGTGACAACCAGATCGCCGGGACGAACGCCATTTCCGATCACAGCCAGTACGGGCTCGTTCTCCGGATCATAGGTGCGCATCACCGTCACTGGCGTCATGGCTGCTCGGCCCGACCGCACCAGCCAGATGAATTTTCCGTTGATCCCATCCTGAACGGAAGCATTCGGAATCACAGTTCTGGACGGGTCGATGCGCAGACGAAGACGAACGTGAACAAACTCTCCGGGCCAGAGAGCGCCATCGGCATTCGGGAAGACCGCCTTCAATCGAATTGTCCCTGTCGTAGAATCCACCGCGTTGTCGATGAACGCCAGGTGACCTTCCCTTGGTGAATTGCCGCCATAAGTCACTTCCACAGTCAACGGCCCACGAGCGTTAAGCCGTTGTATCTCTGGTAAAACCTGCTCGGGAATGCTAAATGTGACATCGATCGGGGTTATCTGCAGCAGGGTGACTAGCTTTGTACCACTGTCCCCGACGATGTTGCCGCCCTTGACCATCGCGGCGCCTGCGCGCCCGGTAATAGGAGCAACCACGTGGGTGAAGCTCAACTGCAGCTGTGTTTCGCTCAGGCGGGCTTCGTCCGCTTTTCGCGAAGCCGCCGCGGCTTCAACGGATGCTTGGTCGGAGTGAACCCCCGCGCTTGCTGCATCGCGCGCTGTCACCAGTTGGTCGACCCGCTGTCCCGAAATTACTCCGAGCTTTCCAAGCTGCACAGCGGTCTCCGCCTCAGACTCGCTTTGTCTGCGCGAAGCAGCGTCTCGCGCTGCGACGGCGCGCGCCTGCTCTTCCAAAGCTGCGTCGCGGGTCAGCTCCGCCCGCTGTTCGGCCGCCTGACGTTCGAGCGCATCCCGATCGATGGTGAACAGCAACTGTCCCTTGGTGACGGTCTGGCCCTCCCGAAATGCAACTCGCTCGACCTGCCCGGCGATGCGCGACTTGACCTCGACGGTGTCGGTCGGCTCAACCGTCCCAACTGCCGAAATGTCAACCGGGACATCCAGCGTGATGGCCTGGACAGCCCGTACTGGCACGTCGTCACCTTTGTCGACATTGGTCTTCGCCGAGACCCGGGAACAGGATGTCAATGCGAGAGACATTCCCGCCAAAAGGAGAATCAGCCCGGAGTTTGACATCAAGCTCACGTCGAACCTCTCACCCATAATCCTGAAAGGTCGGAGAGAGAAATATCAATATGCAGGAAATGACGCAAACCATGCAGGAAGCGGTGTAGTTCTTGAGACAAAGGGAATCCGCAGGACTTGGTTGCAGTACGTCCGGAGTTCCTGGTCGTCCACCTACTTCACGTGCCCGTATTCGGTTATTCGAATATGTCACGATGAGTCCACCGCACAGGACTGCACGGTACCTCTGTGGTGCTCAGACCGTTATCGCGCGGTTCTGTTCCTTCAATTCAGGTTCCGCCAAAGATCCCTCCGCACGAGACCTATCAAGCTTGCCCCGGCGCAATTCTCTCCGCTTCATAAGAAAGAAGAAGACCGGCACGAGAATCAGCACATGAATGGTTGAAGTGATCATGCCGCCAACAATGGGAGCGGCGATCGGCTTCATCACGTCTGATCCGATTCCGGATTCCCAAAGAATGGGCGCGAGGCTGAGAATCACCGCGGTCACCGTCATGAGCTTAGGGCGGAGACGCTGGACTGCTCCATCGATTGCAGCCTGTTCGAGCGCGGCCTCTGTCATCGGGCTGTCTTGTGCGAGCCGGTGCTCGAGGGCCTCATGCAGATAGACGACCATGACGACGCCGGTTTCAACGGCGATGCCGAAAAGTGCGATGTAACCGACCCAGACAGCAACGCTGAAGTTGTAGCCAAGGAACCATTGCAGCAGTAGGCCGCCAGACAGGGCATAGACGGTGGGGAAGATGAGGACTGCGGCTTCCGCAGCGGATTTGAAGACGAGATAGAGCAGCAGAAAAATCACGAAGAAGACGATGGGCAGGATGATACGCAGGCGCTGCTTGGCGCGCAGCTCGAATTCGTATTCACCGGCCCAGCGCCATGTGTAGCCGGCCGGCACAGTGAGCTTTTGCTGGATGAGCCGATTCGCGCGATCGACATATCCTCCGTAGTCGTTGGTCTTCAAATCAAGATAGACGTAGCCGGTGAGCGCGCCGTCTTCGTCGCGAATCATCGCGGGGCCGCGTGAATAGTAGACGCGCGCGACTTCGCTCACGGGAATCTGCTCGCCGGATGGAGTCGGAATTAGCGCTTTCGAGAGAGCATCCGAAGTGCTGCGGAAGTCATGTTGGTAGCGGACGGAAATTGGAAAGCGCTCGCGGCCCTCGATATTCTGTGCGATATCCGCGCCGCCGATTTCCGACGTGACCACGCGCTGGACATCTGCCACCGACAGGCCGTAGCGCGCGGCTTCCGGCCGGTTCACATCCACGTTCAGATAAAACCCCTGCGAAACGCGCTCGGCGAAGACGGAACTTGTCTCCGGCATGGCGGAGAGAACTTGCTGCATTTGTTCTCCCAGATCCTGAATGCGATTGAGATCGGGTCCCTCGATTTTGATGCCGATAGCCGTTTTGATGCCGGTCAGCTCCATGTCGAGACGATTCTCGACGGGCATGGTCCAGGTGTTGGTCAATCCAGGAAACTGCAGTTTGGCGTCCATTTCCTGGATTAGCTTGTCATAGGTCATGCCGGGTCGCCATTGTTCGCGCGGCTTCAGCATGATGGTGGTGTCGTACATATCCAGCGGCGCATTGTCGGTAGCGCTGTCGGAGCGGCCGACGGTTCCAAAAACCGTTGCAACCTCTGGGAATGAGTGGATGATGCGGTCCTGCTGCTGCATGAGCGATACTGCCTGCGTGATCGAGATGCCGGGCAGCGCGGTTGGCATATATAAAGAGGAACCCTCGTAGAGGGCAGGCATGAACTGATTGCCGATGCGGAAGGCGAGCGGAATGGTGGCCGCGAGGAAAGCCAGATTGAGGGCGACGACAACTTTCCAGTGGCGCAGGGACCAGCGCAGGATGGGCAGATAGAGAGCCTGCGTGATGCGCGCGGCAGGGTTCTTCGATTCAGGCCGCAGCTTTCCGCGCAGGAACAAAGGCATGAGAGCCGGGACCAGCGTGATCGAAAGCAGCGACGAAAAAATCAACGCCAGGGTTTTGGTCCACGCGAGGGGGCGGAACATGCGGCCTTCCTGCGCCTCAAGCAGGAAGACGGGGAGGAACGAAACGACGATGATGATGAGCGAATAGAAGAGGGCGGGGCCCACCTGCTGTGCAGCGCCCACGAGAATGCCGCGCCTTTCACGACCCGTAAGGCGAGCGATGTCGTCGCGTTCGGCGAGATGACGGTACCCGTTTTCGACCATCACGATGGCAGCATCGATGAGCACGCCAATCGCGAGAGCAAGTCCGCCGAGTGACATAATGTTCGAGCTGACATGCAGGTAGTGCATGGGAATGAATGCTCCCAGAACCGCGATGGGCAGCGTGAGGATAGGAACGAGCGCGGAGCGGAAATGGAAGAGAAAGACGATGCATACGATGCTGACAATGATGGCTTCGAGGATGAGATCGCGCTTGAGCGTGTGGATCGACTGATCGATGAGCCATGAGCGGTCATACCCGGTCACGATCTCGACGCCGGGCGGCAAGGATGGAGCAATTTCTTTCAGCTTTGCTTTCACATTATTGATGACGTCGAGGGCGTTCATGCCATAACGCATGACGACAATCCCGCCCACGGTCTCGCCGTTGCCCTGCCACTCCGCGGCACCGCGCCGAATTTCCGGTCCCAGGATGACGGTACCGAGATTGCGCACCAGCACGGAGGTTCCATTCTTGGTGGCCACGGGAACATTCTCGAGATCGGAGATGGAGCGAAGATAACCGAGGCCGCGAATCATGTATTCCGCGCCGCCCGCCTCGAGCACGTCGCCTCCGACTTCGTTGGTGCTCTGTCGCACGCGATCGATCACCGTTGAAGCGGAGATTCCATAGGAGAAAAGCTTGTTCGGGTCGAGGTTTACCTGATATTGGCGAACGAATCCGCCGATGCTGGCCACTTCCGCCACGCCGCCGACGGTCTCAATCTGATAGCGCAGGTACCAGTCCTGAAGCGCGCGCAGGTCGGCCAGGCTTCGCGTGTGGCTGCGGTCGACGATGGCGTATTCGTACACCCAGCCTGCGCCGGTTGCATCGGGGCCGATGGCGGGATGCACATCTGCCGGCAGGCGGCCGGAGATCTGCTGCAGGTACTCGTTCACTCTCGATCGGGCCCAGTAAATATCGGTGCCATCTTCGAAGATGACGAAAACGCACGAGTCGCCGAACATGGTTTGAGCGCGGACGCTTTTCACATGCGGAGCCGACAGCAAAGACGTAACGATGGGATACGTAACCTGGTCTTCAACCACGTCCGGCGGCTCGCCCGCCCATTCCGTGTGAATGATGACCTGTACATCGCTGATGTCGGGGAGCGCGTCAAGAGGCACGTTGCGAAGCGACCAAACGCCCGCCACAGTAAGCAGAATGGCTCCGGCGAAAACGATGAAAGGATTGTGAGCGCACCACGCAATGATCTTCGAGATCATCACATGCCTCCCGTGACGCTGAGGCTGAGTTGCTTGGTGGCGATGGTTTGTCCGCCGCGCAGTGCGGTGACCGTCACCTGCCAGGTGCCTCCCGAATCCAATGCGAGCTGGCCCTCGTAGAGACCCTGTCCTTTGTCCTGAAGTGTGGCAGCGGCGTGCTGAGCCGCCATGCCCATGGCCGGCATGGCTGCCATGAAGAATGTCACGGCGACCTGAGCGCCTTCGACAGACTTTCCATCCGCGCCGGCCAGTTTGACCTGAACTGTATTCGCGCCCTTGCGAGGAGGAGACGGCTGCGTTGTCAGCTCAATCCGTGGCTGCGAGACCGAATTGACGACGGCATTCGCACTTGAAGATGGCGTAGTAAACGATCCCATCGCCGCCTGAAGCTGAGCCTCGGAATCGACGAGGAAATTCGCCGAGCTAACGATTCGTTCGCCGGCGTGCAATCCTTTGAGAACGACGACCGAGTCGTCCAGTTGCGGACCGATCTCAATTTCGCGCGGTTCGAGGTTGCCCTGTCCGTGATCTACGAAGGCCACGTTGCGCGAGCCAGCCTGCAAAACTCCGGACGCAGGGATCAACAACTGACGGCCGAGGGGCACGGAAATGTCGACGTTCACGTACATACCCGGCTTAAGTGCGACGCCCGGATTGCGGAAGACAAGACGAACCTTCGCAGTGCGCGTTGTGGGATCGACCTGGGGAAGAATCTGATCGATGCTGCCAGCGAATTGACGTCCAGGATAGGCATCGACCGTGACCTGCGCTGGGTTGCCGGGTTTGAGCCGGCCTACATCATTCTGGAAGACGTTGGCATAGACCCACACCGTGGAGAGATCGGCGATGGTGTAGAGTTTCATGTCCGGCTGAACGTAGGCGTTGGGCAGGGCATTGCGCTCGGTGATGTATCCCGATGCCGGCGAGTTGACGGCGATCTCACGCTGGACCTCGCCCGTTTCTTTCAATGTCGCGATGGCGGCGGGAGGAACATCGAATTGCCGCAGGCGTTCCTCGGCAGCCTGCAAAAGCCAACCACTTTCCTCCACTGCGGTTCCGTGCATATCGGTTGCGAAAGCATTTTGATTTTTCTTTGCGAGAAGATACTCCTGCTCCGTGCTGACGAGGTCGGGGCTGTAGATGGTGAACAGCCGCTGACCCTTGTTGACATATTGATAGGTTGCGTTGGCGGAGACATTCTGAATCCAACCGGCGAAGCGGGTTTGCACATACGAGAGCCGCTGTTCGTCGATGTCGACGTTGCCCGGCACGTGCAGTTCGTCGGTTACGTTTTTCAGTTCGACTTGCGCGGTGGTTACCCCGATTTCCTGAAGCCGCGTTGGGGAGATCTGTACCGGAGTGAGCGCTGGCTCGGAACCTGCAGGTACTACTGCGGGTGAGGGAAGTGCGTCGGCGACAGGTTCGGGCCCGCGCGCGACCACTGGATCGTTGGCGTCGAAAGCGGCGTGCGCGGGAGCGTTCCGATGCAGGAGCAAATACACGAGAGCAACAGCCAGCAACGCACAAAGAGCGCCGGCCAGGATGAATGCACGCTGATAGGGACGTTGAGTCATTTCTTTTCCTCCGCGGCTGTGAATTGCGGTTCGAGCGGAATGCCGACGGCTAGCTCGAGGTCGGCCATGCGGGCGCTGAAATCTCCCATTGCCTGCCGCCAGGAGAGATCGATGTCAATCACTGTCATCTGGCTATCGAGCAGATCGAGAAGTTCGGTCTGATTGTTTTCATAAGCAATGACGGCCGCGTGAAGTGTGGCATCAGCTTGTGGCCGGAGCGCGTTCTTGTAGATCGCGGCGAGCCGCTGAGCCGCACGGGCATCTGCCAGCGCCTCCTCGATCTGCCCGAAGGCTTCATTCCGCAAGGCGGCCAGTTCGGCATCTTCATCCGTGACCTTGGCTGCGGCTTCGGAGATGTCCGCGTCATGCTTGCGATGATTGAGCCAGGGCAGGCTGACAGAACCTTCGATCATGTAGTTGTTGCGCGGATCGGATCCGGACGGCATCAGCATGTAACCAGCCGACAAGGTGAAATCCGGAACGTAAGCCTTCTTGGCCAGCGCCTGTTCTTGGCGAGATTTGTTCGCGGCGATTTGTGCGCCAAGAAGATCAGGTCGGGATTGCAGAGCGAGCTTCTCGAGATCCTGTGCCGATGGAAGAGCCTGATCGACCTGAAAATCGCCGCGCAAGCTGATCGGAAGTGTGGGGTTGCGGCCAAGGAGCGTGTTTAGGTGTGCGCGGGCCACGTCGGCGTCGCGATCGAATCGGACCATATGCTCAGCCAGACGTGTGAGTGCGAGCTGCGCTTTGAGCATGTCCTGCTGCGGCACTTTGCCGGTGGTGTACTTGATCCGCGCGGCTTCAATGGCTTGGTGGGCGATGGCCACGTGCTGGTCGTGAATCTGCAGTTCGTCCTGCGCGAGCAGCAGATCGTAAAACGCCTTTCGGACCTCGACGTGCACCCGCAAGCGCGTCGACTCCAGAGAATATTTCTCTGCCTGGACGTCGGTCGTCGCAATGCCGCTCTCCAGTCCGCGTTTGCCAGGGCCCGGTAGCGCCTCCGAAATCATAAGCATGTTTTGCGCGGAATTGTAGTCCCAGGGATGCTTGAGCGGTACCTGCCATCCGCGGTACATGAATTGCGGGTCCTCGAACGCTCCCGCCGCGGCAACATGGGCTTCGGCCATCGCGACGCGCCGAACAGCCACGTGAATTTCCGGGCTCTCGGCCGACGCGATGCTCTCTGCTTCATCGAGAGTCAGATCGCGGATGGAAGGAGAGGACGACGTTCGATCGGCAGTTACCGCGTCGAAGCTAGCCACGTCCAGGGCGGCCGTATCGAAACCTGCCGGCCCATCGCCGGGGTTAGGTGTTTGTGCGCGGCTCAGGTTCGGAGGGTTGCAAAGCGGCAAAAGAAAAATTGCAACAAGAAGAGTTTTCATTACTCCCTCAAATCGGTAGGGGTCCACGGATCGATCGTGGGTCTGGCGCACCACAGGCGCACAGAGACACAAGAAATCACCAACAGCGATCGAGAGAGTTCTAGATGCGGAGAATTGGTAGGCTGCCGGAAATGTTGAACGGAGGAGGTGCTTTGGCGAAAGCCTGGCTGGCATTGCCGGAAACCGGTGACTCCACTTTGAACTGTGGCAGGAGAATCTCCGCCTGGACGGGAGGTCTCTCAGGTCCTGAGATGCCTGTTGGACCCGCAGGTGAATTCGACCGTTGAAGCTGGCAACAGGAGCGATCCATCACGACGGATGGATTGCACGTCCGCATCATAGCGCGGCAACAGCTAGGCTGAGCGGAAGGCATGACACACGCGAAGGGCGGCACAGTGGCCCAAAGGCTCACAATCGCCAGCAGCAAGAACGCGCCTTTTCTGCCCACACGCATATTCTATTCCCTAGGCTTACCCCCTCATTATTGACGCGCGGGTTCTCCTTCGCCGTGATCTAGATCACGTGTTTGTTCATAGAGGAAAGCTGCTAGGGACGGGCTGATGCACGCAGCGAACACTCGGCCGTCTGCACCGGTCGCTTAGTCTCTCTGACGGGACGTTTGTTGAATGCGTCCGGCGGCGATCGGGTCACTCTTTCCTGCTGCTCTTTCCTACAGAGGCTTGGGGCGCCTCTGTAGGGAAAGTTGGAAAGCGCTAGCGGCTTGCCTGGGCATTGCCGAAGTAACGCGCAACCGCATGCAGAAACGGCTCCGCAGCCTCTGGCGGAGCCACAGTTCCATGAAGGATTTCATTGAAGGGATGTGCTCCGCCATAAATCTGATCAGTGTCTTCCCTGTTCTGGCTGACGGAGATGCCATTGAGATCGATACCGGCGAAGACTCCACGGCTGCGCGACCAGGTCAGTAACTCCGCTCTCATGCTCGCGTCGGTTGACGCCTGAGCATCGCGTCCCACCGGGCCGGCCGCTGCGGATGCGTCGCCACCGATCTTGAACTTGTCATGAAGCAGGTCCTGAAATCCCTTCTCGTTGATCGCGACAAGTACCAGATCCGTGCCCTGTCCGCCAGCCTGAAAACCAAATGAGCCGCCTGCCATGCGGATAAAGACTGGAGCGCTCCAGCCTGCTCCTGTGCGGCAGGTAACAACGCCCTGGCCATATTCGGCGCCGAGAATAAATGCGCCCTTCACCATGCCAGGCACCACGCCGACGCACACAGCCTTCCGCGCGATACCATCGGGAACAGCCTTGTCGGGTACCGACATGATCTCGTCAAGAGTCGCCTTCGCCGCAGTCAATCGCGCCTCCAGCTTGTGCACATCGTCTGCGGCACGAGCCGTGAGCGACATTCCAATCGTCATCATCACCACAAATACGCCAACCAGCTTCTTCATACACTTCCTCCTGTTTCGTGAACAGCGGCTTGTCGGCGGCAGAATGTCCGCGAGCCCACCGCATGACTCCAATGTGATCCGATGCAGTTCTCCTGGAGGAAGTTGACTTTGCGGGGCGAAAATGCCTGTTTAAGGGGTTTGCATGGCAAATTGCATCTCTGTTGGACTTGAAGGCGCACTTCCACGCATTGGAACCGGACCCGCGGCTCCGATCCGGAATTCCATGGGCGAGAATGCTGGGGAGCCGGTTGTCCTGGAGTTTGCTCGATTTGAGTTAGCGATTTCGATGTCAGGCGAGACGGGGAAAAGCAAAGGCAACCCAAGAGGGAGTCTCTGAGCGTCTGACGGCACAGCGACATATGGGCGCGATGTAGATTACTTTTGGCTGCAAATTTTCCGCGTTGGAGAGGGATATCGTCCCTGGATCGCATCCGAACTCTTTGAGTCCGCTGTCTGCTCGATAGGAGTCGGACAAGCCTAAATATATTCTGCCCAGGAAGGGCGCTTATGCGGCGCATAATATTCGGGCATGGAGATACGCCGTGCGTCGCAAGGACCACTCATTCCGAAGAAATCCCGGGATACCTTCTCAGAAAAGCACTTCAACGTTGCCTCAAAACACACCCGCCGGACCCCTGCGGCCAGAGTTAGAAAAACCTCTCACGCTTTCACGCAGTGCGCTCTTTATCACTGACTCTGAAGGGGTGATTCGAGGCTCGAGTCCGCGCTCTTCGGAACTGTTCGGATACCCACAGATTGACATCTTCGGGACTTCCATCGAAGAGCTAATCCCCAAATGCTACCCCAGTCTCCGTTCCAGCAACCGTGAATGCCGAATCGGCCAGCCTAGGATGCGCTCGATCGATCCGGCTTTAAGTCTGATCGGACGGCGTAAGGATGGTACGAAATTTCCGATTGAATTCAGATCGATAACAATTGAAACCGTCACGGGCCCGGTCGTTTTCATCATCGTCGACGACACGACGGAACGAGTGGTTGCGCCGGCGGTTCGAACAGCAAAGGGATCAGCACTTTCGGTCCGTTGTGGAAGCCGTTCTTGACTATGCAATCTATCTCTTGGATCCAGACGGTCATGTGAAGACTTGGAACTCCGGAGCAATGCGGATCAAGGGGTATACATACGATGGGGTGCTCGGTTCGCATTTCTCGCTTTTCTTTACACAGGAGGACCTGGATTGCGGCAAGCCTGCAAGGCTCCTTCACCAGGCTGCGGTCCATGGTCGAGTGGAAGACGAAGGGTGGCAGGTCCGCAAAGATGGTTCGAGATTTTGGGCAACTAGCACTCTTACTGCAATCCGGGGCTCGGGCGGCGACACTACAGGTTATGTCAAAGTCACACACGACATCACAGATCGTAAGCTGGGCCAGGATGCTTTGGTGTCGCAATTCAGCGACGAATTACACACCAGTTCTGAAGCCTTGAAGGCGAGTGATGCACGCTATCGGGCCGTGTTCCATACGAGTCCTGAAGCAGTCACCATCTCTCGGGTCAATGATGGGATCATCCTCGAGGCGAATCAGGCCTTTTTCGATATGACCGGGTATGAACGCCACGAGGTAATTGGGAAAACGACAACCGACCTTAGACTTTGGGCAGTGAACGACTCGAATTCGTTTCATTGGGTTGGATTTGTATCGGTTGGGCTGAAAACCCTAGACTGCTTGTTCTACTGTTCTTCTATTGATGTGGCGCGTCAAGAAATCAGAAACCCCTTCGAACAGCAACGCAAATAGGGGTGTTCGGTGGCCGCACGTTCGATTGGGGGCGAGCGCAATCTTTTTGGCGAACGGGGTGTAGCGTCGACTCGAGTCTACCATTCGGAAAACCCGAATTGCCCGCTGATGTCAATATTACCGCGGGGAAAGGAATATTTCCATCCGTGGGTCCATTCTGCACAAAGGGAGAAGGTTATCCGTTCATTCTCTTTCATCAGCAGATTTACGGAGAACGGCCGACACGTCGCTTAAGGAGAAAAAAGGTCGATTGAAACAGGATTCCAATCCTGTTCAGCCCCCCTCCCAGGTAGCCCATTGTCGTTTGATTTAAGCACTGCATGCAGGTAGGTGCTCGTGTAACTGGGTTGCACTCAACGATATGAATTCGATTCGCGATCGTGATTACTCTATTAGGATCGCATCCGCAGAAGTGCCGTTGGGAAGAAAGCCCAACTCAGCGGAGGCGCTTCCATTTCGTGCGGGGAAAAGAGTTTGCGTTGAGAACAAATCGATTCGAGGCCAGTGCTTCAAAACAGCCCGTGAAGGGAAGTGGTACCAGCCGACCCGACGCCGTCGCGCATCCTGGGCTATGGCGGGGTTCGAGCTGGTTTCGACTCAGACCGGCAGTAGAAACCTGACGGTCAGCTCAACATTTCGCGCCAGTCACACAAAGATTCGGTGTGCGCAGCACTACCGTCACGCAACCACCCATCGAGTTGGGCAGGCTCCTTCAATTGCTGGCCGCGTTTGCGTGGCACGGCCACAAAGCAGCAGTCGAGTTCAGCGAGACCGGTCATATCACCCCAGAGTTTTTCGAACTGCGCAACTGGGAAAATATCCTCCTGTCCTTTGCCCCAGCGTTTCTTGACGTCTTTGAGGGTGATGTAGGTGGGTATGCGCGCGGCCAAAGTGCGAACTGCGTCGTCGACACTCGTCGCGTCAGAAAGACTTTCGCGGGTGAGGCTGAATATCGCGAGCAAGCGATCGATATCGATCCAATAGGTAGCGCTGTTGTAGTAGCGAAGGCGGCTTTCCATTTCTTCGCTGGGTAAAGCCAGACCTTCAATCAAGCGTGCACGGCCATCGACACGTGCCAGGCCACCGCCGCGATCCTCGAGATGCCGGGCGATCACTTCCGTAGTGAGCGCCGCACTGCGATGGATGTGATAGCCGAGAACGGCCGGATCTGCATCAGCCGCCACCGTGTCGATGTTGTGGACCATCAGATAGTTCAACTGGGGGCGCATCTTGATAAGACCGAGGAGGGTACCATTGCGCAGCAGGTTGGCAACCTCGTACCAGTGGCCCACCGGGTGTAGGCATTGCATGGGAACATTGTCGGTGTAGTCCGAGGCCTCGCCCGTGGTTCTGGCCCACTGAATCAGCGCCGCTCGCAGGCCTTCACGAACCTTTTGGGCCTGGGCATCCAGCATTTGCTGCGGCACCTCCTCCCAAAGGAAGCGCAGATCGCGCTCCATCGGAACCATGCGTAAGCCAATGGTGCGTCCGGGGGAGAGGAAGAGCGGACCAGGATAACTGTAATTCTGCTCCTTGGCGAGATGTGCGGCGATGGCTTCGTGAGTGAGATAGCTGGTTGTAATGACGTGTGGAAGCGGAGTGCCACACTCTCTGCTGACGCGACGACTCTTGGCCAAGTGGACTTCGATAAAGTTGCGATACTGTCCACCGAGCTTGCAAAAGGGATTCAAAGCCTTTACCACTCCGGCACCTCGGGTCCAGCGTGTGCCCACTCCTCCTGCCAAAGACACCACTGCGACGCGGCCCTCGGCAAGGGCTTCGAAGCCCGTCACGCGGTGAACATCATCGACGCGATCCGCTGAGGCATCCTCAATCAGGCTGGCGGCGGGTAGGCGGTTTTGAGCCAGACCGATCCGGCCTGAACGAAGATCCTGACGGATCTGTTCGTGGTGCGCGCGATCGAATCCGTAGTCGTCGAGAAGGGTTCGGAGGGATGTGGTCTGGGCCCCTTCCATGGGCCGGCCAGTCGGCAGCATGTGATCAAAGAGAGTTTGAATCATGCCCGAGTAGTCTGCCTTGGAGCGGCATGCCGCCGTGAAGCGCTCCAATTCGGAACGGTGCACGGGGGACAACCGAGGTATCTCGATGCGGATGAGCGGAGGTATCCGCAATGTGTAATAGCCTGGGGGCATCAAGGCATCGTCCCCAGAATGCAGCACCGCCTGTGTACCGTGCTCGTTGATAGCGAAATCGTAGACGACCGGCTCCATGGCAAATGGAATGATGCGCCCCATTTGGTGTCGGGTCTCGCTCATGATCGCCTGCATGCGAATCTGCGCTTGTGCCTTCCGCTCAGGGCTGAAAAGGAATCCCATGCCACCGCCGCTCATGCCTCCGAGCATCCAGAAACCCCAGAAATCGTCGCCGAACTCCTTGCGCGCCCGTTCAATCAGCGTGTTGGTGTAAAGGTTCGCGGCCCAGGGAATGATGGTTTGGATGGGGCCGTCGAAGTTACGCTGCAAACTCCCACCGAGGGCACGGATCTCGCCTCGCTCGAGATGGCCCGTGATTTCGTTAAGAAATTCGATGGACAGGCGTCGGCCAAGCCACTCCGTTTCACTTCGCAGCAGGTATTTCTCGGTGACCATTTCAAGAATGGGGCCGACATCTTGCGCCATGCCACCATGGACCAGGACCAGGCTCCTCTGAAGGCGCTCGCGTGCCTGGCGGGGAATTTCTGCGTCAGTGAATACCTTGTGATCAGGAAGGAGGCGGCCGCGGCTGATCCCGAACTCGGGATCGCCGTTCTTTGCGCAAACGCCTTGAATGAGCTTGATACCAGGCCATACACCGCCTGAATCCTGCCAACCGCCTCCGCTTCCCCCTAACCACTCGCCCAGGATGGCTCGTGCGGCTACCAGTCGGCGGTCCTTTTCCTCCATTCCGCCGGTGAGCGAATGAATCTGTCGGGTTGCTCGCATGCAGACTGCGATGATGCAGGCCAGGAGGCTGGTGGAGACAGCAAGCCGGGAGCCTTTCGGAATATCGTTCACGCTGGAAACGATCTCGATGCCGGAGCCAGGTTTCCCCGTGAGGCGCTCGAGCAGGGTAGCCAGGGGCTGTGTCGATCCCTCGATCCCTGTAGGAACGATACCGCTAGCGATTACACCCGCTTTCAGCAGGCCGAGATAGTCGCGGGGAAAGTCGAAGACTTCGGAAATGGAGGAGACGTCGGTGGAAGCTTGCAGATCGACACTGGTCAACCGTATTACCGGTTGGTCAATCACCCTGAACCAAGCTTCGACTGGAGGCTTAGGATGCGCAAAGGGCTGACTCTTTCCACGGACAGCGAGATCGATGGATACATTGATGACACGTGCCCCTTCAGGGAAATCCATTCCAAGGAAGAAAATATCGCTCCATCCGCTGTGCGTGAGGTCCATGCGGACGGGCGTGACCTCACGCAGAATCGGGAAAACCGGTTCGCCTGCAAATAGCTCGGGACGCAGACGCAACGGGTAGTCGTCTGTGTGTCCGATGCGGAACATCCACCGGTTGCCCCGTACACTGCGCACGCTGCGGCGCACCTGGTCGGCGAGCGTCTGGAAGCCGAGTGCACGGTAGCTTGAGGCCAGTGCACTTGAAATCGAGGCGCTTACGCCGTATTGGGCTTGCGCCAGAAGAAAGACCTCGATAGCCTCCTCGAAACGGCGATCCAGTAAATTCTTAAAACCGGCGAAGGGGATTGGTGTTATCGCGGCGTCAGGCGAAAGGTCTGGAATGTGAAAGCGATGGATTGCATAAAGGAAGAAGAGCGCTCGGACACGTTCGTAAAGGTTATCGCAGCCACGACGGAATCTTTCAAGGGCCTTGCATTCGGCGAGGAGCTCGTCGAGGGTGAGGCTTCGGCACAAGGCATCCAGAGATAAATCGCGCTGGTTCCCACTGCTGGTGATTGTGCCGATAAAGCGGCTCACGAGGCAATGCCTCCGCCGTTTCCAGCCAGTTCTCGATCGGCCAGGAGTTCGAGTAGTTGAGACAACACTTCACTGCGGTCACGGCCGTTCAGAGCGAGTGCGAACTGCGCAATTAAGAGGCCATAAGGGGAACCTAGATCGTAGCGCCGGCCTTCGTCTTCTACCGCCAGATATTGCTCCTGCCGTGCGAGCTCGGTAAGCGCATCGACGAGCGTAACCGGTGCACCAGGGGATTCTGCTAACTTGCTTCCAAGAATGTCCATCACCGTCGGCGTGAACACATGGATGCCGAAAAAACAGAGATAGTATCCGGCGCGAATGCCGGTGATAAGCAGGCGTTGTTCCGCCTCGGTTGGCGTTGGCTTTTCGACGACCACTTCGACGCGATAGAGGTCGCTACGCGGCGGAACGCGGCGTCCGCCGATGGTTCCGTAATACTGCAGTAGGCTCTCGCGTGTGGGTTGCACTCCGCTGACTGAGCAATGTTCCTTTTCGGCAAGCTCCACCAAACGCTGCGCGGAAGGAACTCGAGTTGTGTTGATATATAGGTGATCGCCTACCATGTGTAAAAAAGGATCGCCCTTGGTAAATGAGCTCGCGCAATGAAGTGCGTGACCGTAGCCGCGGGATTCAGTCTGGGGAATGAAATGGACCGAGGCGCCGTGCGGCCCGGCAGCTTGTGCATAGGAGGACTCATCGCCCGGCCAGACAACAACCGCAATCTCCTCTGCTCCAGCCCCGAGCGATTGGTCGATCAGAATGCAGAGCAATGATTTCTTATTGCCTTCTACGTCAATGAGAGTCTGGAGCGGCAAGGTGCGCTGAGATCTGGCGGCGGCAGTAATGACAGCTTTCTTGACTAGCAAAGGAACTCCTGAGGCACTCTAGAGTTTTCGCGCACTCCAATCTTAATCCTGTCAGCAGCACTTGAGGTCAAGGGTAATCTCGCACTTGTGGAGAGCCGGTGCCATGGAGAAAGGAGCACTCGAGCCCCGCCTCAAGTCATCCAGTCCTATTCATCTGTACAATCTGACGAGTCCACCACTAATCCGGTCCACGTTGTATGCCGATGGGGAACGGACTTTCTCCCTCTTCCAGAATCCATTCGTAATTCTGATTTGCCTCAGAAGAGCGCCAGGATGCAGGGGTACGTGTCTTATCCAATCCAACGCCTCGCTTCCCAGCTTCTCGACGCAACGCTCGTCGTCGCCCCAGTTTCGCAGTAATCCGCCAGACGGTGAAGGTCTCTGTCTTGTGGCGTGCCCACAGAAGTGGGTAAAACCCAGGAACGTAAAGGTCTTCGGTTTTCCCTCGCCTCGCAGGTTCCGATCACGGGTCGCATAGCGCCCGAACTCGATTAGTCGAGTCTTGTCCGGATGTAATTCCGGGCCGAACTTTCCCAGTCGTTCCTTGAACCTTTCAAGAAGCCGCACAGCATCAGCCCGTGCTGAAAACTCAACATAAGATCGTCGGCATAGCGAACGATGATGACATCGCCATTTGCCGCTTTCCTGCGCCAGTCATCAGCCCACAGGTCGAGCACGTAGTGGAGGACCGATCGGTACAGCCAAAATCGCAATCGCCACTCAAAACCTTCCGCCCCCCCCTCGTCATCTGGAAGTTATCGGCAGCTACGTCCGTAGATTCCACGGTTTTGAAGAGAAATATGCACGGCGGGTAATCAGCTCTCGCTAGGAGTCAGGTTCATTCAGTAATGGATTCTATGCATCGGTACAGCCTGATTGGTCGTGGAATCACCCAAATCTTCAGGCGAAGCCGCATCCAGTACGCCACCGAGGCGCCCTATGTTATCGCTTTCGCGCAAGCTGGCTTCCATGCGGCTGAAACAGATTCCAGAAGTCGATCGCCAACGTAACATCCGAAAAAATGGTCGCGTTCTTGAACGTCCAGATCCAGCATGAGCAGGGCCCTGGAATGCACAGATTTGCTCTCTTCGCATGGGCTTGATGCCCAGTCACAAGTTACTAAAGACATTCAAAATGCGATCCAAATGTTAGTAGCTGTGTTATACACACAACATCGCCTCCGCGTTCAATTGATGTGGGCTGGTTGCAGCCTCCTTCTAATGAGTTCGCAGTGTTGTGCGAACGGACTTGAGGCTGGATCGTGAGAATGACTGACAATCGAAAGGAACGCGACGTTGACTTTGCCAGAAAGCGCAGTCTGCTGAAGACAGCGATGCTTTCCGCGGTTGCCGTTGTCTCTTACCTTCTGCTTCGGCACATTCTTCTCCCGCGCAGCTTAGCTGCACATTCCGATCTCATCGCGTGCGCGATCTTTCTCTTATGGACGTGGCCGGTCTACCTCCTGACACATCGCTATCGACCGCAATCCGAAGAGCCTCCTGAGAACCAGAACGAGTCTGAGCTTCAGATGCTCCGCGCGGTTATCGATAGCTTGCCCGACCTGATTTACTTCAAAGACACGCAGAGCCGCTTTCTTCTGGCCAACCCCGCGCAGAGGAAGTTCATCAGCGGCGATGCGGAAAAGAACGTGATCGGCCTGACAGATCTTGCATTCTTTCCGGAAGAGAATGCCAACGCCTTCATCAAAGACGAGCAGGAGATTATCCGCACCGGCATAGCGGTGGTCAGCCAGGCCGAACGAATGCATGATGCGGTAGGCAACGATGTCTGGATACTGACCACCAAAGTCCCATTCCGACAGGAAGATGGATCGGTGGGAGGCATCATAGGTATCGGACGCAATGTAACAGCACAGAAGCAGATTGAAGCGGAGCTAATTCAATCGCGCGCGCAGGCCGAAGCGGCAAATCGGGCGAAGAGCGAGTTCCTGGCGAACATGAGCCATGAAATCCGCACACCACTCAACGGCGTGATCGGCATGACGGAACTCGCATTGGACACCGAACTCACGGACGAGCAGCGCGAGTATCTTGAGACAGTCAAACTTTCGGCTGGCGCGCTCCTCACCGTGATCAACGACATTCTCGATTTCTCCAAGATCGAGGCAGGGAAGATTGATATCGAGACAATCGCCTTCGACTTGAGGGAATGCGTTGAAACAACACTGAAGACCTTGGCTCTGCGCGCGGATGAGAAGGGATTAGAGTTGCTCTGCGACATCGGGGACGACGTTCCCACGATCGTACGTGGCGACTCTGTGCGGCTGGGACAAATGCTCGTGAACCTAGTGGGCAATGCCATCAAGTTCACCAACGAAGGTCAAGTAGGGGTGAAGGTTGAGGTAGAGTCCAGGCATAGTCCAAACACAGTTTTGCATTTCATCGTCGCCGACACGGGCATCGGAATTCCAAGGCACAAACAAAAGGCGATCTTCGAATCCTTCACGCAAGCGGATACTTCGACAACGCGAGAATTCGGTGGAACGGGGCTAGGCTTGACGATTACGTCACGTCTGGCCGCAATGATGGGCGGCAAAATCTGGGTGGAGAGCGAACCTGGCAAAGGGAGTGAGTTCCACTTCACGGTGAGTGTAGGCGTGGGCCCAGAGCAGATTCAGCAAACAGAGTCCGATTTGCCCTATAACCTGCTTCCGGGCAATCGTGTCCTTGTGGTGGATGACAACCAAACGAACCGGCGGATTCTGGACAGAATGTTGACCCGATGGGAAATGCGACCGACCTCTGTCGAGGGCGGAGCTGAAGCGCTACGGGAGTTGATGTCCGCCTCCGAAATGGGAGATCCGTATCGGCTGGTACTGACCGATATGCACATGCCTGGAATGGATGGCTTTGGCCTAATTGAACAGATTCGCAGCCAGAGAGAGCTCGCATCGGCGAAGGTCATCATGCTAAGTTCTGGAGCTCGACGCGGGGAAATGGCCCGGTTCCGAGAACTGGGCCTCTTCGCCTACCTCGTGAAGCCCGTTCGCCAAGGCGAACTTCGCGATGCTCTCGCCCGCTCGTTGGACCGACGAGATCCGCAGAATGCGCCGGTTCCGCCCGCGCTGGAACGTCGTTTCCCAAAGTCGGCTGCATCGCTTCATGTTCTGCTCGCGGAGGACAACACCGTCAATCAACGTCTCGCAAGTCGGCTCCTTGAAAAGCGCGGCCATAGCGTAACCATCGCAAATAACGGACAAGAGGCACTGAACCTGCTTGAACGAACGTCCTATGATCTGGTGCTTATGGATGTGCAGATGCCCCTTCTCGACGGGCTCGAAGCCACGAGGTTAATCCGTGATCGAGAGAAAGGGAAGGGAGCACACCAGCCGATTGTGGCGCTTACGGCCCATGCGGTGAAAGGCGACGAGGAACGGTGCAAAGCGGCGGGAATGGACGGCTATCTTGTAAAACCGATTCGTCCCCAGGAACTGGATGCGGTTCTAGCGACCTACGTCGGAACACCTGCTCAGGACCTGAGCTTGAACTGAGTACGGGTTTTCGCATTGCGGGCAGTCAATGAGTTTGTCTCGCCCTTCTGGGCGTGGGGGCGGCGATGAAATCGTTCACTTTTCTCGAAGAATTCGTGAATCTGCCCGAACTGCTTGATCGCGTCGAGAACGACAAGGATCTTCTTGCAGAACTGCTGGCGTTGTTTCAAGAGGATCTTCCCGAGAGCCGCGCGGCGCTGCAGACGGCGATCAATGGGGGCAATTTGCGCGATATCGAACGGGCAGCACACAGGTTGAAAGGGATGCTGGCAAACCTGTCGGCCAGAGATACTGCCTCGCTGGCCGCAGAGATTGAGTCCACTGCACGCGCCGGGAATGCTCAGAAGATCCCAGAGCTGGTGTCAATGTTTGATCTTCTGATCACTGCCTTTTCGATAGCATTGGACTCGTTCATGGCGAGTGCATAAACATGAGGATCTTAATCGCCGACGATGACACACTCTCTCTGCGACTTATCGAGAGGACGCTTGAGCGCGCCGGTTATGAAGTGACAGCAGTAAAGAATGGCCGTCTAGCCGCGGAGGAACTCTGCCGCACTGATGGTCCCCGGATTGCGCTTCTTGACTGGGTCATGCCGGAGCTAGACGGCCCAGCAGTCTGTCGGGAAATACGCAAGCAGCGCAGTGACCGCCACGTTCACCTGATTTTGATTACTTCGAAGGATTCGAAGCAAGATGTTGTTTGCGGTTTGGGGTCCGGCGCGGACGACTATCTTGTGAAACCGTTTGATCCCGAAGAGCTGAAAGCGCGGTTACGGAGCGGCTTACGGATCCTTCAGCTCGAAGACAACCTGCTCGAAGCGCGCGAAGAGATGCGCTACAAGGCTACACACGATTCGTTGACGTCCCTCCTGAATCGCGGGACGATTATCGAGTTGCTAGCTCGCGAATTGACCCGCACGCGACGCGAGAAAAGTTGCACCGTCATTATCCTGGGAGACCTCGATCATTTTAAGGCTGTGAACGACACCTACGGACACCCGGTCGGAGATGAAGTGCTTCGGGAAGTTGGTCGCAGGCTGTTGGGCTCGGTGCGCTCGTACGATTTCGTGGGTCGATATGGTGGCGAAGAGTTTCTGGTGGTCCTGAATAACTGCAACGCCAGTAAGGCTCTGAGCAGAGCGGAGCAGATTCGCAATGCGATCAGCCAGGCACTTATATTGACTGCGAAAGGCCCACTTCCGATCACGCTGAGTTTGGGCGTATTCGCGAGTCTCGGCGAAGATCCTTGGTCCGCCGAGGAAGTTTTGTGCGAGGTGGATCGAGCGCTTTACGAAGCCAAAGCAGCGGGTCGCAATTGCTGCCGTTAGCAAACGCCGATGTTGTACAACCCGGAATCAACGCCTCAAACTAATTCCAACGGGGAGTTCCCCCGGCTCTGCCGGGGAGGCAGTAGGAGTTTGACATTTTCGGGAGTCCATCCAAGAAACACCGAGAGGTGAGCCGCCAAGCACACATCAAGGAGAATCTGGATGGACGAGTATGAAAGCTTAAGCCACTCGAAATGGGAGTGCAAGTACCAGTGCAGCGAAGCTAGCTGCGAATCCAGTCGGTGAGAGTCCGATCCGTGGAGATTGTCCAGTTGCCACGGTAGCCATATCCAGCGTCAGAGCCTAGTGACAGCTCTGATGAAAGCCTGGAAGTAAAAGTTCTTGCAGGCAAAGCGAAAGCCGAGTCTGATCCGTCAGGAGGGCGAACAAATCGGCAGGTTGTAGTGCAAGCGAACTGTTGTGAAGCTCCGAAATCACTCCCCACGTGAAACGGATTTGTGGGAATGTTGGGAAAGCCGAGCGTTTTGGTACTGTGCGAAGGTAGCGTCAGTGACGAAGGAACTGGATGAATGCAGTCACTGATTTCCCCGGAGTCGAAGAAGGCGACATGTCGAGAAGGATTATGCAGTGAAAGCTCGGACCCACTGGCGGGCGGCCTAGGCGCTCCCGCACAGCTCGTATAACCGCAAAGGCGGGAAGTCGGAACGTGCTTGCCAGTGGCTCGGATTGGGTCAATTAAGTGCTGATGGACCGGGACAGTATAACCCGGACTGGAGCGAGGACCCCTGGGGTAAGGCGAAAGCCTGAACGGTGGCATGGATCAAGGATCATTCTCCCGGCTCAGAACGGGATT
>Ga0182024_10002785_pt1 | contig 42888 bp, 31 predicted proteins | sample P32metaG_FD_120480 | JGI IMG/M metagenome (GOLD analysis project Ga0182024, IMG submission 120480) | Permafrost microbial communities from Stordalen Mire, Sweden - P3-2 metaG (Illumina Assembly) | ecosystem: Environmental > Terrestrial > Soil > Wetlands > Permafrost | place: Sweden: Stordalen... | reverse complement strand
CGGGCCAGTCGGGGACCTTCGTCGCCACCTACACCCTCACCCAGGCCGACCTGGACAACGGGAGCGTGAACGACTCGGCCACGGCCACGGGCACCCCGCCCACCGGGGCCCCGGTCACCTCGGTCACCTCGACCCCCTCGGTCGCCTCGATCACCACGATATCTAGCCCGGCTACCCCGACAGTCTCCCTCGTGAAAAAGGCCACCGTCACGCCCGCGGCCGACCAGGGTGGCGTAAAGGTGGGGGATACGATCGCCTATTCCTACGTGGTGACCAACACCGGCAATGTCGATCTGACGAGCGTGGCAGTTTCGGACCCGACGCTGGGCGCCGTGACCTGTATGACTCCCGCATCTCCAGGCCTGGCGCCGGGGGCTACCGAGACCTGTAGCGCAAACAGCACTCATACGGTCACTCAAGCCGATTTGGACACGGGATCAGTCACCGACACGGCCACAGCGACGGGGACCGATCCGGGCGGAGGGGTCTCCCCGGTCTCTGCTCCGTCCACGGTGACGGTTCCGGCCAACCAGGCGCCGGCGATCGCAATCGTCAAGGCGGCGAGCCAATCGACGTTCTCAGGCTCCGGCCAGATGATCACCTACACCTACGTGGTCACCAACACCGGAAATGTCACGTTAAGCGGAGTAACGGTCACCGATCCAATGCCCGGACTCTCGGCCATCAGCTGTCCCGCGACTGCTTTGGCACCCGGCACCACGCAGACTTGCACTGCGAGCTATACGACGACCAAGGCCGACGTCAACGCTGGAATGGCGGCCAACGTGGGAACCGCCACCGGATCCGACGCCTTGGGCGCACGGTCGGTCAAGGCGACGAGCAGTTCGACCGTGGTGATCCACTACACGGCGCCTACACCCATACCATCTGCGCCCGTGAGCCCAATCGTGTCCATCCCCATAGCCGTGACTGGCTGAAAGCTAGAGGGACGATGCTCCGAGTTCCGAGAGACAATGCGGAAGGTTCGAACCTTCGCTCACCATTGAAGACAATCGGTGTTGCCGGCATCGGGCTCTTCGTTACCGCAGCGCTCATCTCGGCGTGCTCATCCTCGCCTTCGACGTCGGCTTCCAAATCAACCACGACCACGTCAAAAACCAAATCGACGAAGACAACAAGACCGTCGACAACGACGTTTCCGACCTATCAGAACAACGACAAGCTGCGTCCCGACGTCATCACCAATTCGTGCGTCGCCAGCGCCGGAGGCTGGAGTGCGTCGGGAAGAATCCACAGCACTCAGAAAGACCAACATCTGTTTATCTTGACGGTCTATTTCACCAACGCGCATTCAACCGTTCTCGGGGCCGGTAAGACCTCAATTTCTGTGAAGGCAGCCGGTACGAAGCCCTGGAAGATCACCGCCAAATTTTCAGCCCCGCCGGGCACCCTGTGCGTTCTGGTGGGGGTCAACTGAGACCTCTTCCTCCACGATGAGTCCGAAAGAGGACATCAAGCCCCGACATAGACGCCGCACGGTCCTCGTTGTTCTCATCTCGGTGAGTCTCATCCTGATCGGTACTGTCGCCGTCGCCCTAAGTTCCTCGTCCCAGAAACGGGGAGCAGGACGAGCCCCCGTTGCCACGTTGACCGCGCCGACCCTGCCCGAGTCCGCTGAGAATGGCGCGTCGGACGTCACGGTCATCGCAACACTGAATGCTCCAACGGCGAGTTTCGAGTCTCCGGGAGGATCGTCGGCTGGTGTCATCCCCCCGAGCTGGCACTCCGCGGCATCCGCCCTTCCAGTCATTGCCATGCACCCTGATTGGCTGGAGGTTCGACTGGCTCAACGCCCCAATGAATCAGCGGCCTGGATCCACAGATCTCCCGACATCACCTTGACAGAGACGCCGTATCGAATCGTTATCGATCTGGTGACGACGCATTTGCGGCTTTACCGATCTGGGGAGCTCGTGCTTGATGCCCCAGCGGGGATCGGCACCCCTGCGGATCCAACACCCACGGGCAGCTTCTTCCTCGCCTTCTTCGCTCAATCTCCGTCGCCCGGTTACGGCCCGTTCGTGATGGTGACCTCAGCTCACTCCGACGAGATCACTGACTGGGAAGAGTCCGGGGATGCCATCATCGCGATTCACGGGCCGCTCGGGGCGGATTCGGAGATTGGCACCACGGGGGCGGCCATCAGTCACGGATGCGTCCGCCTACACAATTCCGATCTTGAACAGCTTCGAGACGTGCCAGCCGGAACGCCGATCGACGTCACGGCTTAGCCGATGCTTTCTAGCCCATCAGGATGGCGAGCCCGCAATTCTCAGGCGCTGGATCAGCCTGCCAGCCTGATCAAGTAAAATTGCAGTATGCCTGGGTAGCTCAGTTGGTAGAGCAGCGCATTCGTAATGCGCAGGTCAGGGGTTCGAGTCCCCTCCCAGGCTCCATGATGTGTGTATGACCGCGGCTGATCTGAGTCGGATCAGTAACGCCTGGTCAGAGAACCTTTAACGGGTGATCGGTATCACCTTAACGGTTGATGCTTGACAGCCTCGTCCCACCGGCCTCGGCTCGTCAACGAGCACAGGCGGTGGCCGAGTGCTCGTGGAGCTCAACAAGATGCAATGGAACAGCGTTACGGCGCCGTCCCACCGCGCCGGCCCTTTCGTCCCGGTAACGTCATTGGGGGAACAAGAAATGGCCACGAGCGGGGAGGGGTACGTTGACGGTTCGCCGGAGGAGCCTACGCAGCCAGTTCTACCGGGCGGCGAGGGATCTAGGGAACGTTGAGGCCGCGGCCAAGGGGCCGGTCCCATACGGCCGCCGGATGGCGCGTCGCAAGGTGTACCGCTCGACCAACCGGGTCACCGCCGACTTCCTGAAGCGCCTCGGATTGTGAGAACTAACGGGGTGGGCAGCGGGGAGTGGGTTCGGTTGGTCCAACGGCGACGCTCACCGCGGCACCGCCCGAGGCCAAACTCCGTTCAGCGCGGGGGTCTGTCCTGAGGATGTCGGCGGAGAGTTCGGAGTCGGCCCCGAGCGCGGTAGACGGCGAGAGTGAGCGCTGACCGCATCGGCGTCCACCGGGTCACCGGGACTCGCGTGGCCATCCGCTGCTCGTAGGTCGTGATGGCCGGGCCGGGCATCGCCCTCGGTCCTACCTCGGGAAGGGCAGCTCGGGTGGCGACGATCGAGGCCAGGCGGTCGTCGTACTCCTTGCGGCCGGCGTCGTCCTCGATGACGGGCCGCCGGCCGACGAGAAAGCTGTCGTGCCACTGGAAGCCGTCTACCTTCGACTCGGGTCGCCGCTCTTCGACGAAGTACTCGAGCAGCTCCATGCCGACGTACTCGCAGAGAGCCGGACCGGAATCCGGGCGGAAGCGCCAGCAGTCATAGGGGTGGCGGTGGAAACCCCCGGCCGACGGAACGACGATTGCCACAAGGCCGCCGGGGATGAGTACGCGGCCGATCTCGGCCATGGTGATCCAGAAGTAGGGGTTGTGCTCGAAACTCGACCCAGAGATCACCACGTCGAAGGTCTCCGCTTCCAGCTCGGTCCAGCAGTAAGGGTCGGCCACGGCCAGGTCCACGTTCGGGCCTTCTTCCATGTCCATTCCGATATAGGAGAATTCCGGCGGGGAGAAAAGGGCGCCGAACGTCTCCTGTCCGAACTGGCTCATCGAGCCGACCTCGAGCACCCTGCACGGAGGCTTCCCGGGCCCCGTGCCGGTCAGGTAGGAGTCGCGGAAGGCCCGGATCTTCTCCCAGCTCGTTTCGTGCATCGTCGAAGCTTACGACGCCGTCCCGGCTCGTGCGAGAGCGGACGACGTGGTGAGGAGGTTCCCGTCCCGGAGATCCCAGATCGAGGGCACCTCCCGCTGCCTGGGACTCAGCATGGGCCCGAGAATGCAGGCCCGGCGATGGCCATATCCGTCGGACAGCGCAAGGCCGGCGTCGCGTGGATTGTGGTCACTGAGGAGGGCAACCGGTGTGATCCGCAGAGGAGCCGACTGGCAACAACGGAACATTCAGTCGGGCGGCTGTGCGTTCCGGACCCCGGACGAGGCACTTCAGACGCCGGCGCGCCGTGGCGCGGGTTCGGGGATCGCGGGCGAACGTCCGGCGGGCCGCGGCCAGGCTGGCCCCGGTACGGAACGAGACCCATCCCCACATCCCGTACCACTTGGAGATGTATCGCTGGACCGACGCCAGGAACGCCGCCTCACGCCAGAGAGGGTCACCACCGGTGCCCGCCCCGATATGGCGGGCGCTGGCCTCCTCCACTTGGCGGATCTTCCACCCCAGCCCGGTCGCCCGTCGCTGCCAGTCCGTTTCCTCGGAGTACAAGAAGAAGCGCTCGTCGAAAGTTCCGACCTCGCGCAGGGCCTCCCCGGAGAGCAGGAGGACGGCCCCGATCACGAACTCGCGTTGCGGGACCAGCCGACCCAGGCCGAAGGCGTCGAGCCATGCCCGCCCCGGGGTGGGGAACGGCCAACCGCCCCGTACGGGATGCTCACCGTCACCGTCTTGGAGCGTGGGCGCCACACAGGCCAGGGAGGGGTCAGCTCGGAGTGCCCGTTGCAAGGCCTGGATCGACGCCGGGGTGACCTCGGCGTCGGGGTTCACGAGGAGGACGTCGGCAGCCGATGGGTCGAGGTGGGAGAGGGCCAGGTTCACCCCGGAGGCGAAACCCAGATTGCGACCGGGGTCGAGGTAGGTGGCGCCGGCCCCGGTCGCGACGGCGCGGGCCTCGTCCGAGCAGCCGTTGTCCACCACCATCACCCGGAGGCCCTGGCCCAGGCTCTCGAGGCAGCGGTCCAGGCTCTCGGCGGGCCCGTAAGCCACGATGACCACGACAAGCTCCCGCTCTCCCGGCGCGGTCACATCGACCTCTCGCTGAACGACAGGCCGGAGGTCCACGATGGGGTGAAACCGAGGGCGGGCACCGGCCCCCCGGAGGTTCGAATCCGCCCACCCAAGAGCATCAGACCCTCACGCTCTCGGTTGCCCTCCACCCTTGCCAGACTGCAGATTCGCGGGTCGGCCGACGTGCGGCCGCCTCGAACGGAACGCTAACAGATCGCCATGCAGAGGCCGACCTCGGCCGAGCTCGGTAGCGGCCGGTGTCTTGACGGAACCGGGACCCTCGGCAACCATGGCAACGGCTGGTGGGAGGGGTGTCCGGTCGTGCTCACCCATTGTCAGCGTGCCACAACAACACGACCCGAGGCGAACGAACATGGCGAGCGACTCCACGCGATCACGAACCCTCCTCGCCCCCTACCTGGGTCTGGTCGACCGGGTGTACTGGGGCCTCCGGCCCAGCGCGATGCCCTACTTCCGACTGCTCGACCGGATCCACCAGCAGGTCATGCCGAGGACCTATCTCGAGATAGGGGTCTCCACCGGGGGATCGATGACGCTCTCGCTCCCAGGAACCGTCAATGTGGGGGTCGACCCCGAGCCGAAGATCTCCCAGCCCGTGAGCGCGGACTCCAAGATCTACACCGAGAAGAGCGATGACTTCTTCGCCGACCACGACCTGAACGCCCTCCTCGGGGGCCAGCAGCTCGACCTGGCCTTCATCGACGGGATGCACCACTTCGAGTTCGCCCTCCGGGACTTCATGAACATCGAGCGCAGAGCCTCGCCGCTGACGACGGTGCTGATCCACGACTGCTATCCCATCGATGCGGTCACCGCTGACCGCATCCGGCCCCCCGGGAAATGGAGCGGGGACATCTGGAAGCTGATCGTCTGTCTGAAAGAAGCGCGCCCCGATCTCAAGATCTCCGTGGTCGATGTCGGCCCGACGGGGCTCGGCGTCATCACCGGCCTCGATCCCAGCTCCTCGGTCCTGGAGGACCGGTATGAGGAGCTGGTGGCCCGCTTCCTCGAAATGCCCTACCGGCTCCTCGAGGACGGTGACAAGGCGACCATCCTGAACCGGGTTCCCTACGAATGGGCCACCGTCCGGGACCTCCTCCCCTCCCAGCCGTTCCGGGACGACCTGCTGGCTCTGATGGTCACCCGCCGGGCGCTGCGGGCCGGCTGGCCGGTGGCCCGTCGGGTTGCCCGCCGTCAGGCGGCGAGCCTGTCCCGACGACTGCGCCCTCGCTGACCTTGGGCGGCGCCACCGGCGTCGCGGCGCTATTGACGGGGGCACCCTTGCCGGGAAGAGTGGGTTCACGAGCGACGGGGGGATGCCGTCTGGTCGATGTCGGCGTAGACCCCCCGAAGTCGCTCGATCACGCCATCCTCGGAGAACGCCCCCAGTACGTGCTCCTGGCACAGCCGTGCCGCCTTCTCCCGCCGGACCGGGTCTCGGAGCAGCGCCCGCACCACCTCGGTGAGGGCCCGCACGTCGCCCCGGGGGACCAGCAGGCCCGTGCTGGGCTCGATGACCTCACGGACCCCTCGGATGTCGTAGGCCACGACCGGCCGGCCCCCGGCCGCCGCTTCCATGGCCGCTCGGGGGATGCCTTCTCGATAGGACGGCAGCACCACGATGTCCGCCGCGGCGACGTGAGGACGCACGTCTCGGGCGAACCCGACGAACGATATCGTGCTCGATCGGCGTAGCTGGTCGACCTGGGCAGCCGAGATGGCATCGCGTTGGTCATGCTCGAAGGGACCGACGTGGACGAACTCGGCCTCATCACGGAGGGTCCGGGCCACTTCGAAGAAATCGGCGCAACCCTTCTCGGTGACCAGGCGACTCACCATCAGCACCACCGGCCGGTCCGATTGGACGGGCGCCTTCACCGGCTGCTCGAAGTGCTCGAGGTCGATACCGTTCCCGACAAAGCTCACCTTTCGGGCCGGGCAGATATGAGCCCGGGGAAGCGCCGCTGCGTCCTCCCGGCTCTGGACGAGCACCCGGTCAGCCCATGAGCAGCACCAGCGCTCGAAGATCCAGCCCATGGCGTTGGCGACCAACCCGTTGCCACTGAAGTACAGGGCGCCGTGGACGGTGTAGAGGGCGGGGGTGCCGCTGAGGCGGATGGCCGGAAGACCGAGGAACGACGCCTTGGGCGTGTGGGTCTGGGCCAGGTCGAAGCGCCTGCGACGGAAATACCCGATGAGCTGGAAGAACGCGCCCACGTCGGCCAGGGAGAACTCTCGTCGCATGGGGACCACGTCGACACTGAGCCCCGCAGGCGCATCGTCGTAGGCGTCGCCGCTGACCACCGTCCAGTCCACCTCGTCCAGCTCCTCCAGCTGGCGGCGGATGAGGAGGCGGGCACTGAGCGACGTCGTCACCATCCGACAGGCCCGGAGTCGCCGGGCCGGTCGTCCCGGGTCCGTCTGCGCCGGCTGGTCTGGTGCCATGGAGGGCATCTGCTCCGTCCGTTGGTCGTGGTCTCTAGGGAGCAGCCCCGTGCCCGTTCAGAACCACTTGATTGTAGTGTACGGCGCGTGGCGTGTTCGGGGAACGGTCGGTCGGCCACGGGGACCGAGCCCCCGGGCCGTGGTCGTTCGGGAGCACCATGTGCGGGATAGCCGGCCTGTTGGACGCCCGGGGGGCATCGTCGGCCGCGGCACTGCGGGCGGCCGTGGATCCGATGACCGACACGCTGCGGCACCGGGGGCCGGACGATTCGGGTTGCTGGGTCGACGAGCGCGCCGGGATCGCCCTCGGGCACCGGCGCCTGGCCATCGTGGACCTGACCGAGCATGGGCACCAACCGATGGTCTCGGGGAGTGGCCGGTACGTCCTCGACTACAACGGGGAGATCTACAACTTCGCCGAACTGGGTCGTGAGCTCGCCCGATCCGGCAGCCGGATGGCCGGGACGGGCGACACCGAGGTGCTGGCGGCGGCGATCGACCGGTGGGGTCTGCGGGGGGCGCTGACCCGGTGCAACGGCATGTTCGCCCTGGCCGTGTGGGACCGCCAGGAGCGCAGCCTGACCTTTGCCCGGGATCGGCTGGGGGAGAAGCCGCTGTACTACGGGTGGGCCGGTCCCACCCTGCTCTTCGGGTCTGAGCTCAAGGCGCTGCGGGCCCATCCGGACTTCGACGCCCCCATCGACCGCGATGCGCTGACCCTCTACTTCCGCCACAACTGTGTGCCGGCGCCCTACTCGATCTTCGAGAAGATCCGAAAGCTTCCTCCCGGCACCACGCTGACCTTCACCCCCAACATGGCGCCCGGCCACCTCCCCGAGCCCCACCCGTACTGGTCGCTGGAGGACGTCATCGTCGACAGCACCGGCCACCGCCTGCACGGGACGGACGAAGAGGCGTTGGACGATCTGGACGGGCTGTTGCGGGACGCGGTCGGCCTCCGGATGCACGCCGATGTGCCCCTGGGCGCCTTCCTGTCGGGCGGGATCGACTCGTCACTGGTGGTCGCCCTCATGCAGGCCCAGACGGCCACGCAGGTGCGGACCTTCACCGTCGCCTTCGATGACGCCGGTTACGACGAGGCGGCGGACGCACGTCAGGTGGCCGCCCATCTGGGGACCGAGCACACCGAGCTGCTCGTCACCCACGACGACGCCCTCCGCACGGTGCCGATGTTGGCCGAGCTCTACGACGAACCCTTCTCGGACTCATCGCAACTACCCACGGCGCTGCTGAGCCGGATGACCCGTCAACATGTGACCGTGGCCATGTCGGGCGACGGGGGGGACGAGCTCTTCGGCGGCTACAACCGATACCTCTGGGCGGAGGGGATGTGGGAGCGCCTCTCCAGTGTTCCCGGTCCGGTCCGGTCCGGGCTCGGGGGACTCGTCGGGTCCGTCCCCCCCCGCTTCTACGACGCCGCCTTCCGTCGTGGTGCCCCGGTCCTCCCCGCCCGGCTCCGGATCCGGAACCCTGGCACCAAGATGCACAAGATCGCCGGGGTCCTCGGTTCGCGCGACGTGGCCGACATGCACCGGCGACTGGCGTCGCACTTCCAGCACCCCGAGGCCCTGGTGGTAGGCGGGCGTGAGCCACCGTCGATGCTGTCGAGCCCGGAGAGGTGGCCACCGCTGACCGACCCGGTGGAGCTGATGATGTTCCTCGACACCGCCAGCTACCTGCCCGACGACATCCTGGTGAAGGTCGACCGGGCCTCGATGGGGGTGAGCCTCGAAGCCCGCGTCCCCTACCTGGACCACCGGGTGGCCGCCTGGGCCTGGCGGGTGCCCCCAGCGCTGCGGATCCGCTCGGGCAAGGGGAAGTGGCTCCTGCGTCACCTTCTGCACCGCTACGTTCCCGAGTCCCTGGTCGAGAGGCCGAAGATGGGGTTCGGGCCCCCGATCGGCTCCTGGATCCGGGGGCCGCTGCGGCCCTGGGCCGAGGACCTCCTGGCCGAGGCCCGGCTGCGCCGCGAGGGCTTCGTCGAACCGGCGGTGGTCCGGCGGCTGTGGGACGAGCACCGCTCGGGACGCCGGGACCGGGAGTACGAGCTGTGGGACGTCCTCATGTTCCAGGTCTGGCTCGAGACCGTCAACCGGAGGCCCGTCCCGGCGGCCTGAAGACCAGCGCCTCAGCGCTCGACGATGAGGGGGTCCACGATATCCGACCACCGGGCCGCCACCGTGGCCATGGAGAAGTGGGCCAGGCAGTGCCGGCGGGCCGCCCGGCCCATCTCGGCCCGGAGGCCGGGGTCGTCGAGCAGCCGGGCCGCGGCGTCGGTCATCGCGTCGAGGTCGTCGATCCCGACCACCAGACCGCTCTCACCGTCCTCGATGATGGCGCCCACGCCGGGCACGGCGGTCGTCACCACCGGCAGCCCGCTCAGCCCGGCCTCGATGAGGACCCCGGGCATGCCCTCCCCGGTGGCGACACTGGGGAAGACGAGGAGGTCGGCCTGGCTCAGGAGGGCCGGCACGTCGGCGCGGGCTCCGAGCATCTCGACGTCGGCCGCCGCCGCCGGGGCGATCAGATCGTGGCGCATCGGACCGTCGCCGATGAGCTGGGCCCGCAACGGGCGCTCCAGGGCCCGGAGGCGGGCGATGAGCTCGATGAAGCGGTCGGGCCGCTTGGTCGGGATCAGGGCGCCGACGAAGAGCACGAGAGGCTGGAGATGCTCGCTGGCCTCCGGGTCCGGGTGGTACCTGGCCGGGTCCCGGCCGTTGGCCACCAGCACGACCTGGGAAGGGGGGACGCCCAGCAGGCGGGTGCACTCTTGGCGGACCTCTTCCCCGCAGGCGGCCACGATGTCGGCCCGGCCGGCCAGGTGGCGCCAGAGACGGACCTGCAGCCGGCGCCCGGCCGGCCCGGCGTAGGTCCCGATGGCGTAGTACACGAGCGGACGCCGGGTCCCGGCCATCGCCGGCACCAGGAACTTGAGCGGGTCGCCTCCGTGGGCGATCACCACGGCCGGTTGGTGATCGGCCAGGAACGCCCGGAGCCGGCGCACCAGCCGCGGGTCGAAACCCGATGCCGGCCGCTCCCCGCCGGGGGCGTGGAGCGAGAAGTCGGGGACCACCTCTTCGGGGCCGTCGAAGAGGCAGAGCAGCCGGTGGCGGCGGACCCCGGGGGCATCCAACTGGTCCGACAGGGCCCGGGCTTCGCGTTGCGCCCCCCGTCCGGCCGCCGTCGGCACCACGTGCAGGACCAGCGGCTCGGTCCCGCCGGAGTCCGGGCCCGCCACCGCCTGGCGGTAGATCTGCTCGATGCGGCGACTGGCCTCGGCCACGTCGAAGACGGTGCTGCGCCCCCGGGCCGAGGTCCCGAGGCGCGAGCGCAGCTCAGGGTCGGTGCCCATCCGCTCGACGGCCTCGGCCAGCGCCGCCGGGCTCCCCGGGGGGACGAGGAGGGCGTCCTCTCCGTTCGTCAGGACCCCGGGGACGCCGCCCACCGCGGTCGCCACCACGGCCAGGCCGACGCTGGTGGCCTCCATCAGGGACACCGGGAGCCCTTCGTGACGGGACGGCAGCACGAACACGTCGCTGCCGACCATCAGCCGCACCACGTCGTCGCGTGGACCGAGGAAGCGGAACCTGTCGCCGAGGTCGAGGTCGCGGCGGCGGGCCTCCAGCTCGGCCTCGAGGGGCCCCCGTCCGACGGCCCGGAACCGGATTGGGTCGCCGTGGTCGGCGACGATGCGGGCCGCATCCAACAGGACGTCGTAGCCCTTCTCCGTCCGGAGATTGGCCACCGTCAGGACGAGGAGCTCGTCGGCCGCGACGCCCAGCTCTGAGCGGACCTCGGCCCGGATCTGTTCGCGCTGTTCGAGCATCTCGGCGGAGCGGGTGAGGTCCACCCCGTGCACGATGACCTCGGCCCGGGCCTTCAGGGGCTCGGGGAGGGCTTCGTGGGCGGCCGCTGACACGGCCACGAGGGCCTGGTCCCGCCCGATGGTCAGGCGGTTCACGAGCCTGACCGGGGCCGCCGTCCGGTCCCACAGGCTGTGCTCGGTGTAGATGACCGCCGGCCGCCGGGCACGGGGGAGCGAGGCGATGACCAGCCGGCCCATCGCCGCGGCGTAGGGAAGGTGGAAGTGGACGACGTCGAAGCGGCCGTCCTCGAGCAGGCGGCGGAAGCCGGCCATCCAGCGCAGGTCCCAGTTGTGGCCCGCCCCCAGGGAATGCACCGGGACCCCTTCGGCCCTGATCGCCGGGACCAGGGTGTTCTCGGCAGCCAGGACGTAGGCCACCTCGTAGTCGAAGGCAACCCTGTCCCTGGCCGCCACCATGTCCACCAGGAGTCGCTCGGCCCCCCCGTACCCCAGGCACTTGATGACCAGGAGCACCCGGAGTCGCCGCTGTTCGCCGGGTCCACCCCGCTGAGCTCCCCCGGGCACGCGCCGATGCTACCCCGGTCCCCCCCCGACGCAGTCCCGGCGTGGACTCCCCGCCACGGCGCGGCGGCGGCCGTTTCCTCGGGTTGGCGGGGTAACATCTGTGGGGCGCACATGCGTCCACCGGCCCGTTGGCGGATTTGGAGGGGGAGTGGCGATAGTTGAACGTGGGCCGTCGGCCTGGGAGACCCTTCAGGTCGTGGACCCCTCGGCGATCCCCGACGAGCCGGACCCCGAGCTCCTCTATCACCACCACGCCCGGCTCATGGGGTCACTGCGCCGGCTCTGGGCCCACCGTGAGATCGTCTACACCCTGGCCGAGCGCGACTTCCGGGCCCAGTACAAGCAGGCCACCCTGGGGGTGCTGTGGGCCCTCCTGAGCCCCGTGCTCACCCTGATGATCCTCATCATCATCTTCTCGAGGGCCAAGACCTTCGGGACCGAGCACGTCCAGTTCGCCCTGTTCGCCTTCGTCGGGATCCTGTGCTGGTCGTACTTCGCGGCGGCCCTCGGCACCGGGGGGAACTCCCTGCTGGTGAACAAGGCCCTCCTCAGCAAGACACAGTTCCCCCGCGAGTGCTTCCCCCTGGGGACGATGACCGTCTGCGCCATCAACACCGTCCTGTCGTGGATACCCCTGGCCATCCTCTTCGTGGTCTTCGGCCGGGCGCCGGCGGTGGCCACCCTCTGGGCCCCGCTGTTCATGTTGATCGAGGTGGCGTTCGCGGCCGGCGTGACGCTGGCCGTCTCGGGGCTCATCATCCAGATGCGCGACCTGGTGCAGGTCCTGCCCGTCCTCATCTCGCTGGGCCTCTTCGTCGAACCGGTGATCTGGCCCTTCTACCGCATCCCCAAGGCGATCCAGCCGATCTACTCGTTCCTGAATCCGGTCGGCCCGGTCATCGACAACGTTCGACGGACGATGCTGCACGGCTGGGCCCCCAACTGGGGCCTGGTGGGCATCGCCGCCCTGGGTGCGCTGACCTATCTGATCGTCGGCTACAAGCTCTTCAAGCGGTTGGAGGTGCAGTTTGCCGACATTGCCTGAAGGGTCCATCAGCCTCGAGCACATCTGGAAGAGCTATCGGGCCGACCTGACGGTGCCGCAGTTCTACGACCAACTGAAGCGGCTCACCCGGTCGGTCCGTACTCCGGGCCGGCGCAACTACCGCTGGGTGCTGAAGGACATCAATCTGGAGGTCGAGCCCGGGAGCACATTGGCCCTGATCGGGATCAACGGCTCGGGCAAGACGACGTTGCTGAAGGTCATCAGCCAGGTGACGTTCCAGACGGCCGGGCACTGCACCGTGCACGGGCGGATCGGGGCCCTGCTCAGCGTGGCCAGCGGCCTCCACCCCGACCTGACCGGCCGCGAGAACGTCTTCCTCTACGGCACCGTTCTCGGGATGAGCCGGCAGAGGATCAAGGAGCGCTTCGACGAGATCGTCGAGTTCGCCGAGCTCACCAGCGCCATCAACCGCCAGGTCAAGTTCTTCTCGGCCGGCATGCTGGTGCGCCTAGGCTTCTCCATCGCCGCCTTCTTGGAGCCCGACGTCCTCTTGGTGGACGAGATCCTGGCGGTGGGCGACGCCAACTTCCAGCAGAAGTGCCTCCAGAGGATCGGCGAGATCGTGCGGGAGGGGACGACCCTGATCTACGTCTCCCACGACCTGGCATCGGTCGAAGCCTCGTGTGATCGGGCGATGTGGCTGGCCGACTCGGTGGTGCAGGCGGCCGGCCCCACCAAGGACGTGGTCAAGCTCTACCGCGAGGCGATCGAGAAGAACGCCATGCTGACGACCACCACCGAGGGGGACGTCCGTACCCTGAAGGTGGAGGTCGAGGCGACCGACGGGGGCCAGATCCGGTCCGGGTGCGACCTCGAGGTCCGCCTGACGGCCAATGCCCCCGAGCCCCTGGAGGGTAATTTCTTCATCGGCGTCTCCCAGGGAACCGCCTTCCCCATGTTCGTCGTCTTCCACCACGGACTCTTCCCGGCCGGGGACTTCGAGGTGCGCTGCGTCCTGGAGCACATCCCACTGCCCCGTGGCCGCTATTCGATCTGGACGGCCATGGTCGGAGAGAAGGCGCGCCAATTGGCGCCCTGGAACCCGGTTGCCTCGTTCGAGGCCTTCGGGCCCGACCCCATCCGACCCCCCGACGGGGTGATGATCCTGACGCCGGTCTACGTGAAGGCGGACTGGCAGGTCAACTGATGGGCGAGTCCCGACCGCCGGCCGAGCGCCGTCCCGCCCCGCGGGTCGACGGCGTCACCGCAGTCATCCTGACCCACATGCGACCCAGCCTGGCCGGGGATGTCGCCCGATCGCTGATCGGACGGGAGGGGCTTTCCCCCGATCAGGTCGTCGTGGTGGTCAATGGCGTGGGTGGGCTCGACGACCCGGGACTCGAGGCCTCCGTGCGTATGGTCCGCCTGCCCGGCAACCTCGGTCCGGCGGGAGGCTTCCTGGTCGGGATGACCGAGGCCTTCTCGGACCCGTCCACCCGGTGGGCCTATCTGTGCGAGGACGACATCGGGCTCCTGCCTCTTCCGTCCCCCCGGCTCGGCGATCTCCTCGAGCGCATCGGGGCCCGGGAGTCCCGGGGTCACAGAGTCGGGGCGGTGGTCGCGTTCGGGCGCGATTTCGTCGGCCGTGGCTCCCACACCGTCAACGTGGTGCCACCCGAAGGGACCCCCGACGATCTGGATCTGACCGACGTCGGATCATGGGGTGCGACGGTGATGTCGCGCGACGTCTTCGACGCCGGTGTCCTGCCCGACACCGAGTGGTACTTCGGCCTGGAGGACTTCGACTTCTACTGCCGGATCCGGGCCGCCGGGTACGAGGTCCTGGTCGACGCCCGGGCCGCCCGCCAGGTGGCGGCCCAACAGTCCACGGCCGGCCGCGATCAGGCTCTGCGCACTCGGAGGCCCACCGACGTCGATGAGGCGTGGCGGGCCTATTACCACGCCCGGAACTCGTTCGCCATCGCCCGGCGCCACGGGCGCCCGAGCTGGCATGCGTGGCATCTCGCCTACTCCGTTCGCCGGCTCCAGCGGGCCCGTGGAGGTGCCGAGCGGCGGGCGATCGCCCACGGCTTGTGGGACGGGGCCCGGGGCCGGCTGGGGGAGCACCCCCGTTATCGACGCAAGATCGGAGAGACCGCTTCGGGAGTGAGCGGCGAGAGTACATCGTGATGACATGAACTGAACATCCGATGTACGTGCCCCTCCGGGCTTGGAAATGCTCGACAACAGTGAAGAGGTCGTTGGCATGATCGCATCACTGCGCGGACCGGGGCATGACCCCGGTCCAGACGGCGAGCGATCCAGGCGACCACTGATGCGGCGACCGGTACGTCGCACCACGCCGCGAGGCGCGGCAACCCTCGTCGAGTGGCCAACGACGAGCCGGTCGAGGAGAGACCGGTTGCGGCAAGCCCGAGTTCAGAGGCCATTACTCACGGCGTAACTACGCTTATGTAGTTCGATGTCTGGCGAGTTGGGCAGGAACGACTCAGGTACACTCACCGGGTTAGGTGGGCGAGGTCCTGCGGGCCGTAATTGGCTGAGGTCAGGCACTTTTTGAAGAGCGAGGGGATGGGGCAGATGGATTGCAGGCGGCAGATCCTTGGCTGTCGTAGCTTGCCGTCCCGCGTGCTGTGGGTCAGCGCCGTACTCGCCCTCGTGGGGGCCTTCGGTTCCCCGATGATGTCGTCGGCCGGGGCGAGCGGCCCTCCTCCGGCATTCACCGGAATCACCGTCTCACCCCAGACATTGTCCAATGCCGGAGGCGTGGTGACCCTCTCGATCTCTGTTACCAACGCATCGACCTGTGTCTTCACCTCGTCTCCCTCCTTGACGGGCATGCCCCAGACGCTTCCGTGCTCGAGCGGGTCAGCGTCGACCACGGTGTCAATTCCCGCCAACCCGACCGCCGCCGCCGAGTTCTATTACTTCACGTTCACCGCCCAGGGCTCGTCGAGTAGGACATCGAGCGCGCACAGGGTGACCGTCTCGCCGACACAGCGACCGGACCGCACCTCGTTCGTTGCAAATCCGCCGAACCTGCCGGCGAGCGGTGGAACGGTCACGATTTCGGCAACCGTGATTCGAGCCCAAACCTGCACCCTGTCGTCCAAGGGTGCGGTGGTCGGTTTGCCGGTCACCGTTCCGTGCACCAGCGGGAACGTGTCGGTCACGGTCTCGTTGCCGCCCAAGCCGAACGCCGCCTCGCTGCGCCCCTTTTATTACAGCTTCTATCTGACCATGCACGGCTCGACGACCTGGACACCGGGACCCCTCTACGTCGGAATCGGTCTGCCCCTGCCACCCACGCAGGGCTATTGGATGGTCGCTGCCGACGGCGGCATCTTCTCGTTCGGCCTCGCCCAGTTCTACGGCTCCATGGGCGGTCGATTCCTCAATCAACCGATGGTGGGCATGGGCTCCACCTCCGACTCGCAGGGCTACTGGACGGTGGCCAGCGACGGGGGCATCTTCTCGTTCGGTGACGCCCAGTTCTACGGCTCGATGGGCAGTCATCCCCTGAACCAACCCGTCGTCGGGTTGGCGGTCACGTCCGATGGCCTCGGCTACTGGCTTGTGGCCAGCGATGGTGGGGTCTTCAGCTTCGGGGATGCCGTGTTCTACGGTTCGATGGGCGGCCAGCACCTCAATCAGCCGATCGAAGGGATAGCCTCCACCGCCGACTCACAGGGCTATTGGATGGTCGCTGCCGACGGTGGGATCTTCAGTTTCGGGGATGCCGTGTTCTACGGTTCGATGGGCGGCCAGCACTTGAACCAGCCGATGGTCGGAATGACGTCCTCCCCCGTTTTGAATGGCAACTACTGGTTCGATGCCTCCGACGGAGGGGTCTTCACGTTCGGCGGTGCGACGTTCTACGGTTCCATGGGCGCGAAACCGCTGAACAAGCCCGTAGTGGGTATGGCGGCGACCCCAGATGCCCTCGGCTACTGGCTTGTGGCCAGCGACGGTGGAATCTTCTCCTTCGGCAATGCCGTGTTCTACGGTTCCATGGGCGGACTCAGCCTCAACGCCCCCGTTGTTGGAATGGCCACCGTCAACGGTCCCTAACCATCGCTCCGACCAGGTCGTTTACCTGGTCGCTCGGTGCGGCGCTGTCGGGCGCACCGGTGATCGTGGGGGACGTCGAGCGAAGCGCCGAGGGCCCGTGTTCGGATGCGGTGTTCATGGGCATCCCCCATCGGAAGGTTCCCGCGGGGGACGCGCTCCACCGCGTCTTGCCGGGCAGGGACCCAGGCGCTGGAGCGTACCAACGTCGGGTCCGCCCTGGGCCGCCGGCTGATCAAGCTTCCACGGACACCGCCATCCCCCTGCCCCTGGGGCACTAGGTTGACGCCCCATGAAAATGATTCGTCGCCTCAGAGGTCGCCTGGACCTGTTGGGGAGCATGCTGCGCGGCTTTCGCCGGGGCTATCGCTATGGACGCGACTTCCACGGGGACGGTGCCCTGGGGGAGCCGGCGACCCCCAATTGGCTGGAGGAGTACTTCGACAACCATCTCACCGGCCCAGGGTTGTGGAAGTGGCGGCACTACTTCCCGGTCTACGACCGCCACTTCGCCAAATTCCGCGGTCACGAGGTGCACGTCGTCGAGATCGGTATCTTCAGTGGTGGCAGTCTGGAAATGTGGCACTCCTATTTCGGTGACCAGGCCCACGTCTATGGCGTTGACATCGCCCCAGAGTGCCGCTCCTACGAGGGCCCGAGGACCCGGGTGTTCATCGGAGACCAGTCCGACCCTGAATTCTGGGATCGCTTCGTCCGGGAGGTGCCCAAGATCGACATCATCATCGATGACGGGGGACACCAGGCTTCCCAGCAGATCCCCACACTCGAGGCCCTGCTTCCCCATCTGCGACCGGGGGGGGTGTACCTGTGCGAGGACGTCCAGGGGAACTTCCATGCCTTCCACGACTTCGTCGACGGGCTGTCTCGGAACCTCCACGCCATGGGGCCGGTCGGCGAGAACGGCACGGTCCTGCCGACCCAGTTCCAGCGGGTGATCGACTCGGTGCACCTGTACCCGTTCATCACCGTCATCGAGCGACGGGCGGATGCGCTCGATCACCTCAGCGCACCCAAACATGGCACCGAGTGGCAGCCATTCCTGGACGTTCCACTACCGAATTCCGATGTTAACGATCCGGGCGACGGAGAGCGCCTCCCCCGGTGATTCGCGACAGAACGGCTCGTTCCGCCGCTGGTCGGCGGGCCTGAGAACATCGAGGGGACCGGACCAGCCCCGTCTCCTGGCGGGCCCCCGGAGCGCCGCGGAGCACCTTGTTGCGGAATGGGACCCGTGCTGGGTGGCCTGGGGCCGTGCGGTCAGCGGGCCAGGTGGGCAAAGTTGGGCCAGAGGGCCAGTTCGACCTCCGGTCGCTGGCCGGCCAACGCCGTGACATCGGGGGCGTAGAGCTCCACGAGCCGCCGCCGCAGCTCGTCGTCGGCGCCTGGTAGGCGACCGGATCCGCCCGACCATGAGGAAGCGGCTGGCCCTCCGGTGAGCCGGGGCAGCCCCAGGAAGTCAAGAGTGGCGGCCAGCTGCGTCTCGGGTTCGAGGGCACAGCGCTCGTACTGCAGCACCAGCAGCTGGTTTGACTCGAAGTGCTCGAGCCAGCGGCCCAGCGCCCGGGCGTAGAAACCGCGTTGAACGGCGTCGGCGATCGTCGCCCCGTCACTCGCCATCCCCACCCGGTTCTGGTGGGCCAGGCCCGACAACATGCGGTCCACCGGATCCCGCAGCAGCACCAGGAGGCGGGTCTCAGGTGCCGCCTCCCTGAGGAGCGCGGGTACCCATGGCAAAGTGAAGTAGTCGGGGGTCCACTCTCCGGTGGCCATGCCGACGGGGCGGGGGAACCACCCGTGGTAGGCGGCCACGTCGCTGGCCCGGAAGGCGACGGTGCCGAACCGGTCGAAAAAGTGACGCTCCTTGTGGAGGTCGGGCCGAGTGAAGATGCCGGGATGGGACGACAACAGTCGGTACCACCAGGTGGTTCCCGCCTTCTGCACGCCAATGCCCACAAAGTCCGGTGGGCCCGTTCGCTCGCCCCGACCGAGCGAGGGCGGGGTGAAGTCGAACTGGTCCTCCCACGGCGCGTAACGCCCCAGCCGATGGAGCAGGGCCAGCCGCCGGGCCGGCGGCAGCCGGATGAAACCGCGCTGTAAGAGCGTCCTGGCGTCCTCGCGCACCCCCACCGCCGTAGGATGCCATAGCCACCCGGTACCCCTCAAGGCGGATGCCTCGGGGGTCCTGGCGGGGAATCGACAGAGAGAACGCCTGTTTCGAGAAGCTTCCCTGGGGCACCAGGCGTCCCTTCGGGGATTCGGCACCGCTTCCGCCGTCATGGGGAACCCACTGGACCCCAGGGCGGACGCCGGGGCTCGCGCCGCACGGCGGGACCTGTGGCCCGGCTCCATTGAGATCAGGCCAACGCGCCACGCCATCGCGCCGGGGGCCGGGTCTCAGCTTTGGGACGGGAGCGTGAAGTCCTCTGGACGCCAGGTCCGCAGGGGCATGGGCCCCAGGATCCGGCGCATCTGGTCTACCTGTTCGCCGGTGAGTCGGTGCTGCCAGCGGTCGGGCAGATCGGCCGCCACCCGGTCAGTCAGGAAGCCTTCCCCCGCCCGATCATGACTGGCCAAGTAGGCCTCGGTGGCGTCCGTCCAGTTGAGCCCAAGGGCGTCGAAGACCCCTCGGTAGGTCCGGCGCGGTTCGCGACAGAGCCCTTCGTGGGTCTGAAGTACCCATCGGGGGTGCGCAGCCGCAGCTTCTTCGAGCGCGGCAGTGAGGAGTCCGATCTGCCAGATCATGCGCTCCAGAGGTTCGGGTCCCGGCGGCCGGAGCCCCCACCGGTCGACGAAATGGTCCCGGACCGCCGGGTCCTCCTCCAGACGGACGAACCGCTCATTGAGGGAAAGGTCCAGCCAGCTGGCCAGCACGTTTCCCGGGTGACGCAGGAGGACGAGCACATCGATCTCGAACTCCGAGGCCAGCCAGTCCACCGCAAGCGGTGCATGGACCGACTTGACGACCAACCGTCCCGTGTCCCGCCCCTGCCGCGATCGGCCGTCCGGATGGCTGGCGATCGCCCCGGCGAGGCGCATCAGGGGTACCGGTCGGCCCTGAAGAAAGCGGGTGCGGGTAGGGCGCTGGACTCCCCGCATGAGCAGGGAGGCCATCGACAGGCGGCCCCCCCCGGGGGCGCCGGCCAGGATCCACGACCACAGCGAACGGTAGGCCGGGTCCTGGTCCCCGGCGCGCAGGGCGGGGAAGCGCCCCCGGTGGCGCTTCCCCCAGATGGCGGGGGCGGAAATACCCTCATTGTCGGGTTCGAGCAGCGCCCGGATGCCGGTGGCCGTCTCGAGCACCTGCATGGCCCAGGTGGATCCCGATCGGGGGGCGCCAACCACCAGGAGCGGACGGGACGGGCCGGGCGTGGTCCAGCTCACCCCAGCAGCGGGTTTGCCCGCCGGCCCGGGGTCGCCCCTCTGGTCCAGCTCACAGGCGTTTCGTCAACCCTGGTCACAACCACTGGCGGTCACAGTACCCAACTCGGGGGTCGATGAACGACTGCCAGTACCCCGGCAGCGCCGACTAGGGTGACCAGGCCACTGCGTTGGGGGAGGAGAAACCGGGTGCCCAGTATCGAGCAGAACCTCGACAGGTGGAACGCCGAGTACGACTGGCAATTGGCGGGCGAGCCGTGGTCCAAGCCCTGGGGTGACGCGGCATCGCAGTGGTACGGGTGCATCTACCCCAGGGTCCGGCGCTTCCTGCCGGCCCCCACGATTCTCGAGATCGCCCCGGGCTTCGGTCGGTGGACCCGCTTCCTGCTGGACTACTGCGATCGCTTGATCGGGGTCGACGTCACCCCGAAGTGCGTAGAGGCCTGCCGGGAGCGCTTCGCCGGTCGTGAGGGTGCCATCTTCGAGATCAATGACGGGCAGTCGTTGCCCATGGTGCCCGACGGATCGGTCGACTTCGCCTTCAGCTTCGACTCTCTGGTCCATGTGGAGGCGGAGGTCCTGGCCGGCTACCTCACCGAGCTGCAACGGGTGCTGGGCCCCGATGGCGTCGCCTTCCTTCATCACTCCAACTTCGGCGTGTACCAGCGCTCGACCCAGGCGCTAGCCCCGCTCCAAGAGACCTTCGACCGACTCCCGGCGATTGCCCGCCTGGCCCTGATGCGCAGTGGCACTTACCGGGGGGCGCACTGGCGGGCGCCCAGTGTCACCGCCGCCAAGTTCGCAGAAATGAGCCAGGACGCGGGACTGCACTGCATCGGTCAGGAACTGGTGAATTGGGAAGGTGGCATCCTCCTCCTCGACTCGATATCCGTTCTGACCCGTCCCGGCTCGCGCTGGGACCGTCCTAACCGGGTAGTGAAGAACCGGCTGTTCAGAGTGGAGGCCCGGGCCATCCGGCGGGCGGCATCGATCTACGACGGCTGAAAGGCTCAGCCAGCGGTTGCCACGGCGATGATGGTGTCGAAGGCCAGTCGATGCGGGAGGAGGTGCTGAGCCGAGTAAGTGGCCGCCTTGCGCAGCTGGGTCGGGCTGGTGTGCCCGGTGAAGCGGATCTCGACCTCGTCGAAGCCATTGGCCTTCAGCACCTGGCGGAGGGTGTCCTCGCAGTACCAGCAGGTGTGCTCGGGGTGAACCTGGCCGTGCCCGCCGAAACGGTAGGCGAAGTTGCCGACGTAGAAGGCGTTGGGGGTAGTGAGCACGAGCCGCCCGCCGGTCTTCAGGTGGTGTCGCACACTTGTCAGAAATCCCCGTACGTCGTCGAGGTGCTCGATCAACTCGCCGGCGAAGACCACGTCGAACTGTCGCCCGAGATCGAAGTCACGGGCATCCGCCTCCCTCGCGTCAAAGCCCTCGGTGCGCAGCTTGGCGATGGTCTCCGTGTTGATATCGATACCCACGAGGTCGTCGACCTCCTGGGCGAGCAGACCGTGCACCCAGTCCGGCTTCCCGTAGCGTGAGGCGCACCCGATGTCGAGCACCGAGCCCCCCGAGACCAGTGGCCGTATCACCTCGAAGCGGTCGCGCAGGGACCCGGCTCCCCAGGGTCCCTCCCCCCACTTGGGTTGGAGAGGGTGCCCGGTGCCCGGTCCCTCAGAGGCGACTGAGGCGGGCCGTACCCTGCTCCTGTTCGCCGCTGACTTCGCTGAAGTCGCCACTGTGTCCACCTCGATCTCGGGGCGGACGGGTCAGGGGCCCCTGGCCCAATGGTCCCGGATCCGACCGCTCGTCATTTCCCGACGGCCGAGGTTACTACCCGCTCTGGCGACCCGCCCGAGGCCCCAGGACATCCGAGGGACTGAGGAGTCGAGGCCCGTACGATCGGGAGCACCCAAGAAATGCCCCCGATCACCAAAGATGCTGCTGCGGGCGAGAGGCGTGCCGCGCCGATCGGAGGACGACGATAGCATCATGAATCAACGGCGGCGATACCCGATGGACGCGCCGGCCACCTCCGGGGGATGGTAGTCAATGACAGATGGCCAAGAGCGTCGGATCGCCGCTCTCGTGCTCAGCCACAATGCTCCGCAATCCCTGGCCCGCTGCCTTCAGGCCATCGCCGACCAGCAGGAGCGGCCCCTCGAGGTGGTGGTAGTCGACAACGCCAGCAGCCCACCTGTTGACGCCGAAGCGCTGGACGCGGGAGGGGTGCCGCTGCGGGTGCTCCGCCTGGACACCAACCTGGGTCCGGCTGGCGGGTGGGCGGCTGCCCTGAGCGACTTCCTCGACGGGGCCTTCAGCCACGCCTGGCTCATGGACGACGACATCCGACCCGAGCCCGAGTGCCTGGCCACCTTGTGGCGCGCCGCAGCCCAGAACCCCTCTTCGGCCTTCGTCGTCCCCATCTCCATTCAGCCGGACGGGTCGGTTGGCCGCTACGGGTCGTGGTGCGGGTTCCTGATCAGCCGCGAGATCGTCCAGACCGTCGGCCTGCCGATGGAGGAGCTGTTCTGGTGGGCCGAGGACACCGAGTACAGCCATTGGCGGATACCCCAGGCGGGATTCAAGAGAAGGGTGATCGACGAGGCGGTTGTGCACCACGATGCTATTCGCCAGGGCGATGACGTCCCGGTGTGGAAGTACTACTACGAGGCGCGCAACATGCTCTATTACCACCTTCATGTGATGCACCGTCTAGGCCGCTACCCGCGGAACGTCTCGAGGCTCCTGGGCCGGGCGCTGTTCCGACAGCGGACCGAGAGACTGCAGTGCCTGGTGGCCATCGGCCGCGGACTTTTCGACGGTGCCTTCGGTCGGCTCGGCATTCGCTTTCTCACTCCTCCGATGGCCGAGCGGGTCATCGCCGGCGCACCCGTGCGAGCGCCTGGACAGTCCGGCGCCGGTTGAGGACGGGGGCCGGATGATGAACGACAAGCGGATACTCACCATCGCCAACCACCTCGGCTCGATCGGTGGCACGGAATCGGCCCAGCTGGCCATCTTCCAGGCCCTGGCCGAGCGGGAGTGGGAGATCGACCTCCTCTACGTGAGCGCCGGTGACTTCTGGCCGGAATGGCAGAAGCTGGCGGCGTCCACCACTCAGATCCGAGCATCCCTCCCGTCGCGATCGGATCCAATCCGGTCGACCGTGGGTGCCGTGAAGGCCGCTTTGCTGGCCGGCCGGGCCCGGCCGTCGGCGATCTACGTGCACAACGTCGGCGACGTGCCCATCGCCCTTGCGGCGGGGCGGTTGGCCGGAGCTCCGGTGCTCGTCCATCTCCACCTACCGCCACCCATCCGACAGCCGATCTGGCTGAGCTCACTGGTCCACCGGACGACGGCGGTCATCGCCCCGTCGTCCGATGCGGCAAAGCACTGGATGATCCGGGCCAGTCTTGACCCGGCCCGGATCTCGGTCGTGCCTCTCGGTATCGATGTGGAGCGCTTCGTCCCCCTCAGCGAGGACGAGCGGGCGGCGGTCCGGTCCGGTATCGGCGTCGGAGAGCACGAACCCATGGTCCTTTACGCCGGGCGTATCGAACGGATCAAGGGTGCTCATTTTCTCATCGAGGCGATTGGTCGGATCCCCGAGCCGCCCCGTCTTGTCCTCTGTGGAGCCGCCCAGGATGGCGACTATCTGGCCGAGCTGAAGGATGCGTCGAAGGGGATCTCGGCCAGCTTTTTGGGCCGGCGACCCGATGTGCACAAGCTCATGGCGGCAGCCGATCTGGTGGTGCTCCCGAGCAACTGGCTCGAGACACAGGGACTCGTCATCAGCGAGGCGATGGCCTGCGGGACGCCGGTGGTGGCCTCAAGGATCGGGGGACTGACGGAGACGATGAAGGGGTTCCCCGACCAGCTCGTACCCCCGGGGCAGGTGGAACCCCTCACCACGGCGATCGAGCAGTACATCAACTGGAAGCGGAGCGATCCGGACCTGGGTCGGCGATCCCGCGCTTGGGTGGTCGAGAATCTGTCACTGGACACGTCGATCGACGCCCTTGAAGCTGTGATCGTCCGCTCCCAGGGGCCGTCATGATGACCGGGTCTCCCTGTCGTCCGGATCGTTGTCGCTAGCGCACGGAGCGATGCCCTGGAAGGTGCCGGGTCAAGGGTCGGTAGGACTCGAGGACGGTGGTCACGGCGGCCGGCGGTTTTACCTGTCGCCCGGCGAACGCTTGGCCGAAGGCGTCGCCATAGACGTGGATCGTCCCCTCGGCCACCAGGTCGTCGATGGCCCGCCGGACGTCGGGATAGCGAGTGGCGTCATCGAACACCACGACCCCCCGGTCATCGAGATGGGGGATCCAGTCGCGACCGTCCTCAATGACGGCGTCGTAGCTGTGCCACCCGTCAATGAAGAGGAAGTCGATGGGACCTGACCAGTCGCCTGCCGCCTGATGCGACGTGGTGACGATCGGGCGGACCCGCTCACTCACCCCGCTCGCGGCGAGGTGGCTCTCGAACAGATCGAAGCTTGCGAGCTGACTGATCCCCAGATTCTCCAGGTGCTGGCGGTCGCCGGTGTGGGGGTCGATGGCCGTCACGGTGCCGTCCAACCCCAGGGCCTCCAGGGCCTTGGCGTAGAACACGGTGCTCCGGCCGAGATAGGAACCGATCTCGACGATCACCCGGGGTCTGATCTCGGCCAGAATCAGAAAGTGTGCCGCCGCGTTGACCTCGGTGAACCAACCCGGAATCTGGTTCGCCGCTCGCCAGACCGGCCCGAAGCGGTCGTCCCGGGAAGCCAACAGTTCGGTGCTCCAGGTGGTCTGTCCGTGCAGGAGTGCGCTGCGGACCGACGCGCTGACCCGGTCGAGCTTGTCCCCCATCGAGCGAATGATAGGTCAACTCTCCGTCGGCGCCGCTGCCGCTGCCTGGGCGGGTGGGACGGGGTCGGATGAGGATCTGGCAGCTGTGCACGCCCCGGGAGCTGTATTCGACCCAGACCGGGGGAGCGGTCGCCACCGTCGTCGCCGAGCTCACCCGAGAGTTGTCGTCGCGGGGACACGACGTCACGGTCGCCGCCCGGGTGGACGGGACCACCCTCCACGAGTCTGGCGGCTCCTTCGTGTCGCTGGGGCGTGTGCCCTGGCCGACGTCCCCGTCCGCCACCATTCGCTGGAAGGCCGAGTCGGCGCTCAACCGGGCCGCCGGTTGGACCTGGCCGGCCTATGCGAGCTACCTGGCGGCCCTTCGCCGCCAGCTCCGACGGGCCCGTGCCCTCCCCGAGGTCGTGGTTGCCCACAACGACCCGATGGTCATCCGCTACCTCAGACGATGGACACCGGACGCCACCCTCGTGCTGTGGATGCACAACGTGCCGTATCGGCCGGGCCGCCACCGGGGGTCGGCCGACCGGCCCGACGTAGTGGTCACGGTCAGCGACTACCTGGGTGGTGAGGCGGCCGATCGGCTCGGCGTCTCCCGCCAGGACGTGGTCACCATTCACAACGGGGTGGACTCGACCGCCTTCCATCCCCGGGACGGGTTCGACCGCCCGACGACGCCCCTGCGCGTCCTGTGCCTCGGGCGTCTCGATGTCAACAAGGGAGCGGACACCGCCCTGACGGCGGTCACCGGCCTCCAAGCTGACGGGGTCCCCATCGAGCTCACCGTGGTCGGCAGCCCGTGGTTCTCGCCCACCCCCGGGGTGGCCCAGGACCCGTGGGGAGAGCGCTTCGTGGCACGATTGGCCGCCGCTGGGGCAGTCCACATCGCCCATGTGCCGCGAGACCAGGTCACCGCCCTGGTGCGTGAGCGCGACGTCGTCTGCGTGCTCTCCCGCTGGGACGACCCGTTCCCGTTGGTGGTCCTCGAAGCCATGGCCTCGGGCTGCGCGGTGGTGGCCACCGACCGGGGCGGCATCCCAGAGGCGGCCGGTGGTGTCGCCCGCCTGGTCGAGAGCGACGATCCTGCGGCGGTCTCGGCGGTGCTGCGGGAATGGGTGGAGGACCCGGCCTCGCTGGCCGGGGCCAAGCGGGCCGGTCGAGCCAGGGCCGTCAGCTGTACCTGGCACCGGGCCGCCGGTGAGCTCCTTGACGCGATCGGCCCGACCGGTCCCGCCGCCCGGCGTTGATCGACCCCAGTCCCGGCGGCGACCCCGTTGGTATGCCGGCGATTTCGGGTCCGCACGCCGGGTGCCGAGGCCGATGTGGCAGGCTTTCCCGGATGGGGACAGCCGACGGAGTGGCGAAGATGCTGCGGGATCTCCCGCTCGGTGTCCACAAGACGGTGCCACCCGGTGTACGGCGAGCCTTTCGCCACCGGCTCGGTCGCTACTACGCCTGGGAGGTCGGCTTCAATTTCCACGACACCCCCCCGCTCGCCGCCGGCGAAGTCGACGGCCCCCCCGAGTTCGTGGGCATCGGCGTGCAGAAGGCCGGCACCACCTGGTGGTTCCGCCTGATCGTCAATCATCCGGGGGTATCCCACCTGCTCTCCACTCCGCGGGACCGCGTCTTCTTCGGCCCCATCCAGAAGGAGCGTCACTTCTTCGCCCGGTTCGGCAAGGAGGCATTCGGTGTCCGAGACGTCGCGGAGTACCACAGGTGGTTCCCGCGCCGGATCGGAACCGTCACCGGAGAGTGGACGCCGGACTACCTCTACTACACGTGGGTGCCCCCGCTGGTGGCCCGGGCCGCCCCCGGGGCCAAAATCCTCCTGATCTTGCGGGACCCCCTCCAGCGGTTCCGCTCGGGCTACGCCGGAGCTGTGCGCTACGGCACCGACCACATCGGTGCGAGCGTCGCCGAGGCGGTCGGTCACAGCCTCTACGCCGACAACGTGCGTCGTTGGCTCGATTGTTTCCCGGCCGAGCAACTCCTCATCCTGCAGTACGAGCAGTGCGTGGCCGACCCGGCCGAGCAGTTGCGGCGCACCTATGCCTTTCTCGGCCTCGACGACCACCACCGACCGGCCGACCTGGCCCGCCCGGTCAACAAGACGGTGGAGGACAAGGCCCCACTCGACGACGAGGTGGTCGGCCGCCTTCGGGAGATCTTCGCCCCCGACGTCGCCGAGCTGGCGAAGCTGCTGCCGTCCCTCGATCTGTCGATGTGGAGGGCCGTCGGTGGAGGGTAGTGGCGGGTCCCCGCCAGGGGCCGGCCGGGGGGATCAAGACGCGGACGCCGCGGGGTTGGCGGCCGGCCTGAGTGTCGGGGCCCGCTCCACGCAACCGGACCACGGGGGCTTGACGGTCTGGATGTATTGGGAGGACCCGCCGGGCCGCAGCTTGCCCGGCTACCTGAGCCTGTGCCGGGACACGGTGCGGCGCCACCTGGGGCCGTCGATGAGGCTCCAGGTGCTCGATCGCCAAGGTGTCGGGGACTGGCTACCGGACCTCGACGAATCGGTCTGGGCGCGGCTGACCGTCCCGGCCCAGCGGGCGGATTACGCCCGGACGCGCCTGGTCCACCGCCACGGCGGCCTCTGGATCGACGCCGACTGCATCGCCATGAGCTCCCTCGACGAACTCTGGGGCTACCTGGGCGACCACGAGCTGATGGCCTGGGGGGCCGACGTCCAGGGCCGGTTCTTCAACAACCTGTTCGGTGCCCCGGCGGGCTCGCCGCTCCTCGCCCGCTGGATCGAAGCCCAGGACCGGGCCCTGGCGGGGAGCGAGGACTGGAGCTCGCTGGACTGGGCCGCCCTCGGTTCGGGCGCCTTCTACCCGCTGCTGGCCGGCGCCACCTACGCCAACGTGCCGGCAGCCAAGGTGGCTCCCGTCCTCTGGTACGCCTGGCGGCGCCTCCTCTCGCCCTACCAGTCCCCGGCCCCCATCCTCGGCTCTTTGCCGGTGACGGTCATGCTGTGGAACAAGGGGATGGGCCCGCTTCTGGCCGACAAGACGGCCGGGCAGGTTCTCGGGAGCAAGATGCTGCTGGCCCGGTTGTTGCGCATCGCCCTCGGGAACTCGACACTCGACGATGAGCTCGACCTCTCGACCCGCCTCAGCCCGCTGTCGGACCTTCGGTACGGCGCCTGGGGCCGCAGTATCGAGCGCAGGCTCCGGCACCTCTTCTGAGGCAGCCAAACTGCGTACCGCCCGCCTGGTCAGGGAGCCAGGCCACGGACGCACTCGATCACCCGGCTCTGGTCCTCGACGGTCAGCGACGAGCCGCTCGGCAGGCACAGCCCACGCTCGAAGATCCCGGCACACACCGCCCCGCCCAACGTCGCCGCCCGGGCGAAGACCGGCTGGAGATGCAGGGGCTTCCACACCGGCCGGGACTCGATGTCGAGCGCTTCGAGGGCGAGCCTGATGCCCTCCCGGTCGGCGCCGAACGCCTCGGGATGGACGAGGATGCAGGTCAGCCAGTAGTTCGGGGTAGCGCCGGCGGGGATCGGCATGAACTCGATCCCGGGCAGGTCGGCCAGGGCCCCCCGGTAGGTGTCGTTGATCCGGTGCCGATCTTCGATCCGCCGGGGGAGACTCCGCAGTTGGGCTCGGCCCAACGCGGCCAAGAGGTTGCTCAAGCGGTAGTTGAAGCCCAGTTCGGAGTGCTGGTAGTGGGGGTACGGATCCCGGGCCTGGGTGGCCAGGTGCCGGGCTCGGGCCGCCAGCTCGGCCGAGTCGGTCACCAGCATGCCCCCACCGCTGGTGGTGATGATCTTGTTGCCGTTGTAGGAGAAGACCCCGGCGGCACCGAAGGCGCCGGCCGCCCGGCCCCGGTAGGCGGCGCCGAGCGCCTCCGCAGCGTCCTCGATGAGCGGAACCTCGTGGCGCCGACACGTCGCCTCCAACCGCTCGTAGTCCGCCGGGACCCCGTAGAGGTCGACGGTGACGACCGCCGCCGGAAGCCTCCCCTGGGCGGCACGGTGGTCGAGGTCCTCCTCGACCAGATCGGGATCGAGGTTCCAGGACCCCGGCGTGCAGTCGACGAAGACCGGCTGGGCGCCCAGCAGGCAGACTGCGCCGGCGGTTGCCACGAAGGTGAAGGACGGGACGAGGACGTCGTCGCCCGGGCCTACCCCGCTCAGGAGGAGGGCCAGGTGGAGGGCGGCCGATCCGCTCGAGAGGGCGACCGCGTACTCCAGCCCGACGAGCGCCGCGCTCTCCTGTTCGAAGGCGTCGACGTCGGGGCCCAGGGGCGCGATCCAGTTGGAGTCGAAGGCCTCGAGCAGCATGCGACGCTCCTCGGGCCCGACGTCGGGCGGGGACAGGTAGACGCGGCTCATCGAGCCCCGGACCCCGAGCTCTCGAGAGCTCCAGCCCCGGGGCCCCGGCCAACGTCGTTCATATCGGTCACGCTACGTCAGCGGAGGCCCAACGCCCCGGTGGCCGCGGCCGCCGTCATCAACCCGACGGCCGCGGCCGCGTCGAGGACCAGGGCCGCGGCCACTGAGGAAACCTGGGCGACCCCGACCGCGGCGGCGCTGAGGATGATCCCGGCCCCGATGTAGGCGAGGCTGGCCACCACCGGGGTCCAGCCGCGGGCCACCAGCAGGTCGTAGAGGTGGCCCCGGTCCCCGGCCAGCACCGACCGGCCGGCCCGCAGGCGACGAACCACGGTGCAGGCGACCTCGGCGGCGGGCAGGGCCACCAGGGCCAGCGCGGCCACGCCCGTATGGGTGGCCACTCCCGGGGCCCAGGTCATCGCCAGGAGCACGGTCAATGCCGTGCCTAAGAGGTAGGAGCCACCGTCCCCCAGGTAGACGCGGGCGGGGGGTCGGTTGTAGAGGAGGAAACCGAGAAGGGCCAGGGCCAGGGCGACGGCGAGGTCCCGGCCAGAGCCGCCCAACAGCACCGCGAAGCCGGCCGCCGCAACCGCACACACCCCGGCGGCCAACATGTCGAGACCGTCGAGAAGATTCGCCCCGTTGATGAGCACCACGGTGATCGCCAGGAGGAGCGGCACGACCAGGGTCGTTGGCAGATGGACCGGGGAGACCATCACCACCATCGCCCCGATGGCGAGCTGACCGCACAGACGGATCAGAGGAGGGAGGTCGAAGCGGTCATCGGCGACACCCAGCACGGTGGCTGCCCCGAGGGGCACCAGGACCTCGGGCCGACCGGCGATGGCCCCGACCGCCGCCCCGGCCAGCACCGCGACCCCGCCGAGATAGGGGACGGGGACCGACTGGTGCTTCAGGGCGCCCGGATGGTCCACGACCCCGGTTCGACGGGCGATGACAATGACGACCGGCATCACCAGGACGGTGACGACGAAGGCGGCGCCGGCGATCACCCAGTCGGTCAAGCGGAGACTCGAATCAATGTGGCCCGACCCGCTCCGGACGGTCCCACTGCATGAGCCTGGAGGCCGTCCCGGGGTGGAGCTCGAACTGCCCGACGGTCTGGAAGCCGGCTCGCTCGTAGAGGCCGACCGCAGGTGCGTTGTCCGCCCCGACCACCACGAAGGCGGCGTCGTACCCCCGGTCGACGACCTGGTCGAGGAACGAGGCGACCAACGACCGCCCGACGCCCCGTCCGAGGTGGCCCGGTTCGACGGCGATGGCCAGGAGCTCGGGCCCCCTACCCCTTCCGGGACCCTTGGCCGACCCGTGTCGAACCGTCTCGATCACCCGGCGCCAGGCCGGTAGGAGCCGCCGGATCACCCCGGCGGCGGCCGGCAGGCCGTCGTGCACGAGGAAACTCCGGTACAGACCGGCCACGTCGGTCGAACCGGCGACGAATCCGGCGAGGTCCCCGTCTTGACGGGCGACCAAAAGGAACGAGGTTGACGACCGGGTGATCCGGCGGTAGAGACGGCGAAGAAACGGCGTGCCGAGGAACGACAGGAAGCCTTCGGAGATCTGGCCGGCATGCAGCGTGGCCGCACCGGCCACGTCGGCGTCGCCGGTGGCGAGCCCCACCGAGCCCCGCCACCGGGCCGCGTCAAGTTCACCCCGGTCGGCTCGATCGGCCGCCCGGGCCGGCGGTCCCGCATCGGGTGTCCGGGGCGGTTCCCCCTTCGGGTCCGTCAAGCGTGCCTTGTCCTGTGACGACTGGCGTGATCACCGCTCACCGGGTGGTGCACCCTCTCTGCCCGATCCGGTCTGGCACCGATGGCCAGGCCGCCGGGAGTCTAGGGCCGGGGTGCCCAGATGTCACAGAGTTCAGGCGGACACCTCCAGCGGCCCCGACCGGGACAGAGCAGCCGGGCCGGTCACTTGCTACCATTCGCCCCATGAAATGGATCGCTGTCGTCGTGCTGGTGATCATCGGAGTGCTCGCCGCGGTCGTGGCCGTGGAGTACCTCACGGTGTCGATTCACTCGCTCCCGAGCTTCATCCCGGGACGGAAGCACGTCCCCGGGCACTACCACAAGCGAGGTGCCATCGCCGCGGTGATCGCCCTCATCGCCTTCGCCGGGGCGGCGGTGTTGGCGGTCCGGTTCCGTCGGCAGGCCCCCGCCCCGGCCGTCACCTCGGCCGGGGACCTCCTGTCGGGACCGGGGTCGACGCCGGGTCCCCCCCCGGCCAGCTAGGGGCAAACAGGTCCAGGGTCGGTCATGGCCGGCCGGTCCCGAACCCCCCGTCGCCCGCCCCGTATCGGCGACGAACCCCGACTCCAAGCGATCGGAACCCTTCGCCCGCCGGCTACCGATAATTCGCCGCCGCTGAGAATGTCCGGACAGCAAATGGGTACGCGTCGCGGGCCATGGTGGCTCGCCCGGTTGATTGCCGCGAGCGGGTTGCTCGCATTCGCCGCCTCGTGCGCCAGCACCACGAGCTCGCCGCCCCGCCCCGGATCGGGCTCCCCCCATCGGTCATCGACAACCACCTCCACGACGGGCCCACCTTTGACGTCCCCCGTGACGACCGCTTCGGCCGTTCCGAGCACGACCGTGGTCCCCGTCCCGGTGCTGGCCATCACCAGTGGGAGCTCGGCGGTGGCCTTTGCCGGTGAGCCCTTCACCTTCATGGTCACCACGAGCTGCCCCTCGGTCCCCGTGATCCGGGCCACCGGGCTTCCCCACGGTCTCACCTTGGTGGATGGCGGGAACTGCACGGCGACGATCCGTGGAACTCCGGCGACGAGCGAAGCGGGGGTTCACACGGCCTCCGTCGTCGCTTCGATTCCCGGCGGGGAGATCGCGGACCAGCGACTCGTCCTGACCATCGACGATGCCCCTCTGCTCAAGGTACGCAGGGCCTTGACCCTCAGGGTGGGTGTCCCATTCGAGTACCTCGTGTCCACCGACCACGGTCAGCCGACGCCGTCGATCATCACCTCCTCACCCCTCCCCGCCGGGGTGCAACTCGCGGACAACCGCAACGGCACGGCAACGCTGAGCGGCACGCCCGGGCCCGGTACCGGCGGTGTCTACCCGGCGGTGATCACCGCATCGAACGGTGTCGGCGCCCCGGCCACTGGCACGATCACCCTCACCGTCGATCAGATACCGGTGATCACGAGCGTCCCCGGCGCTGCCGCCACGGCCGGGATTCCCATGGTGCCATTCACCGTCACCGTCACCGGCTACCCCACAGCGAGAATTCGAGCGGTAGGCCTGCCCGAAGGTTTGACCCTGGTGGACCACGGGAACGGAACGGCAACGATCGATGGGACCGCCGTTACTGCCGGCGCAAAGGTGGTCATGGTCTTCGCTCGGAATGCCCTGGGCCTTGGATCTCAGTCGTTGTCCGTGACGGTGGCGCCCTGAACTTCCGGGCCAGTGGGGCGGTGGTTCAACCTGCTCGAGGCTCGGTCCGACCCGGACAGCACCACCCGGACGACCAAGGTCGGCGACATCACCCATTTGGTCCTGCCGGATTCGATCGGCAGCCGACATCCGCCTTCCTTCACCATCGGGGCTGCTGGGCGCCCAATTCGACCGGTAACCCCCGTTTCTCCAGTCCTTCCGGGCCGAATTCCCGGCCAGGAGTCTCCCGGCTCTGGGCCCTAGCGCTCCCTGGCGACCGAGGGCACCCACAAGTAGGCTCGTCTCTCCGGCGCGATCCGAACTCTCACGAGTCGAGATCGACCGAAGGCCGGCGAAGTCCCCGCCGTTTCGCGGCCGGGGCGGGGGCTGGGGCGGCATGAGTTGAGTAGCGAAGGGGGAGGTCGGCGACGTGCAGGGACCAGTGGTAAAGGCACGCTCGGCCGGAAGCTGGCCGCTGAGGCTGCTGCTGGCGATCCTGCTCACTGCGGGAGCCTCCTCGGCGTTGGCCGGCCCCGCCACCGCTGCTGGCCGGTTGCCGCTGTCCCCCTTCATGGGCGCCCTGGGGGCCGGCCTGCATTACACCTACGGCTCTTCCGGCCTCACCGTCACCGGCGGTCGGAACCACCTCGCTGATTGGGTGCTCGCACCGACCGGGCTCGGGCGGCAGCGGGTCGAGCCGTTGCGGGGCGCCTCACCTCCGGGCCCGGGAGCGCGGGCCTACGACCACGGGGAGCTGAGGGAGTCGTACTCCCGGTCGGTCCGCGGCCTCGAGCAGGGGTTCACGGTCAGCCGCCGTCCTGCCGGAACTGGTCCCGACGTCGCCATCGCCATGGCGTCATCGGGATCCTGGCTGCCGGTGCTCACCGGTCCCGCCAGCGTCTCGATCCTCGGGCCGACCGGGGGGGCCGAGCTGACCTACTCGGGGCTGAAGGTCACCGATGCGACCGGGACGCGCCTCCCCGCTCACCTGGAGGTCTCGGGCCGCACCCTGCGGATCAGCTTCAGCGACCTCGGGGCCCGCTACCCGGTGGTGGTCGACCCGTGGATCCAGCTGGCCGGCCTTATTCCGCCGTCAAACGCCGGAGCGTTCGGCACCTCGATCGCCGTCTCCTCGGACGGGTCGACGGTTTTGGTGGGGGACCCCAGCGGGGGAGTGGCGGGCACCGGGCAGGCCACCGTGTACACCTCCAGCGGGGGGACATGGTCGGCCGGTACAGCACTCACGCCACCGGCCGTCCCGGCGGCGTTCGGGACCTCGGTCGCCCTCTCGGCCAACGGCGCGACCGCCCTCGTGGGGGATCCGATCGGGGACACCGCCACCGTGTACACCCTGAGCGGGGGGACGTGGTCGGCCGGGACCGCCCTCGCGGCACCGGCCACCTCGTTCAGCTTCGGCGCTTCGGTCGCCCTCTCGGCCGCCGGGACCCTGGCCCTCGTGGGGGACCCCCAGGCCCCGGCCGGCCTCCCGACCGGACCGGGTGCGGCCTCGTTGTTCGGCTTGAGCGGCGGGGTCTGGGGCGGTGCGCTCGCACTGGCGGTCCCGGCCGGCGCGGTGGCCTTCGGGGCCTCGGTCGCCCTGTCGTCGACCGGCGCCACGGCCCTCGTGGGCGACTCGACGGGTGGGCCGTCGAGCCGCGGCGTCGCTTACTCGTTCAACGGGACCTTCTGGGGGACCAGGCTGCAGCTGACCGAGCCGGCCAATGCGAAGAATTTCGGCACCTCGGTCGCCCTCTCGACCGACGGGACCACGGCGCTGGTGGGCGACCCGACCGGCAGCGTGGCCAAGCACGGAGCGGCATCCGTCGAGACCCTGAGCGGCAGCACGTGGAGCGCGCCGACGGCGCTCGCCCCTCCGAGCGGCGCCGGCACCTTCGGCACCTCGGTGGCCCTGGGGGGTGGTGGCTCGGCCATCGTGGGGGACCCGACCGGGGGCGGGGGTACCGGGGCCGCATCCACGTACAGCGGAAGTGGAACTACCTGGTCCACCGGCGCCCCGCTCGCCGCCCCGATCGGGGCGGCGACGTTCGGCACCTCGGTGGCTCTCTCCACCGATGGGATCACCGCCCTGGTGGGGGACCCGACCGGCGCTGACCTGGACCCAACAGCGATCGGCACGGTGACCGCCTACACCTCCAACGGGCGCGCTTGGGACCTCGGGGTCCCGGCGACCGCTCCGGCGAACTCTTCATCATTCGGGAGCGCGGTCGCCCTGTCCTCCGATGCCACGACGGTCCTGGTCGGGGACCCGGGGGGCGGGGGTACCGGAACCGGTCAGGCGTCGGCCTTCGCCTATAACGGCTCGACACTCGGCGCCGGAACCGTGCTCACGCCGCCGACCGGCGTGAGCTCGTTCGGTACGGCGGCGGCGGTCTCGGCCAATGGGCGGACGGCGGTGGTCGGTGATCCCGGGTCCTTCGACCCCGTCAGCGGAACCGGGGGAACGGCGACCGTCTACACCCGAAGTGGGACCCTATGGTCAGTCGCGGCAGCGCTGACACCGCCGAATACCGCCACCGACACCGCCGTGGAGTTCGGAAACTCGGTCGCCATATCGGCCGATGGGACGGTCGTGATCGTCGGTGACCCCCAGGGCGGGGACAACTTCCCACCCACCGGTGCGGCCACGGTTTTCACGTTCAGCGGCGGCTCGTGGTCGGCCGGTACCGAGCTCACGCCCCCGGTGACGACTGCTGCCTTTGGCACGACGGTCGCGCTGTCGGCCGACGGGACGACCGCACTCGTCGGCGACCCGACCGCCCCTGGCGGCGGGTCAGTGACCCCGTACACCTTCAGCAACGGGTCCTGGTCGACCGGCTCGGCGCTACCGGTGCCGATCCACGCCTCGGCGTTCGGCACCTCCCTCGCGTTGTCCGGGACCGGCGGCGTGGCCCTGGTGGGCGATCCCATGGGTGGTGCCTCAGGAACCGGTGCCGTCACCGTCTTCACCGGAATTGCCGGGTCGTGGTCGGATAACTCGTCCCTGTCCCCCTCCGGCCCGGCGGCGCAGTTCGGTACTTCGCTGGCCCTCTCGGCCGCCGGCACCACCGCACTGGTCGGCGACCCCACGGCAGCCACGTACGGCGTCACCGCGGTGTACAGCTACGGCGCGGGGACTTGGTCCGCCGGGACCATGCTGGCCCGGAATGCTTATTCCGGCTCCTTTGGCAGCTCGGTCGCCCTCTCTGGGGACGCGACGACCGCCGCGGTGGGCGATATCAACGGGGGAGACAGCTTCCAGGGCGCAGTGACGGTGTTCTCGCTCGACTCGACCGGGCTCCCCACCAGGGTCGCCGCCACGGCCAATCCCACCTCGTCGACGTTCGGGGCGCCCGTCACCTACTCGGCCACGGTGAGCCCGGGCTCGGGCAGCGGCACGCCCACCGGCACGGTGACCTTCAGCATGGGCCTCACCACCCTTTGCACGACACCGGCGCTGGTGTCGGGGACGGCCCATTGCAGTGCCAGCAATACGCCACTCGGGGGTAACGGTGTGGCGTTCGCCTCGTACTCGGGCGATTCCACCTACACCCCCTCGACCGGCAGCACGCCGGAGCGTGTGACCGACACGTCGAGCACCGGGGTCACGGTGAGCCCGACGTCCACCTCGACCGGCTCGCCGGTGACCTACTCGGCCACCGTGACATCCGGGGCCGGGACTCCGACGGGCTCGGTGTCCTTCACGGTGGGTGGTGTGACGATGTGCACGGCGACGCTGTCGTCGGGGTCGGGCCAGTGCAACTCCTCGAGCGCGCCGGCCGGCACCGACACGGTGACCGGGTCGTACTCGGGGGATCTGAGCTTCGGGACCTCGGTCGCGAGCACCGGGTTGTTCGTTGCCAAGTTCGCTTCGAGCACCGCGGTCGCGGTGACCCCGACGTCCACCTCGACCGGCTCGCCGGTGACCTACTCGGCCACCGTGACATCCGGGGCCGGGACTCCGACGGGCTCGGTGTCCTTCACGGTGGGTGGTGCGACGATATGCACGGCGACGCTGTCGTCGGGGTCGGGCCAGTGCAACTCATCGAGCGCTCCGGCCGGCACCGACACGGTGACCGGGTCGTACTCGGGAGACTCGACCTTCGCTCCCTCAGCGTCCACCGCGTCCCTCGCGGTCGGATCGCCGCCTCCCCCTCCACCCCCAGGGCCCGCATCCGGCTACGACCTGGTGGGGTCCGATGGCGGGGTGTTCGTTTTCGGCACCCCCGGCCAGGGCTTCTTCGGCTCCCTGCCCGGCCTCGGGGTGAAGGTGAACAACATCGTGGGCATCGTGCCCACGATCACCGACCTGGGGTACTTCCTGGTCGGATCCGACGGAGGAGTCTTCGCCTTCGGCAACGCCCCCTTCGAGAACTCGCTGCCGGGCCTGGGCGTGCACGTGACCAACATCGTGGGCATCGTCCCCACCGCCGACGACCTCGGCTACTTCGTGGTTGGCTCGGACGGGGGCGTGTTCGCCTTCGGCAACGCCCCCTTCGAGAACTCGCTGCCGGGTCTGGGCGTGCACGTGACCAACATCGTGGGCATCGTCCCCACCGCCGACGACCTCGGCTACTGGCTCGTGAGCTCGAACGGGTCCGTCTACGCCCTGGGGGACGCCCCCTTCGTCGGTAGCCTCGGCGGCAAGAGCCCGACGCCGATCGTCGGAATCGCCGCCACCCATGACTCGGGCGGCTATTGGCTCGTGGGCCAGAACGGGTCGGTCTTCCCCTTCGGTGACGCCCAATCGTTCGGCTCCCTGCCGGCCCTGGGGGTGAGCGTGTCCAACATCGCGGCCATCGTCCCCACCCCCGATGGCGGGGGCTACTGGCTCATCGGCTCTGACGGGGGCATCTTCGCCTTCGGGAACGCCACGGAGATCGGGTCACTCCCCGCCCTCGGAGTCGTTGTGAATAACATCGTCGGAGCGGTGCCGACCGCCTGATTGGCGTTCGATCACCTCCGGGTGGGACAGCGGACAGACCAATGACGGGCTACTCGATTTCGGTGGGCAAGCTCTTATCAGGTCACGCGTCTTCGACAACTCGATGATACCGGACCAGGGACCGGCAGCGCCGGAGTAGGTCAGCCCCGCGACAGGCGTTATGTGAGCCAAGCCCCATGGTCCGGGGATTCAGCCTCGAGGTACATAGCGGTAGACCTCACGGGCGACGCGGCGCTTCAGCATGCGGATGGCCTCGCGTTTGGAACGACTTTCTTTCACCCGGCGCTCCATGTAGGCCTGGGTGTCGGGGTCAGAGGCCAACCGGCAGATCACGATGTGCCAGAGGCCCGGTTGGCCTGGTGGTCCCTACCGCGGTTGAGCCGGTGTCGGCTGACCTTGCCCGAAGCCTGGAGCGGTGACCCCCTGCACAGGTGGGCCCAGGCGGCCTCGGATCGCAGGCGCTCGGGGTCGTCGCCGGCGGCAACCAACAGCGACGCCGCGGTGTCGACACCGACTCCGTAGACGGCCAGCAGCTCAGGAGCGGTGGCCTCGAGGAGCGGGTGATGAGTTGCATCGAGGCGCTGGAGCTCGTCGTCGAGGTCACCGACCGGTGGGCCGACGAGCTCAGCGAGGCCTTGGTGGCCGCGGTAACCGGATCGGCCGAGCTGTTCGCCCGCAGTCCCTGGGCGACGAACCTGGGGATCGCCAGGCCCTTCAGACGGCCCTGGAGCTGGTCAGGGCCGGTGACGACGAGCTGGCGCATCTGGACGATGGCCTTGGCCCGGGCCTGACGGGCCGAGCGCTCGGCCTCGACGAGGACCCTGATGGCCTCGACCCCACCGTCTCGGGATTTGGCCTTGCCCTTCGGCCGCCCCGACAGGGCGGCCCGGGCCGCCTCGACGGCGTCAATGGGGTCGGACTTTCCTTGGCGGCGCCGGGCCTGGTGGTTGGGCCGGTCGACCTCGATGACCTCGACGCCCGCTCGAGCGAGGAGCCTGGCCAGGCCGGCTCCATAAGCACCGGTGCTCTCCACCCCCACCTCGGCGACGGGCCCGAAGCCGGCCAGCCAGGAGCAGGGCCGAAGAGCCCTCGGGGTCGGCCCCGAAGGACTCGGTCCCGAGCAGGCTGCCGATCTGGTCCAAGACGGCGGCCACATGGACATCGCCGTGGGTGTCGATTCCTCCGGTCACCGCACGCGCAGCTTCTAATGAGATCGGATTAGTTCTTTGGGAGAGACTGATCTCCGAGCCACCAATCGGGCAGCACTGGCAGCTTCAGGGCCGTGAGCCCTAATCGTAGATCGTGCCCCGATCGGTCGGTGAGGAGGCTGACGGCTGGTGGGTGGCGGACCCACTTACACGTCCGCCCGAATTCATGTCAGGCCGGGAACCCCCGGTGATCCCGAAACTACTGCGGACCAACCTCTCGGCGGTGGGCCCCCGCGGGGCCCACCAACATCATTGGTTGTTATGATCCGGTATGCATCGTCGTTGGACCGCTGCGGCGGGCGCTGCTCTTGCGGTGATCCTGGGTGCGTGCGGCCCTGATGCGATCGAGATCCCGGCGCCGCCCGCCCCGGGCCTTGGTGTCTCCCTCAAGACCGTCGAGGCCTTTTTCGACAGTCAAGGCGGAGGAGGATGGATCCCAGGCTCCATAACCGGTGGGCACGTCGGCTATGCCGCAGGCAGTGCGCAGGGCCAGGTGTGCCCGTCGCTGATCAGTGGCGTCTCTGATGTGTCTCGCATCATTGTCGGCTGTCCCCAGGCGCTTGCCGCAACGGTGATGGTAGCGACGATCCATCGATTTGCTCCAGGGGCGTCAACCTGGGCGACCCAACAGCTGTCGGCGGCCCTTCAGTCCCCGTCGGGAACGGCCAAGACGACCACAGGTCCGACCTCGGTCCAGATCTCCCACACGCCAACGATGGTGACCCTCACGATCCAACCGAAGGCGTTGGACCAGACCCGGGTGACTCATTCCAGAGGTTGACGCTGATCCGCTGGCGAGGGGTTCGCCCTCGCCAGCAAGGGGCCAATAGATGCGCCGTGGGCCCGGACCTCACCCTGCCAGGCGATGGGTCCGGCGATCGGGGGGCTTCCGGCCGTGGCCCGTCTTGTCGGGTTGCCCCGTCAATCTGAGCGGCCAGGTCGGCGACCGCGACGTTGCATGACAGCCGGTCGGAGCGCCCGGTGGCCGGATCGGCGTCCCCCCACGTCGACCCGGACGGTGCCGGGTAGCGGCCCTCCGGGCCTCCCGCCCGATCGCCCACCAGTTTGGAGAGTTGCCAGGTGCTGAACCTAAGACGGCTTCTGGTGGCGGTCCCGACCCATCGATGATCCCCTCCCCTGGGTCTGACCACCTTGGTTGTGGGAGACCGGGGCCCGAGACCCGGGCGGCGATGGGCGTCGCCTCCCGGGTCTCGGGCCCCGGCAACCCAGAGCTGGGAGGTGTACCTCATGCCACGTCGCTAGGGGACCTCTAGCTGCAGGCCGGCGCTGAGGCCGCTCAGATGCCCTCTCAGCCACCCAGAGGCCGGTGTAAGGCTACGGGGGCCTCCCCGGGGTACCTAGGGGGGGTTCGGCGTTGATGTAGGCGTCGAGTCGCCCCGAGGCGAGTCGGCCGGGGGCGGTATCTCAACAACGCCGAAAGCGCGTGGGAGCACAAAGGGCGAGAAATGGACAACACCCTCACGTCCATGCCTGCGGCCTAGTCGCGCGGTTGGAGCGAAGGCACAGACTTTTCGATCAGCAAGAGTCCGTCCCCCCGGTCGCTGAACCCCGAGTTCGAGGGGCTTCTGGTCGCATCCCGAACTCGGGGAGTTGGCACGAGATCTACGTTGACCCGCGCCCGTAGTCCGGACCCCGACGGACACGGCGCCGAAAGGGACATACGCAAGCCGAGAGATCTTGTCCATGTCCGTCGGGGTCTGTGTCTGTCGGCAAGCTGGCTTGGGTCATGTGGGGCCGCCGACGGATCCAAGCCTGTGCGAGGGACCTGAGACTACCGAGGGCTTGGGGGAGGTTGAGGGACCGGACTGGGTTGCCGTCGGTCCTTCGGTGGCCGAAAGCCTCGCGGTGGCGAATCTTGTTGGGACATGAAGGAGGGGCGGGGTTTCCCCCGCCCCTCCTTCGATACTGACTTGCTTGTTTGGGTACTACTACAGGGTGGCGTTGCCCTGCGGGCCAGCGCTGATCTCCCAGATGGCAGCGAGTGAGCTGCCGTCGGAGCCGTAGACCGTAGCCTTCGGGTTGAGCTCCAGGTTGATCAGGTTGTCGAGCGCCTGCGCCGGGGTCACCGAACTGAGGGTGCCTCCGTCGCAAACCTTCAGCGCGCTGTCGCCGAGCAGAGCAGCATCCGGACCTGTACCGGAGCCGATCCCTTGGAGCTGAGCGATCGAGCAGGTCACCATGCCGTTCGCCGCCAGACCCATCGCCGCCTTGGTGGTGGCGTAGTCCGTGCCGGTCGCCGCACCTGCTGCGTAGGTGTAGGCGTTCTCAAGGAGAATGAACTTGTTGTCCTTGGCCGTGGCGAAACTGATCGACGTCGACGGCTGAGGAGTGGGTCCGACCTTGCCTCCCTGGTCTTGCCATCCTGCCCCGATCGGCGGGTAACTGACCGCGACGTTGAGGGTCGACGGGTTGCCCTCCAGGGCGATCGCCTCGTTGGCTATTCCGACGTTCTCCCCCACGATGGTGGCCGTGGCCGGCGAGAACACTCCCGCAATCTGCAGGTTGGCCTGGCACGAGCTCGCCTGGAAGTCGAAGTCACCAAAGATATTGGCTGGAGCGAACTCCTGGTTGCCGATCGTAACGACGACCCCGCTTGCGTTGGTGGAGGCAGCAGCCGACAACGTGACGTCGGTCGTGCTGTTAACCGTGGCGACGGTCGGCGAGACACCCGAGAAGGCGTTCACACCGAGGTAGCTTCCGGCAACGGGCAGGCCCAGGTCGGCATTCGTGAAGTCTGCCGAGGCACTGGACAGATCAGTGCCGCTGGTGACTGCGTCGTTGACGGTGCGGTTGGCCGTGGTTACCGTCGGGTTGATCGTGACCGGCGTGATCTTGGCCGGGTAGCCCTTGGATCCCGCCCCGTGGATGGCAGGCGTGATGACCACGGTGTCTGGGTGGGTTGCTCCGAGCGGCGTCGTGTCACTGGTCACGGTGTACGTCGAGCCGTTGATCACGATCGTCTGGTTGGAGATCGCCAGCGCGTTCAGGATGATGGTCGTCGCCCCGTTGAGAGCAGTGGCGGCGAGCGTCGTCGACCCGGCAGCGTTCGCCGAGATGTACATGCCAGCCGACCCAGGAGCGCTCCCGTTCGAGGTGGTATCGAAGGTCGTACCACCTGTACCCGAGGAGCCGGCACCGTAGTTGGCGGGGTCAGGCTGAAGCTGGGGACAGGTCAGAACTGGCGGGCCTCCGGCGCTGGCCGCCTGAACCCCCCCGAATACTGCGAGACCGCTCAATGGCAGCGTTACTGCTGCCAAGACGGCCAGTTTCTTTCGGACGTTCACGTCAATCCCCTCCCGCCCCATGTCATGAGGCACCTTGTGGATAGTTGGTTGCCTGCTTTCTAGGCGCCCCTTCTTCGGCCCCTTTCCGAACCTCGATGCTCTTGGTATCCGAGGTCAGACAGAGGCTCCATCAGGAGCAAGACGACGTTACCACCAGATATTGCTCCCTGCACTGCGTCAAGGCCCAGGCGCCACGGGTCTTCTGGGCAGGGATTCTCCGGAGGCCCCAGACTCCCGTTGGCGAAGGGCAAAGCCCCTCCGGAACGGGTTTTACCGAACCGGCGCCCGTGCCTGTTGGGCCCTGGTGGGCCGCTTGTCCGGGCTGCGAGACGAGAACGGCCGCCGGATTCCCGGCGGCCGTTCTCCCAATCTGTCGTGCGGGCCCCCCGCTGAGGGCGCTGGGTCAGGCCACCCAGGGGACGAACGTCGCCCCGGTGCCGGACCAGCTGTTGCCGTTGGCGACGTCGTTCGCCGTCACCGTGGCGTTGTCGCTCACCCCGAGGTTGGTCACGTCCTGTGACGTGATCGTCCAGCTGCTGGTGCAGATGACGGGGAAGTTCGTCTGGTCACCCAACCCAGTGGTGGGGGCCAGGATGGCGCTGCCGAGGACGACGG
>Ga0182024_10002784_pt1 | contig 42892 bp, 38 predicted proteins | sample P32metaG_FD_120480 | JGI IMG/M metagenome (GOLD analysis project Ga0182024, IMG submission 120480) | Permafrost microbial communities from Stordalen Mire, Sweden - P3-2 metaG (Illumina Assembly) | ecosystem: Environmental > Terrestrial > Soil > Wetlands > Permafrost | place: Sweden: Stordalen... | reverse complement strand
TCCCAAATCCCTTTCATCGCGCAGGGCAAGTAAGTTAAGACGGGCTAAGTTTTGGGGCTGGAGCCGGAGTGCCGGCGCCCCGATGAGTAACAGGCACTACGAGCGATGAAAGGGATTTGGGATTTTTATTGCTGCTAACGATCAAACTTTTCCTTCGCCATAAAAATCCCAAATCCCTTTCATCGCTCGTACTGCCTGTTACTCATCGGGGCGCCGGCACTCCGGCTCCAGCCCCAAAACTTAGCCCGTCTTAACTTACTTGCCCTGCGCGCGCCCGATGATTTCATCGGCAATCATGCGCGGCGCCTCTTCGTAGCGCGCGAACTGCATTGAATACGACGCCCGGCCCTGGGTGGACGAGCGAATCTCATTCACATAGCCGAACATTTCTTTCAGCGGCACCATCGCTTTGATCAACTGCGAACCGGCGGCATGCTCCATGCCCTCGATCCGCCCGCGACGCGAGTTGATGTCGCCGATAATTACGCCCATGAACTCCTCGGGCACCGTTACTTCAACCGCCATCACCGGCTCCAGCAGCACCGGCGACGCATGCCTTGCTGCTTCCTTGAACGCAATTGAGCCGGCAAACTTGAAGGCCATTTCGTTCGAGTCCACTTCGTGGTAGCTGCCGTCGTAGAGCGTCACCTTGACGTCGACGATGGGATAGCCGGCCAGAATGCCCAGCTCCAATGCGCCCCGCACGCCTTGATCGATGGGCTTGATGTACTCCTTGGGCACCGAGCCGCCCTTGACGTCGTTGATGAACTCGTAGCCCTTGCCGGGCTCGTTCGGCTCCACGCGCAGCTTGCAGTGGCCGTAGTTGCCCGAGCCGCCGGTCTGGCGAATGTATTTGCCTTCGGCCTCTGCCTTTTTGCGGATGGTCTCGCGGAAGGCAACCTTGGGCTCGCCGACATTGGCTTCCACCTTGTATTCCCGCTTCATGCGGTCCACAAGAATCTCGAGGTGCAGCTCGCCCATGCCGCTGATGATTGTCTGGCCCGAGTCTTCGTCGGTCCGCACCTTGAAGGTGGGATCTTCATCGGCCAGCCGCGACAGCGCCATGGCCATCTTTTCCTGATCGGCCTTGGTCTTCGGCTCGATGGCGACGGAGATCACTGTGTCCGGGAAGGTAATCGCACCCAGCGCGATCGGATGTTGCGGATCGCAAAGCGTGTCGCCCGTTTTTAGATCCTTGACGCCCAGGCAGGCGCAGATGTCGCCGGCCAGAATCTCGGTCACATCCTCGCGCTTGATCGCGTGCATCTTCACCAGGCGGCCGATACGGTCGGTCTTGCCGGTGCGCGGGTTCAGCACCGTGTCGCCGGTCCTGAGCGCACCTGAATAGACGCGCACGAAGAAGAGCTTTCCGTATTGATCGTTGATGACCTTGAAGGCGAGCGCCGAAAGCGGCTCGTTGTCGTCCGGCTTGCGCTTTTCAATTATGGAGTGATCGTCAGGGTTGATGCCCTCTACCGGCGGCTTGTCGAGCGGACTGGGCAAGTAATCGATAACGGCGTCGAGCAGCGTTTGAATGCCCTTGTTCTTGAAGGCGCTTCCGCAAATGACCGGGAAAACCTTCAGATCGATGGTGGCCTGTCGAATGCCGGCCTTTAGTTCTTCCACCGTTGGCGTTTCGCCTTCCAAAAACTTTTCGAGAAGCACATCATCGGTCTCGGCGATGACTTCAATCAGCTGCAACCGGAAAGCCTCGGCTTTTTTCTGGAGATCGGCGGGAATCGGCTCGATCGAAAACTCTGCGCCCAGGGTTTCATCGTGCCAAAGGATGGCTTTCATCTCGATCAGGTCGATGACGCCCTTGAAGTTCGCTTCCGCTCCGACGGGAATCTGCAGCGCCACGGGTCGCGCGCCCAGCCGCTTGCGGATGGTCTCGAGCACGTGCTCAAAGTCCGCTCCGTTCTTATCCATCTTGTTGACGAAGCAAATCCGGGGGACTTTGTATTTATCGCCTTGCCGCCAAACCGTTTCGGTTTGTGGCTGTACGCCGCTGACGGAGTCAAACAATGCCACCGCGCCGTCAAGCACGCGGAGGCTACGCTCCACTTCGGCGGTAAAGTCCACGTGGCCCGGCGTATCAATAATGTTGATGCGAACGTCGCGCCAGGTGCAGGTGGTCGCGGCCGACGTAATCGTGATGCCGCGCTCCTGCTCCTGCTCCATGTAATCCATGGTCGCCGTGCCTTCATGCACCTCTCCCAGCCGGTGCGTGATGCCCGTATAGAAGAGAATCCGTTCTGTCGCTGTCGTCTTTCCGGCGTCGATATGCGCCATGATGCCGATGTTGCGGCAGCGATTTAGAGGTACTGTGCGAGCCACGATTTCAATTCCTTGCGGGACATTTTTCCCGCGGTCAATTCGTTCATCCAGTCAAAATGCTCAATCTGTGCGGTCAATCCGCCCGGCAGATTCGCTCTCGCGCTTCTACCAGCGGTAGTGCGCAAAGGCCTTGTTAGCCTCGGCCATGCGGTGCACGTCTTCCTTCTTCTTCATTGCCGCGCCGCGTCCATTGGCGGCATCGAGCAGTTCATTCGAAAGCTTGTCGGTCATGCCCTTCTCGCCGCGGCTGCGGCCAAAAGTGATGAGCCAGCGGATAGCCAGCGAGGTTCTGCGGTCGGCATTCACCTCAATGGGAACCTGGTAGTTGGCGCCGCCCACACGCCGCGTCTTCACCTCAAGCAGCGGCTTGCAGTTCTCCACCGCCTTCTTGAAGAGCTTCAGCGCGTCGTCTCCGCCGCCCTTCTCTTCCAGGTTCTTCATCGCCTGGTAAAAGATGCCCTGAGCGGTCGACTTCTTGCCGCCCCACATCATGGAGTTCACAAACTTGGTCACGAGCGTCGATCCATACACCGGATCCGGCGCCACTTCCCGCTTCGCAATGTGCCCTTTTCTCGGCATAAATCCTCAAAATTCTCGCGCATTCGCGCTTATTGCAATTTCCCAAGCCTCGCCTCTCGCCCAAAACACGAGAGCGCGGAGCGCATTATTTCGCTGCGCCGCTCTTGGCGCGCTTGGCGCCGTATTTCGACCGGCTCTGCGAGCGGGCAGTCACGCCCACTGAATCCAGAGTTCCCCTGACCACGTGATAACGCACGCCCGGTAAATCCTTCACGCGGCCCCCGCGGATGAGCACAATCGAGTGCTCCTGCAGGTTGTGGCCGATGCCGGGAATGTAAGTGGTCACTTCAATCCCGTTGGTGAGCCGCACGCGGGCTACTTTGCGCAGCGCCGAGTTCGGCTTCTTGGGCGTTTGTGTGTACACGCGCGTGCAAACGCCGCGCCGCTGCGGCGAACCCTGCAATGCAGGCGACGCCGTCTTGTAACGGGGGGCCGTACGCCCCTTGCGAACAAGCTGATTAAAAGTTGGCAAACCACAGCTCCTTACTTCAAAAAACCTTCACTGCACGCTCCACAGCCACACACGCCCGTTCAGGCTTTTCTGGTTTTGGACGGCATTTAAGCCGGCCAAACACACAGAGAAGCCCCGGGTTGCTGCTTCGCGTCTGCCTTCGTTCCAGTCTCAGACGAGAACCGGGACGGTTTGCCGGTCGTCCGCCAAGGCGGAGCCAACGCCGTATCCCGCTTCCGGTCCGCATAGCCCCTCCAAGGTGGGGAACGCGCGGACCGCCGATGCAAGTATTACCGCGAGTGTTCCCTGCCTTCCGCAAGAAGAAAGCGATTCCGGGAACTTGTCTGGCCGGCTGAACTCATCCGACCCTGGAAATCTCTCCGGCTCACCTAAGCTGATCGGAGAATTTCCTTACCCCGCCTTGAGTCGTGAATCGTTCAAACACACGACAGGCGGCGTTCTTGCGAACCTTTCAAAGATACCAAGAAAAAACCGGGGAGTCAACGCTCGAATGTGGCCTATATAGTGCGTCGCCCCAACAACCTATCCCCCAACACCCTGTCAAAGCTCGGCCGAACCCGATCCCGTCGCTTCCCGCACAATTTCACCGTCCCGCATATATAGGATTCGCCCGGCGATAGCCGCCGCCTCAGGGTTATGGGTAATCATCAGCGTCGTTTGGCCCAGTTCCTTGTTTGACCGCAGGAGCATTTGCAACACCGCGTCCGAGGTTTTCGTGTCCAGATTGCCCGTCGGCTCGTCAGCCAGCAAGATCGCCGGCCGCGTTATCAGCGCCCGGGCGATCGCCACCCGCTGCTGCTCACCGCCGCTCAGCTCGGAGGGCCGGTGATTGAGCCTGCCCTTGATCGCCAGCATGTCGCTCAGGTGGTCAAGATACTTCTGGTCCATAGGCTCTTTTCGCCCGCTGATCTCATAGGCAATCTCGATATTTCCCATCGCCGAAAGCGTCGGCAGCAGGTTGAACTTTTGGAAAACAAAGGCGATCCGGTGTTTCCTCAGCTTTGTCCGCTCGGCGTCGTTCAGGGAGGCAAAATCCACGCCGTCAATCACCACGCGACCCTCAGTGGCCCGCGTCAGGCCACCTAACAGATAGAAAAGAGTGGACTTGCCCGATCCGGAGGGGCCCACAATGGCCACAAACTCGCCCGGCTCGACCGCCAGCGAAACCCCGCGCACCGCCGCTACCTGGATGCGGCCCGCTGCATAAACCTTGGTCAGATTTTCGGCGAGGATAATGTGTTTCGAGGTTTCCGAGGTCACGTCTGCCATTCTAAAGGCAGGGACCGAGAAACACAGGGACCAGGGAACAAGCCGCCGTGATGAAGATTCCAATGAGAGCTATTCGGTTGGTACTGATTATGGCCTTCCTCGTCGACTTGGGGGCCTTCGCGCTGGCACAAACGCAGTCCGCGCAAGTGTCCTTCGAAGTGGCCTCGATCCGGCCCAGCCAGCATCAGGTCGGCCCCGACTACAACAACGAGATCACCCGCTCCTCCACCAGCTTCACGGGCAGAAACGTCACTTTGCGGCGTTTAGTCGCAGAGGCATGGAGCTGCCAGCGTGATCAAGTCATGGGCCCACCCTGGCTTGATCGCAACGAATTCGATATCGAAGCGCGTCTGCCGGAGGGTGCCACCTCTGAACAGGTTCCATACATGCTTCGCAGCCTTCTCAGCGAGCGCTTTCACCTGAGGGCACACAATGAAACTCGTCCAACGCGTGTCTACGAACTAACCGTTGCGGCAGGCGGCCCGCGCATCCATCCCAATCAGCCGGGGGAGACAGCGGCTGCCGGACCGGGACTTCACTTCCACGGAGACATGCGCCAGTTTGCCGAACTTCTGGCTGTTCAGATCTCAATGCCTGCGCCGACCAGCGCCAGCGTTCCGGTGATCGCCAGTGAGTCACCGACGCCCGTTCTGGACAAGACCGGCTTGGCAGGCATCTATGATTTCAGCATCGATCTCCAGCCCGAAATCGGCACCGATGGGTTCACGTTTTGGAAGCGAGTGCTTGAAGATCAACTGGGCCTGAAGATCGACAGCAGCAAGACCGATCTCGACTTTGTCGTCGTCGACGACGCTCTCAAGATTCCAACCGCAAATTGAGACGGCAATGCGGGCGGCCGGTTGGCAACCGTAAACTGCATCACCACCATCCCCCTGAAATGCGAAGCCAATACCGCTAGAATGGTTCTGCACCGAAACTCTCCGCAGGATGTACCGATGGCTCCCGATCTGAAAACTTCCCTCGTTTCTTCGCTTGAATCAGCCGCCGCAAAGGCCGGCCTGGTTCTCATCTCAGTCAAGCAGGGCGCCGATTTCCACGGCCAGCCCACCGCCGTCTTCGAGCTAGGGCTGCCCAGCTCGGACGCAGTCGGCCGGTCACTTAGGCTGGAACTGACAGACGCATTCGACTTCGATAAACCGAATCTGCTTCCTGAGATGACCGCGCACCTGGCCGGCGAAGCCAAGCGCTTGCGTAATCCGCAACCCGATTGCTACGTCACTCTCGGTGGCCTGCCGCTCTCCTTCAAAGATTTTCGCTGGCCCTTTCACACCTCGACCTCCGGCGCCGACACCCACCTTGTCCACGGCGAGATCCATGTAGCCGACGGCGGAGTGCATAACCTGCACGCCAAAATCTCCGCCGCCGTCACGCTCACTTTCGCCGAGATCGTTCCCGCAATGGAGCAGCCTTACGCGGAGACTTTCGTCTACAACGCGATCCGCAAGACCGTCGACATGGGACAGCTCGAGTTTGTGAAGTCCGGCAACCGCCAGCCTGTTCCCGTGACCACGCGCTACTACAGCCGCTGGCAAAAGAAGTTCACCTTTACTGACACCGACGATAACGAGCGGCTCCGCTATTTGCTCAGCAAGGTCTATTGGCTATCAGGCGTTCTTGGAGAAGGCAAGCCGGTGTGGGTCGCCGATCCGCGCGATGCGCAGTATCTCAACACGACCGAAGCGGATCTGTTGCGCATGGCCGGCGACCAAACCGGCGAAGGATTGATGGTGCTCTCAGGCGAATTTGCAGCCGCCACGCCAACGCTTATAGAGCGCGCGGCCGATTATCAGGAAGCGCTAGAAGCCGCGCTCGAATTCTCCAAGCCCAAGTTCAACGAGAGCATGCGCTCCGGCCACGCAAATATGTAGCGCTGCTTGCGCTGAATCAGGCGAGCGCTCCACCGCACCCCGAGCAGAATCTCGCGCCCAGCGGATTGGAGCGCTGGCAGTTCGAGCAGGTTGCGGTCGGCGCGACGCCAATCGGCACTGCAGACGGATATGTCGCCGCAGTAACCGGCATGGGCGGCGGTATGTATGCTGCCTCGCCCTCAACAGGCCCCGGCACTACGACACCTGTCGGCGGCACGTTAATCGGCCCGTTCACTCCCGGGCCCCATCCGGGCACTGGGATCCCCAAGGTCGCAGCAATCGCTGCTGCCTGAATTGCGTTGAACTCGCGCACGCGCCCTGGCATGAAGAAGCACTCAATGAACCCGAGGATCGCCGGAATGCCTGTCCAGAAGAAGCAGAGATAGAGAATCCCCAGCCCGGTGCGGCGCAGATAAAAATGATGCACGCCAAAGTCGCCCAGGAAGAGCGCCAGCAGAATGCCGACGACCTCGTCGCGGCGCGCCATGTTGTATTGCTGGTAAAAAATGGCTTGCGGGTTGGGATATGCGTACGTGCTCATCTTCTTAGGTCTCCTCGCCAGTCTCGATCGTTTTCAGCCGTGATCTTAAGGTACGCAGACTGCACTCGGCCGGTTCCGGGTTTCCGAATCGACGCTAAAGCTCAATCCCACACATTGTCCCACGCTTGCGCTCGCCATTAGCATCGAATTCATCATGAGCTCGCAATTAATGTCGGCAGCTTTGAGCGGCACTTTCCGCATCGGCGGCGATCTGCCCGTTCACCGGCTGGGTTACGGAACCATGCGCCTGGTGGGCGATGGAGCCTGGGGCGAGCCGGCAGACGAAGCCGAAGCGCGCCGCGTGTTGCGCCGCGCCGTCGAACTCGGCGTCACGCTCATCGACACTGCTGATGCCTACGGCCCGGAGATCGCCGAGCGCCTTATCGGCGAAACACTCGCGCCCTATGCTCCCGGCATGGTCATCGCCACCAAAGGCGGCATCACGCGGCAGGGCCCCGCCAAAACTGAATACGTGGGCCGCGCCGGCTACCTCATTCAATGTGTAGAAATGAGCCTGCGCCGCCTCAAGCTCGAACGCATCGATCTTTATCAATTACACAGAATCGACCTGCGAACGCCGCTCGAAGAATCCCTCGGCGCGCTCAAGCGCATGCAAGAGGCCGGGAAGATTCGCCACATCGGCTTGAGCGAAGTCAACCCTGCAGAAATCGAAGCAGCCGAAAAAATTGTCCCCATCGTCTCCGTTCAGAATCGCTACTCTCTCGCCGATCGCCGCCACGAGGAAACGCTCAACTATTGCGAGCGGCGTGGCATCGCCTTCCTGCCCTGGTATCCCTACGCCGGTGGAAAGTTGCTGAAAGCCGACAACCCCGCGGCGTCAGCGCTCAGCAGCATCGCATCGCACCACAGCGTCACTATTCCGCAGCTCTCGCTGGCGTGGCTACTGCAGCGCTCACCCGTCATGCTTCCCATCCCTGGCACATCGAAGGTCGCGCACCTCGAGGAGAACGTCGCAGCTGCCGAAATCAAGCTGTCGCGAGAAGTTTGGCGCGAAGTGGAAGCGGCGGCTGGCGCGACAAAATAAGCGCAAAGAGTCGAGCGTACTTCATCGGCTGAACCAACGCTGGCACCCAATCCCGGTTTGGAGAATAATCGGCTCATGGCCACTTCGCCCAACTCAGCCTTCCCGGAAATTGAAGAGCCCTGGACCGTGCGCGAATACCTGCGCACCACTTGGAGCCCCGACCGCGAATTTGTCGACGGGCGAATCGAGGAGCGGAACTTGGGCGAGAAAGAGCATTCCATCATTCAGCGTTTTCTCGCAGTGCTTTTTGCGATTAATCGTACGGAGTGGGGCGTCGAGGTTTTTCCCGAGTTGCGCACGCAGACTCAGACTCGCCGCTTCCGCGTTCCTGACGTTCTCGTAATGCGCTCCGCCGACAAATTCGAGCGCTACTTAACCCGGCCGCCTCTTATCGCCATTGAGATTCTCTCGCCCGAAGATACTCTCCACGCTATGAGGGAAAAAGCCGCCGAATATCGGCAGTTCGGTGTTGAGCACATCTGGATCATTGACCCGAGTCCGCGCGTGGCCTATCGTGCCACCGAGGCCGGCCTTGAAGAAGTACGGGCAGGAGATTTGAGCGTGCCAGGAACTTCGATTCGCGTCGCCTTGAGTGAACTCTTCGCCGAGTTGGATCGGGCTTAGCCAGCCGCTTGGCTCGCTTCGAAGTCTGCCCAGGTGGTGTCATCGTCCTGTTCCGCTCTTCGATGCCGTCCGCGAGCATCCAGTCAGAAATGATGCCGCCCGTGCGGCGTGACAAACAGAAGCAGGCGCAAAAGCAGAATCACGACGAAGAGGACCGCAGCGAGGACCAGCAGCAATGTCCCTCGGCCGCGCGTGCCAGCGAGATGTTTTGTTTTCCGCTTCATTCGGTATGCGCCGAAAGACGGGTCGAAAAGACGCGCGATGAAGCCGGTCTGGGGTCGAATTTGAGCCGTTTTGGCCTGGAAAATCGCATAAGTTCGACTAAATTTGACCACGATTTTGAGAGATTTTTGTTGATTATAAATAGGTTAAGTGCACTTTTCTGCCGATCTGGGTGAAAAATCACTCATATTTGAATTTCCAGCCCCCAAGCAGCAATTTGAATGCGGTCGGAAAGCCGGTTGGGGCAAGTGCAGGAAGTCTGAACTTCGACAATGGAAAGGGAGAATCTCGACAAGGAATTCATGGATCTGGACCATGAAAGGATTATGCGCCTAGCGGCCGAAATAATCGGCAAGAGTAAAGCAGATTTTGCTTGGGTGTTTTCAGTGGCTTACAGAAAATTCCGGGGAGCAAGGGCTTGACAGCCCATGCTCCCGCGACGAAGCAGGGTTAAGCAACGACTCCAGTTTTTTGTGGCTTCGATCCCCACAGCCCATACCACGCGATGTAGAGATAGCAAAAGAGCGGGATCACGAACGCGTGCTGGATGCCGTATTTGTCGGCCGCCCAGCCGAGCAGCAATGGAATCGCAGCTCCCCCTACAACCGCCGTCATGATCAACCCCGAGCCTTTGCTCGTCATTGGTCCCAACCCCGCGATTCCCAGCGTAAAGATGTTGGGGAACATGATGGAGTTGAAGAATCCGCAAAGCACTACCGCCCCAATGGCCATCTGGCCAGCGCTAAACATGGCGAGGACCACGAGCACAGCCGCGGCAAACCCAAAGATGCCGAGCAGCTTGCCCGACTGCACCTTAGTCAGAATCCATGATCCGAGCAAACGGCCCACCAGCGCGCCAAGCCAATAGAGGGACGCTACGTCAGACGCCGTCTGGAAGGAGCTCATGCCTTGCTGCTTGAAAAAGTTCACGGCGATTGACGCCAGGCCCACCTCCACGCCCACGTATAGAAAAATACCCAGCGCACCCAGCACCGTGTGCCGATAGCTCCAGACGCTGGTGCTGGCCTGCGCACCGCCCGCCGGTTGCGACGATGGCGGCTGGTCAATGTGGGGCAAGCGAGAAAACGCCACGGCGATGCCGAGCACGAGCAGCGCGCCCGCAATGGCGATATACGGCGCACGAACTGTGTCTGCGATGGCCGCCGGCGTAGCAAACTTTGTGGGATCGGTGAGGATAAACGCACCGGCAAACAGTGGCGCCACCGTCGTGCCAATTGAGTTGAATGCCTGCGCCAGGGTAAGGCGCACAGGAGCGCTCGCCTCCGGACCCAGAATCGCGGCGTAAGGATTGGCAGAAGTCTGGAGCGCCGTAACGCCTGCGCCCACAACAAAACAGGCAGTGAGAAAGAGCGGGAAATTGACCAGATTGGCCGCCGGAATGAACAACAGGCAACCCACCACCTGAATGAAGAGCGAGACCACCATCGTCTTTTTGTAGCCGATGGTCTCGATCAACTTTGAAGTGGGCGCGGAAAAGACGAAGTAGGCGAGAAAGAATGCCGACTCCGCCAGCATCGCCGCCTTGTAGCCGACGTTGAAGATCAACCGTAGATGCGGCACCAGCGACATGTTCAGCGTAGTAATGAAGCCGAACGTAAGGAACAGCGCCGTCACCGTGACGAACGGAACAAAGTAGCCCGGCGACGTGAGTGGCGCGGAGGGTTTTGAGCTATCTGCCATAAGAATGCTTCCCGCTTTCCGGTGTTTCTCTGGTTCAAAATCGGTGGTTCTCTGGTTTAGAAGTGGCCCTCAACTCGGGAGTTTGATCTCCGCCGGCTGGCGATCTGTTTGACGCCCAGTCAGCAATTCGGCAACCTTGCCCCGGCCGGGCCCTTCCAGCCCACCAAACACTATACGGGAGACAGCAAGAGGCTGGCAGAGCACGGCAACCTCCCCGGCACGTTTCTCCGCGTCCGAGCCGCGCAATCCGTTATTCTCAATGTGAGGTTTGCCCCATGCCCATTGCCATTCTCAGCGGCGCCAGAAACAAGAAGATCCTGGCTGCCCTTGAGGGCAACTGGCAGGCCGAGATGGAGGGCTACCACACCTACAACACATTGGCCGACCGCGACACCGATCCGGTGCGCGCGCAGGTGCTGCGCCACCTAGCCCAGGCTGAGATCGAGCACGCCACGCTCTGGGAGGGCCGCATCAAGGAGCTCGGCGGACCGCAGCCGGTCTATGCAAGTGGTCCCGGCGGACAGGCTGACTCGCTGGCCAATCGCGCCGGTGGAATGCGCATGGCGCTGCGCCGCCTTGAAATCGAAGAGAGCCGCGACATCGCCCGCTACGGCGAGCAGTTGAAAGCTTTGGGCGACGAGGGCTCGGTCGCCATCCTCGAGCACGTAATTCAGGACGAAAAAGATCACTACCGCGAGCTGGGCTCGCTGCTGCGCGGGCACTACGCAGCCCCTACCGCCACGCACAAAATTGACGCCAAAGCCGTGCTCGAAGAGATGCTGGCCAAGCGCAATCAGGGCCGCAAGCAGGCCGGCGCATGGATCGGCGACGCCATCTACGGCGTGAATGACGGCCTCGGCGCAATCTTCGGCATCGTCTCCGGCGTCTCCGGCGCTACCCTTGGCGACCCCGCCCAGACGAGCCATTATGTTTTGCTCGCCGGCTTGTCCGGCATGATCGCGTCGGCGCTGTCGATGGGATCCGGCGCTTATCTTGCCGCCAAAAGCGAACGGGAAATCTATCACGCTGAAATTGCCCGCGAGCGCGAAGCCATCCAGATGAACGGCCCGGAAGCTCGCGAGCTGCTTTCGCTCTACTACCAGGTCAAGGGCCTACCCGAGGAAGACGCCATTCACATGGTCAACCACATCGCCAGCGACCCCGAGCAGTTGCTGCGCGCGCTGTCGGCCGAGCGCCTTGGCTCGAGCGAAGAGGCTCTTTCGAACCCGCTCGTCTCGGCCAGCTCCGGTGCGTTGTCCACGGCTGTCGGCGCAATCATTCCCGTCATTCCCTTCTTCTTCTTGCAGGGCATCCCGGCGGTCATCGCCGCAGCCATCGTCTCGCTCGCCGCGCACTTCGCTGTCGGAGCTGCCAAGTCCCTCATCACCGTCCGCTCTTGGTGGTCCTCTGGCCTCGAAATGACCGTCGTCGGCGCTGTTGAGGGTGCCGTGACGTACGGAATCGGTATCCTGTTGGGCAAGGGCGGGCTGTAAGTTGGGACGTTCCCAAGGTTCTTAGCTACCCGTGATCGCGCAACGGCTTTTGCGCGTCGCTTCCCGCAGCTAAAATTCATCTGCGAGGTCAGCCAATGCTGAAAATAGATCGAACTACAGGAATTTTGAGCCCGCTAGATTCGCTTTCCATGTCCGAGGCCGACATGAAGGAACGAGCTGATCTGCAGCAATTGATCTACAGGAATCCAGACCAATTCTTTCAGAGTGAGTGCAACGAAGACGTGTTTGTCCTCAATCAAGAGGTGGTGCCGTCAGACCGAGTTGGGGATCGGATCGACCTTCTCGCCATCGATTCCGATGGGAAAACGGTAATCGTCGAATTGAAGCGAGGAAGCGATAAGCTGCAATTGTTGCAGGCGGTCTCCTACGCGGCCATGGTCTCGGATCTGACTTGGGAAGAGGTCAAGAACAGAGCCGATTCATCCCGATTGATGGAACTTCAGAAGTTCTTGGACAAGCACGGGCTCGATGAAGAATCCGTTGATGGAAAAACACAGCTCAATGAGTTTCAGCGAATCTTGCTGATCGCCGAATCGTATGACTATGAAGTGCTTCGAACTGCCCAATGGCTAACTGAGAAGGGTATCGACATTAGGTGTTACGAAGTCGTTCTTGCCCGTGACACAAATAATGGTCTTGAATATCTTTCCGCCGTGCAATTGTTCCCGGCAAAACCTCTCGCTGAGCGCGCACGAATTAGAGGATCCCTTCGCAATCTTGCCGCGAACGAGCCTCGGACGATTGAAAAGAGGCTGTCAGAGTGTGCAAACGAGTCGGTGAAGGGCTATTTCGAGGCCTTGTTGTTGGCGAGCCCACGGCCACGAACTAACCGCCGCGGCTCAGCCATAGTGTTTCCGCCTCAAGGCAAAATGAGGTTCCAGCTTTCACCACGATACGACTATGCAAGGTTGATCCAACGTGGGAGGTTCGAGGGCGACGAAGATCGATGGAAGGGCCTCTCATCGTTGCCGAAAAAAGTCCGGAATGGCCGGCGGTTGGTTCTACGGCTTAGAAGCTCCTCCGACATTGAGATATTCAGTGGATTCATCCAAAACGATCTTTTGCGCGTTAAGTGGTTGGAAACTGCGGCGGATAAAGATGCTGAAGATGAAGACGATAAAGATGATGAGTGAGCGAAGTGGAGTCTGTGGCACAATAGGTAGCCACGACATGCGAATGAGAATTACATTCTCCGTCGATAACAGAGTCGTCGAGCGCGCCAGAGTGCATCTCCGCGCCGTGGGGAAGACCTTGAATCAGGAGATTCGCGAGCACTTGGCGCATATTGCTGGCGACGATAAAGCGGAGACTGAGAAATGGATAGAAGAACTTCAGCTAAACTCCGGCCAAGGGAAACCTGATGCGGACTGGAGGTGGAACCGCGATGAGCTTTACGAGGAACGCCTCAAGCTGCTCCAGAAGTGAATCGAGCCTTCAATCTGGTGGATCAACCTCTTATGCGCTTTTCGCGCTAGAATAAGAACTGTAATGACCCTCCACCAGCCCATCCCGGCTCTCCTCTAGCGGCTCCTGCCGCCTACAGTCGTCCTGCGCCTTTTCCTCTCTGCAATTCATCCAAGAAGACGGCCGCCAAGCGCAGGCCCAAACCCGCCAAACCACCCTGCGGGAGGACAAAATGATTGATCGCCTGGAACAAATGGAGCAGCGCTACAACGAGATGCAGGCGCAGTTTGCGCTGCCCGAGGTCGCCAGCGACCACGAAAAATACCAGAAGATCGCCAAAGCTCTGCGCGAAATCGAAACGCCTGTCGAGAAGTACCGCGAGTTGAAGCAAGTCCGCCAGGGCCTTGTCGAGGCGCGCGCCATGCTGGCCGAGAACGACGCCGATCTGCGCGCAATGGCGCAGGAGGAAATCGCCACGCTCGAGCCGCGCGAGCAGGCGCTTGAAGAGGAGCTCAGGGTGATGTTACTGCCCAAAGATCCCAACGACGAGAAGAACGTCATCCTCGAAATCCGCGCCGGCACAGGCGGCGACGAGGCTTCGCTCTTTGCCGCAGAAATCTTCCGCATGTATACGCGCTATGCCGAGCAGAAGCGTTGGAAGGTCGAGGTGATGTCGATCTCGGAATCCGGCATCGGCGGCTACAAGGAAGTTATCGCCATCATTGAGGGCGAGCGCGTCTACTCGCAGCTCAAATGGGAGTCGGGCGTCCACCGCGTGCAACGCGTGCCCGCAACCGAGCAGCAGGGCCGCGTCCATACCTCCGCGATCACCGTGGCCGTACTCCCCGAGGCCGAAGACGTCGACATCAAGATTGAGGCCAAAGACATTCGCATTGATACCTTCTGCTCCTCCGGCCCCGGCGGCCAATCGGTCAACACCACTTACTCCGCCGTGCGCATCACGCACCTGCCCACCAACACCGTGGTCAGTTGCCAGGACGAGAAATCGCAGATCAAAAATCGGGAAAAGGGAATGCGTGTGTTGCGTTCGCGTTTGTACGAGATGGAAATGGAAAAGCAGAACGCCGAGCTCGCGCAGGCGAGGAAACAGCAGGTCGGTTCCGGCGATCGCAGTGAGAAAATTCGCACCTATAACTTCCCGCAGAACCGCCTCACCGATCACCGCATCGGCCTCACGCTGCATCAGCTCGATCTGATCATGCAGGGCCGCCTGCAACCCATCGTCGACGCGCTCATTGCCCACTACCAGGCCGAGCAGTTGAAGGGCGAGACGCAAGCCGCGTAATTCAGACGAACAAAATCCGCATCGGCGCTTCCACGTCGACGCTGCTCTTCACTTCGTCAGACAGCAATCCCGTCGCCGGATCGCGCGCGAACACGCTGACTGAATTCGAATCCTGATTTGCTACCAGCATCCATCGCTCAGTGGGATCGAGCGTGAAGTTGCGTGGAGTTTTCCCTCCGCTATTCGACCGCTTCAACGGCGTCAGCTTGCCCGTCTTCGCGTCGGACTTGAATGCGAAGAGAAAATCGTCGTCGCGGTTGGCGAAATAGACAAATCGCCCGTCGCGCGTAATCACCGTGTCGCAGCCGCGCGTCTGGCCGTGATAATCGGCAGGCAACAATGCAATTCGATCGGCGAGCGTCAGGCTTCCGTCGGCCTTGTGCCAGTCCAGCACGTCCACCGTTGAAACCAGCTCGTTCATGCAATAAGCAGTGCGACCGTTCGGATGGAAATGCAAAGTCCTCGCGCCGGAGCCGGCCACTCCGCGATAAGTCCCAGCCGGCGTCATATTCGCCGTTGCCGGATCGGCCCTGTAAATATGGATCGAATCGCCACCAAGGTCGTTGATATAGGCGAAGCGATTATCCGGCGAGAACGAGGCAAAGTGCGCGTGCGCCTTCTCCTGCCGCTCGGCATTCGGCCCGTGCTCGGTGTAGTGTTCGGTCCACACGGCCTCGCTCAGCTTGCCGCCGGCAATTTGAAAACTGGCCGCGCTCGCGCCGGTATAGTCTGCGGCGAGGAGCATGCGCCCCGTCGCATCGACGGCCACGTGACAGGTTCCCGTACCGGCCGAGTTGCGCGCCGAAACCGGCTGCAGCTCTCCACCTTCCAAACGCAAACTCGTCACTTCGCCTGTCGGCTTGCCCTCGAACGTGTCGAGTTCCGAAGCCGAATACACGAAGCTTCCGAACCTCGCCAGCCACGATACATTCGGGACCTTGGCGGCTACTCCCACTCGTATCAGCTCAGCAGCCAGGGGATCCCAGTCGAACTTGAGAATTCCGTCCGCCGCGTGCGAAGCGACAAAAACGCGTTGTCGGGGAGGCGGTTCTAGCGCAGCGCGCAAGGATCGCGGCACCGCAAAAGCTCCAACAGTTCCAGTCGAGGCAAGCATCAGGAATTCACGGCGTGTATGTCTTCTCATGGCAGAAGCCATTGTCGCCGACGATACTCATCACGCGCCAGCCCGTCGGAATTCAATCCAACGTGAAATCCACTTCCACAGTCGTCTCCACCTCCACCGGCTGGCCATTCAGCAAGTACGGTCGGTAGCGCCACTGCTTTACCGCATCGAGCGCCGCCTGCCGCAACATCGCCGGCCCGCTCGTCACGCGCAGATTCTCAATGGTTCCGGTGCGCGAAATGGTCGCTTGTAGAACCACTGCGCCCGACGCGCGCGCCATCCGCGCGATCGCCGGATACGTCGGAATGACCTTGTCGATCAGCATTCCCTGCATCACGCCTGAAGAAACGTGCTGCGTCACCGCCGGCACTGCCTGTCGCACGTCGGGATGCATGCGTCCGTTGAATGCATTGTCCGGGCCACCCGTGCCGTTCGGATCACCTCCGAGTTCAATCGGCGTGGGTGGGCCGGGAATGTCGATCTCAACAATCGGGAGCTGGCTCGGAATCAGTCTCGGCGCCTGGATTGGGCTGCTCGACGTCGCTGTCGGCGTTGCGGGGGCGTGCTGCGCTTGCACCATCGGCCTTGGCTCCTGCACCGGCGGCGGCACTTGCATCAGAATTGGGCTCGTAAGTTGCGGCAGCATCTCCGGGTGAATGATCGGAATAATCACCAGTGCCAGCAGGACAGATGAGTTGAAGGCAAACGTCGCCATCATCCAGCCCCGGCTGCGCGTGTGGATTCTGCCCATGGTTTCAAATGTGGAGTCTTCGAACATGGCTGCCTCCCCCCGACTTCATTTCGGTCGCGCCTTCAGGGCCGCGCTTCAGGGAAGATCGCAACGCTCAATTGGGCGCACGCTCCCGGCCCGCCCCGCGCACAACCCAGCGCGTGGAGCGGAGGCTCACGGCCCTGCAGTCTCCGACCATCCCATTCGGTACCACTGTGCTTGTGTAGACACCACCCCACTCCAAACTGTTCCCGCGCTGCGCAAAATAATTGTGCCGTGCGTTACACTCCCTAAATTCGCGCGTATATTGATTCGCGCCTATATCGATTCGCGCGCCCGTTCTCGCGCCTCGGCTTTGGAGTTGGAATGAAGCTGTCCTATTTATTTTTCCTGGCTACGATTGCATCGAATTTCGCACAGGTGCCGGCCCAGGCTCCCGTTCCGGCTGCGTCCGATCGGGCGGCGCCCGATTCGCAGGCGACCCTTCGCTACATCCATGCTTCGTGGGACTCGCTCACGCGTTCCGTCACGGACTGCCAGGCTCTAACCGACACCAAGATTGCGGCCGCCCCCGTTCTTTATCTGCCCAGCGGATTCGCCACGCCACCCGAAGTTGCTGATGCCGCGCAACGATGCCACTTGCAGGTCATCACTCTGCCCCGACCCATTGTGAAGCTCGGCGATGTGCGCCCCGAAGAGTTGGCGACGCCGGGTCTTCTTTACCTGCCAAATCCGTACGTCGTTCTCGGCGGCCGCTTCAATGAGATGTACGGCTGGGATAGTTATTTCATTCTTCTCGGACTGGAAGACGATCATCGCGAAGCGCTGGCCAAAGGAATCGTCGACGACTTTCTTTTTGAAGTCGAGCACTACGGAGCCGTACTCAATGCCAACCGGACTTACTACTTGACGCGCTCGCAGCCGCCGTTCCTCACGTCAATGATCCGCGCCGTGTATGAGAATCCGGCCAGCTTTCCTGCAACGCCGCAAGGCCGCACGCAGGCCCGCGATTGGCTGGCGCATGCCTATCAAGTTGCCACGCAGGACTATGCGACATGGACGCGGCCCGAACATCAGGCAGGCCATACAGGCCTCGCGCGATATTTCGACTATGGTTCCGGTCCAGTCTTGGAGATGGCTGACGACAGCACCTACTACTCCGATGTGATTCGGTCCCTGGTCGAGCACCCGAGCGCGGAAGGAAACACGTTCCTCGTCAAAGCCTCGGAGCATCCTGACGCTGCCGAAGCTGCCCGCCTCAAGCAGACCAGTTGCGACGTGCGCGCCAGTGTGGTGTGCGCCCGCGCCTGGTTTGGAGATTCGCATGGCGGCTATCGCCTCACACGCGACTTCTACCAAGGCGACCGCGCCACTCGCGAATCCGGCTTCGATACCAGCGACCGCTTCGGCCCCTTCTCCGGCGCAACGCATCACTACGCGCCGGTCTGTCTCAACAGCCTGCTCTATCGCTATGAGCGAGATATGGCGCACTTCGCGCACTTGCTCGGGCTGCCGCAGGACGCGCACCGCTGGGACCGCCATGCCAACGCTCGCGCTGCAGCAATCCAGCACTACCTTTGGCAACCGAAGCAGGGCGTATTCGCGGATTACGATTTCGTCCGCGGCAAGGTCTCTACATACGCTTTCATCACTTCGCTTTATCCGCTTTGGGCTGGAGTCGCCACGCGCGAACAGGCCAACGCAATAGTCGCCAGCTCGAATCTCTTCGAACGGCCCGGCGGATTGTCGACGAGCAATACGAACACCGGCTTGCAATGGGACGAGCCCTACGGCTGGGCTCCCACAAACTGGATCGCTGTCGACGGCCTAGACGCCATGGGCTTTCATGCTGATGCCCAGCGCATTGCGAAGCACTTCGACTCCACCGTCGATCTGGGCTTTGCGGCAGACGGGACGATTCGCGAAAAGTACAACGTAGTCGCGGGCAATGCGCAGGTGTCCGTCAGCCAAGGCTATTCCGAAAACGTGATCGGCTTCGGATGGACCAACGCCGTGTATCTCAAGCTCAAAGAAATCGCCGATAGACCAGAGCCGTAATCCACGCCGCAGTCTGCGCACTAACGCACACATTGCATTTAATGCCGGCCGCTGATTCTTTTTGATACATCTTCCTCGAGCATCGCCTCAACCGGGTGGTTGAAGTGGATCAGCGCGATCCACATTCCGTCGTCGTTGCGCTTCCAAACCAAATCTCCGCCCAGTTGGCGCGCGATCTCTTCCGGCGGCAAATCGTGGTGCAGCCCAAAGTAGCGTTCGTCGAGAGCTTCGCCGCTGAGCCTTTCTAATGGCGAATCCGGATCGTATTTCGTTGAAAACACCAGCGCGGCGGAATAGGCTTGCGTCTCCTCGGCGGCGCGCGCAATCTGCCCGGCAGAAAAATCGTCGATGGCGACCACGTCCCATGGATGCTTTACGTAACCAAGCTCGGGGCGCGACAGTTCATCGGTCGCGGGCCATGCGGTTAGCACGGTCGCGCCTGGGTACAGCTTCGCCAGCTGCGTGATTGCTGATTCATGCATTCGCACCACGCGCGCGTAAGCCAGGTTATCTTCCGGAGCAAATCCATACGGCGGATTGACAAACAGCCCAACAAAAAACGCGGCGGCAGAGATCAGTGCCAGAGCTTGCCAAAAAGGCACGCGCCGGTAAAACGTCGTCACCGCAACCAGCAGCACCAGCGGATACATCGGCAGCAAATAGCGAGTCAGCAGCGCGCCGCCCAGCACGCTGAAGAGCACTGCGTTCGCCAGCAGCAGAAAAAAGATCCGCATCTGCACTGATGGTGCAAGCGAGGCCCGGTCGTGACCCTCGGCGTCAGGCCGTGGGCTGAGCAGCAGCGCGGCAGAAGCCATCAGCACGGGCACAAACAGGTTCATGTGCGCAGTCAGGTGCAGTATGCGATGGCCGAAAGCAACCAGAATGCGCAGCGGATTGAACGTGGCCTCTGCGTTGTAGCGCAGATACTCGGGATTGCCGAAGAGAAATCCCGTCTTTGCGTAGTGATACGCGTACCAACCGGTCAAAGGCAGAATACAGGTCGAAAACCACGCCGCTTCCCGCCACAACTTCGCTCGCGCAGCCGCATTCAGCCGGAATCCCTCCGCCACATTCACCGCGGCCAAAGTGAGCGGAATCACGATTGCCGTCTCCTTGCACAGAGCCGCAGCAGAGAACCACAGTGCAGCAGACCAGGACACGCGACCGCGGCTGGGCAGCGCGTAGACCAGTCCCCACAGCGAACACGCAGCGGCAAAAATATCCGCCTGCGCCAGCGAACTCTGCGCGAACCAGATCGGATAAAGCCCCGTCAGCAGCGTAGTCCAAAACGCGACCGAGGCCACTCCGATGAGGCGCATCGCCAGCCGCCAAACGGCCAGCAGGCCAAGCGAGGCGATCATCAGCACAGCTTCGCGCGTAACCGCAGGAGAATAGCCTGACGACTTCCACCACAGCGCCAAATAGATGCTAGGCAGCGGTGGATGAGCGTTGCTCAGCGTAGTGGTCGGAATCAGCAAGCCGGTCCGGAAAAAATCCCACGCCGCGGGAATATAGTAGCCCGCCTCATCCCAATAGTAAGGAACCCGCAGCAGCGTAAAGTGGCTGGCGTAGAGCGCCATAAAGATGACTGGGAAAATCATCCAGATGGGCAGCGGGGCGTCCCGCCGCGGATTCAGAATTTCCTTCAGGCGCAAGGCAACGCTCCCCGGCCGGCCTTTATCGCCCGACTTGGCGCCTGGTCTGGTGCCTGCCCCGGTCCCTGCCCCTGCCCGCTAGGGGCAATTCGTTCCTCGCTCAGCATTTCTTACCCACTCTTTTCATTTGACGCCGGACATCGTCGAGCTGTTCCCGGCGCAGCGCACGACGAGGTCGCTGCTTCGCCCGGTACTTGGCGCGCCAATCCCTCGGCGCGTCTTTCCCTTCGCCCATGTTTCCTGATCGCTTGCCTAGTTCACGGGCCCGCGCGGAAAGTTCTGCGTCTGCGGCTCCAGGTTGAGCGTGCCGAAGGCCTGTTCGTATTGCGCGATATTCTGGCTCAGCACATTGTTCAATGCCTTGGCCTGCTGCGGGCTCAGAAAAATGGCCTGGTGGTTGCGGATGGTCACCTGGTCCGGGCTCTCGCTGGCGGCGAGTCCAAAGACCAGTTGAAAGTCCCATACGCTCACGCGCACCTGCACGCTATTGGCATAGGATTCCCGGAAGTTTTCGGTCTGGGTGACATTCACTTGGGGTTGTTGCGGAGTTGGGCTCATGATGCAATCAGATTACAGCTTTTTGCTTCGAGCCTTCAGCAGTAGGCTTCTCCGGGTAAGCTGCCTGCGGCTCGATTATCGCTTTTCGGCTTTTTCGTTCTGACACTCGAACCTAATGCCTGAAGTCGATCGATGGCGGGTAGCATAAGGGCGAGAGCCTTGCGGTGTTGTCGCCACTGATCTGCACATTGAAGGAGCTTTTCATGAAGAGCCACACCGAATATCTGGTCTTTGAAACGCGCAAGCGCCGTGAGATGGTGCATATCACCGACGAGGTGGAAGAGATTGTCGCGCGCAGCGGAGTCAAGGATGGCTTGTGCTTTGTCTCGCCGATGCACATCACCGCGGCCGTTTACGTGAACGACCACGAGAGCGGCCTCATTGAAGACATCGGCAAGTGGCTCGAAGAGCTTGCGCCCGCGCGGCCCGATTACAAGCACCACCGCACTGGAGAGGACAACGGCGACGCGCACCTGAAGGCATTGTTGCTGCACCACGAGACCACATTGCCGGTAACCAACGGCAAGCTCGATCTGGGCACATGGCAGCGCGTTTTTTATGCCGAGTTCGACGGACAGCGCCGCAAGCGCGTCATCGTGAAGGTGCTTGGCGTTGAGTAGCCATTCGGCTGGTTAGCCTTTATGAATCAAACTCCGCTGACCCCGCTATCTCCGGGAACTCCGCTGCTTCAGCCCGCCACCGTCAGTTCTTCTTCCAGTTGCTGTTTCTGGTAGAGGCTTGCGTAATAGCCGTCGAGCGCGAGCAGTTCGTCGTGCCGTCCCACCTCGACGATGCGCCCTTTGTCCAGCACCGCGATGCGATCGGCGTTGCGCACCGTCGACACTCTGTGCGAGATGAGAATTGTCGTCGCCGTCGCCGTATAACTGCGCAGCCCGCCCAGGATGCGCTCTTCAGTGTAGGTATCCACGCTGGCCAGCGCATCGTCCAGAATCAAAATCGCCGGCCGACGCAACAACGCGCGCGCAATGGCCGACCGCTGCTTCTGTCCACCTGAAAGCGTCACGCCGCGCTCGCCCACCATGGTTTCAAACCCCTGAGGAAATTCCTCGAACTCCAGGCGGATATGCGCCGCCTCGGCTGCGTTTAGCAGATCTTCGGGGCTTGCGTTGGGCGCGCCGAAGGCCAGGTTCTCGCGGATGGTTTCACTAAACAGGAAGGTTTCCTGCGGCACCATGCCGATGTTGCGCCGCAACACGGCCAGCGGGTATTCGTCGATTGGACGGCCGTCGATCAAGAGCGTTCCTTCCGGCGCTTCATAGATGCGAGGAATCAGGTTCGCGAGTGTCGATTTCCCGCTGCCCGTCGGCCCCACGATAGCCAGGCTCGATCCTGCCGGAATCTTCAGATTGATGTCGCGCAAAACCGGCGTCTCGCCGTAGCTGAAGTTGAGATGCCGGAATTCGATCTCGCCATTCAGCACTGTCTCCGGTCCAAGACTCGATAGCGCGGAGCGCACGTCGGTGATGACGGGCTTGGCTTTGAGGATTTCGTCGATGCGCTTCACCGAAGCCGTGCCGCGCTGGAAGATGTTGATCACCCAGCCCACGGCAATGATGGGCCAGATCAGCATGATCATGTAGGTGCTGAACGCCACGAACTGGCCAACGTTGATGCGGTGCGCCAGAACCTCGTGTCCGCCGGCCAACAGCGTAATCACCATTGAAATGCCGAGAATGAATTCAAGCGTCGGCCACAGCATGCCCATCAACTGCACCAGCCGAAGCGCGCGGCCGATGTACTGCTGGTTCAGCCGCTCGAAAAGTCCGATCTGCGACTCCTCGCGGGCAAAGGCTCGAATGAGCCGCACACCGGAGTAGTTCTCCTGCGCTTGCGCGGAGATGTCGGAAAAACTGGCCTGGATGCGCTCGAAGCGTTCGTGAATCCTACGCCCTAGATACTGCACCAGAATGCTGGCCAGCGGCATCGGCGCCAGCGCGACTGATGTCAAATAGGGGCTGATGCGCAGCATGAAGAACAGCGCGAATACGCTCAGGAAGATGGTGTTGGCGCTGTACATCAGCGCCGGCCCGAGCAGCATGCGCACCGCATTCAGATCATTCGTCATGCGGGCCATGATGTCGCCGGTGCGATAGCGCTGGTAGAACCCGGAGTCTTGCGTTTCCAGATTGCGGAACAGGTCGTTGCGCAGATCAAACTCGATCTCGCGCGAAATCCCGATCAAAATCCAGCGCTGTGCGTAGAGGAACACGCCCTTCACCAGGCTGATGCCCACCAGAATCAAAGCGAAAATCAGTATTCGTTCTCTGGTTGTCCCTTGCTGAATCCGGTTGATGGCCATCCCGAGAATGCTCGGAAACTGCACAGCGACGATATTCGTTGCCACACACGCCAGCGTGCCCTGCACGTACTGCCAGCGGTAGCGGCGCATGTAGCTGTAAAGGGGGGCGAGATCGCCGAGCATAGCTTTATTCTACGATTGATGCCATTCGAGCCCGAGATGGTTAGTGGTCCAATTTGCAATGAAGGCCTGAACTTGCCGAAATGCCAAATTGATTGAAACGACTGCCCCCTTCTCGTCGTGAGGATTCAACCGGCTTCGTCTCGCTTTTTCAGGAGATGGTGATGGATGCCTGAGTGGTAGTATTTTGCGATGCGAATCGGTGTGACTATACCTGCTCCCGTTGGGCATTTGAATGCAATGACGGCGCTCGCTCGGCGGCTTGAGAGCAGGGGGCATGAAGTGATTTGCATCGGCACTCCAGATGGTGCCAAGGGCGTCGCTGCGGCAGGATTGCGTTTTGAGGAGTACTGCGGGCGGCAGTTTCCGCTGGGATCGTACGCGGAGCGCGCGAGGATCCTGAGCACCTTGTCCGGCGAAGCGGGCGTGGCCTACACGTTCCAGTGGATCAGCGACGGATGCCGCGCGGAGTTGGATGAAGCGCCGGGTGTGCTCGAAAGGCTTGCGCCGGATGGACTTGTGGTGGACCAGATTACTCCGGGGGTGTCGGCCGCGGCGATCGGGATGGGACTTCCGTTTGCCACTGTCTCGTGCACGCCGCTGACGGACCTCACCGGGGTCACTCCGCATTGGCTGTTTCCGTGGCCGCATGAGGACAGCGAGGCCGCCCGCGAGCGCAATCGCGCGGGCGTAGCCGGATTTCTCAAGGTGATGGGCGCCATCCAGGCGATGACGGCCGAATATCTCGAGAGTAAGGGCGTCCGTCCAGACACCAGCGATGTGTATTGGAGGGTGTCGAAGCTGGTGTACGTGTCGCAGATACCGGCGGCGTTGGATTTTCCGGGCGATCACTACCCTGCGCACTTTCACCGCACGGGGCCGTTTCACGACGGGGCGGGGCGCGAGCCGGTGGCATTCCCGTGGGAACGGCTGACGGGCGAGCCGCTGATTTACGCATCAATGGGAACGCTGCAGAACGGACAGGCGGATACGTTTCGCGCGATCCTGGCAGCAACCGAGCGGCCGGGATACCAGGTCGTGCTGTCGGTGGGGATGAACACCGCGCCGGAGAGCCTTGCGCTCGCGCGGCCGGATACGGTTGTGGTTCAACGGGCTCCACAGATTGAACTGCTGAAGCTGGCGAAGCTATGTGTGACCCATGCCGGGATGAATACGACGCTAGAGGCGTTGGCGCAGGGAGTTCCGCTGGTCGCGATTCCGATAACGAACGACCAGCCGGGTGTGGCGGCGCGGATTTTGGCGAGTGGGACAGGATTGTTTCTGCCCCTGGCAAAGTTGAATGTGGAGACTCTGCGTGGGCTGGTGGATGAGGTGCTGAGGACGCCGTCGTACAGCGAGCGTGCGCAGGCGATGAAGTCGGCGATCGCCGAGGTGGATGGCCTGGGAATGGCGGCCGAGTTGATTGAAAGGGCGTTCGGAGCGACCGATCGAGCCGCACCGACAGGCAGTTCACCAGGATAAAACCTCAATATCCGATTCAAAATGCCGCCCCGACGGGACAACTGCGATACCGATTTTGAGTAACTTCGTTCTCCCCAACTCCCTGTTCCCACAGTGCCTTGTTTCCTGCCTTCGTTACGTCGGCGTCTTCAGCAGCAGGTACCCGCCGACGAGCATAAACAAAATGTCTGCCGACCACGCGGCGATCGATGGGGGCAGGTAATTCACATTGCCCATGGCTCCAAACAACCCGTCGACCACCCAGTATGCAAGCGCGACGCCAATGGCCACTGCGACTCCCGTAATCGACCCGCGCCGCCCCATGGAAAGCGCAAAAGGAATCGCGAGAACAGACATGACCACCGCAATCAACGGGTAAGAGAGCTTGTGCCACAGCGCCACGCTTAGCCGCTTGGTGTCGAATCCGCTTTGCCGCAGATCGCGAATGTACCGGTCCAGCTGGCTGAAGCTCATCTCTTGCGACTGCAGGTCTTCTTTCTTGAAGTAATCCGGCGTCGCACGCATCTCCGGGAACGACGTTTTAAGAAATGTGCGGTACGACGTTACATTGGAACCTTGTATCTGGCGCTCCCATCCGTTTTCGAAGCGCCACGCTCTGGAATCTTCATCCCAAACTGCCCGCTGGGCAAAGATGCGCCCCGTGAGTTGAAATGTCGCTGGATTGAACTCGAAGACCGAGAGATTCGCGAACTCGTTCGTGTCGGCATCGAAGAACTCGTAATAGAAAATGCAGCCCGGCTGGCCGGGAGCGGATTTCGGCCCGAAGATCCATTGCGCTTCCGGATGCAGGTAGGTCTGCGGCGGCCGGCCTTTGATCACGTTGCGATCCGACTCCTGGCGGCGATTTGCCTGTGGCAGGTAGAACTGATCAAAAAGAAAAAGGCATAGCGCAATGCACACTGCGATGCTGACGACCGGGATCACCAGACGATAGAGGCTGATGCCAGTCGCCTTCATGGCGATGATCTCGCTGTTGCGGTTGAGCACGCTGAAGGTCACCAGCACTGCAATCAGAACTGCCAGCGGCGCAATCTGATAAATCATGCTGGGCGTCAGGTTCAACAGATAATCGCCCACAATGGCCAGCGCAGGATGGTTGCGCAAGATATCGCCCAGCAAATCAAAAAAAGTGAAAACAATCATCAGCAGGACAAATCCTGCCAGCACCAGCACAAACAGGCCGGCAAGCTCGCGCACAATGTACTCGTCGATGATTCGCGGAAAGATTCCCCGCGATTTGCCGTTCGATGTTGCACCGCGCCGCCATAGCTTGTCGAGAAGTTCCTTGGGCGCAAATCCATTGCGCCTCGTCGTTGTCTTCGGCTTTGGTGATCGCGCAATCCATGCGGAAATCGCGTTCAGGATTCGCCCTCCGGTCGCCATCTGCCAAAGCAGAAAAGTTCCGGCCACAGCGAACAATAAATTGGCCGACCATACTGCCAGAAACGCAGGCAATTTGTTCTGGTGGCCAAGCTGAATTCCCGTCGAAGAAAGGAAGTAGTAGACGAACACCAGCAGAATGGTGAACACGAAGCCGGAGCTTTTGCCGCCACGGCGCGAGGCGACGCCCAGCGGTACTCCCACCAGCATCAGCACCAGGCAGGCTGCGGGAAACGCAAATCGGTTATGCAGTTCGATCAGGAATCGCTTTCCGTCGGGCCCGCTTGTGTGTTTGAGCAGTGCGCCCAACGGCATCGCGTAGAGCGGGGTATCCAGGCGCTCCAGATGCACGTCGCTCTGCTGGCTCAGCATCAGCGGCAGGTCAGTTGTTGTGAATGTTGAGATATTGGATTGTTCCGGCTGGTCGGCCACCGTCTCGTCGCGCACGCCATCTCGCAGCCGCATCAGCAGCTCCTGCGTATTGTCCGTCACCACCGTGGCTGACGCGGCCGTCGTAATCAGCGGATTCGCCGGATCAGAAACGTCGGCCATGAATACCTGGCGCCAGTTGGCCGCGCCTGTCCCCGATCTCACGTCCTCCACATACAAAACGTAATTGTGAAAATCCTCGTAAAAAACCCGCGGCTCAATCTCGTAGCTGGCCTGCGACGTTTCCAGCGACTGCTCCATTTCGACAATCGCCTGATTGGCCCGCGGCGCAAGGTACAGTGAATTGCCCAGCCCCAGCAACGTGCCCCCAATGGCCACAATTGACGCCACGCGCACAAAGTAGCCGATGCCCAGCCCCGATGCGCGCATCGCGATAATCTCGCTGTCTGACGCCAGCCGGCTCAGGCCCAGCAGAATGCCCCACAGCACCGCCATGGGAATCGTGACCTTGAACAGGTTGGGCAGCGTGAAGAGAAAAACCTGCGCCACATCCGCGAGTGTGGAGCTATTGCGCACCACCACTTCAAGAATGTGCGGCAGCAGCGGCATAAACAGAATGAATGTGAAAAGCGCGCAACCGATCAGCGTGAGCGACAGAATTTCGCCGAGAATGTAGCGGGTGAGGATGCGCACAAAGAGAACCTGCGGCTAGTTTAGCGTGTTCTCGGGTCGCCCGGCGTCGGTTGCCAGCCGCGCAGCCGCAAGCTGTTCCCCAGCACGCACACCGAACTCAGCGCCATCGCCGCTGCCGCCAGCCACGGCGTGAGCAGAATGTGAAATGCCGGATACAGCAGCCCGGCGGCGAGTGGAATTCCAATCACGTTGTAACCGACAGCCCAGCCAAGGTTTTGCCGCATGATGCGGAGCGTTTCGCGCGCCAGCTCCAGCGCCGCGGGAATCGCTGCAGGCTGCGCGCGCAACAGCAGCACATCGCCGGCCTCCTGCGCCAGGTCCGCGCCGCTGCCCATCGCGATGCCCGCGTCGGCCTGTGCCAGCGCCGCGGCGTCGTTAATTCCGTCGCCTACCATGGCAACCCGCAGGCCCGATTTCTGTAGCTCGCGAATCCTTGCAAGCTTTCCCGCCGGGTCGAGCCCTGCTTCCACTTCGGTGATGCCCGCCTGCGCCGCGATTGGCGCCGCAGCAGCGGCCGAATCGCCCGTCAGCATCATCACGCGCAGACCCTCTTTACGCAACGCGGCAACTGCGCTCGCTGCATCCGGCCGCAGCGCGTCGCGCGCGTCAAAATACCCCGCAACCTTGCCATCCATCGCCAACAACAGTCGCGTCACGCCCGGCTCAGGCGCAGCAACATCACCGGGCAGCGCGATCCCAAATTCGCCCAACAGCGCTTCATTACCGAGCAAACAATCGCGACCTTCCATGCGCGCCGTCAGCCCGCGGCCCGGCAAAATCTGCACATCTTCCGCTGGTGGCCACTTCAGGCCCCGCGCTTTCGCAGCATCGATCATTGCGTGCGCCAGCGGATGATTCGACCGCTCCTCCGCCGCCGCTGCAATCCGCAGCAAATCGTTTTCTGAATGTCCGGCGAAGCCATGAACCGCTTCCAACACCGGCCGGCCGACTGTAATGGTCCCCGTCTTGTCCAGCACGACCACATTCAAATGCGCCAGCCGTTCCAGCGCTTCACCGCCTTTGAATAGCACGCCTAGTTGCGCGCCGCGCCCCACGGCCACAGTGAGCGCAGCCGGCACCGCAAGGCCCATCGCGCACGGGCACGCAATCACCAGTACCGCGACTGTATTCGCCAATGCCAGCGGCAGCGAGTGCGCTGCAATCAGCCACGCGGCAAAAGTAACAAGAGCAAGGCCCAGCACAACCGGCACAAAAACCGCGCTGGCCCGGTCCGCAAGCCGCTCCATCGGCGCGCGCGAGCTTTGCGCCTGGTCCACCATACGCGCAATCTGAGCAAGCACAGTGGCCTCGCCCAGCGACTCCGCACGGCACACCACCGCGCCATCGTAGTTCAGCGAACCGGCCAGCACGCGTCCGCCGACTTCGCGTGAGAGCGGCGTCGACTCACCAGTCAGCATCGACTCGTCCACCGTCGTGCGTCCCTCGATAATCGTTGCATCCACCGGGAAGCGTTCACCAGGCAGCACTGCAATGCTGTCGCCTGGCTTCACTTCTTCGAGCGGCACCACGGTCTCAACGCCATCCACAATCCTGCGCGCATTCACCGGCCGCAGCCGCGAAAGCGAATCAAGCGCGGATAGAGCCCGGCGCTTTGCTCTGCTCTCAAGACTTTTGCCCAGCAAGAGAAATCCGACGATCAGCAGCACTGCATCGAAATAAACCTGCCACCCCGGCGCAGGCGCGATCGTCGCGTATGCGGAATACGCGAACGCCACGCCCGTCCCCAGGCTCACCAGCGTGTTCATGTTCGTTGTGCCGTGGCCCAGCGCGCGGAGGGCGCTCACATAAATCCCGCGCCCAGCCCATGCAACAATCACCGCCGTCATCACCAGCAGAAACCGCCGCAGCCCATTCGCAGGCAGCGCATAGAGCCAGGGCAAGACACGCATCACCGCGCGATCGGCTCCGCTCATTGGCGCGCCCATAGTCTCGCCGAGTGGCATTGCGAGCAGCATCGCTGCCGCGCCTGCGGCCAGCGTCATCCACGCCTTTAGGTCCGCGCCCGCCACAGCACCATGGTCGTGCTGTGCGCCTTCGCCTGCCCTCGGCAGCACCGCATCGTAGCCTGCCCCGCGAATCGCCGCCACCAGTTGCTCGGGCGCGGCCACGGCAGGGTCAAACACTACGCTGGCGCGATGCGCCATCAGATCGACTCTCGCCTGCTCGACCCCTGGAGTGTCTCGCAAAGCCTCCTCCACATGGTGCTGGCAACTGGCGCACGTCATCCCCAGAACGGGCAGCGTGAGCGATTCTGTCGAGTGTGCGTCCACGAGTGCATCCGATCCGATCAACCTTGGGGGGATGGGTTCTTCGAAGATAGGGACGTTTGTGTCGAAGCCGCGTCGACCGTGCTTGATTCCAGATACGCCGTGTAGCCGGCCTTCGCGATAGCCGCGATGGCGAGGCCCAGGGGCGGCGGATTCTCGTCGGAGCTCACTCTGGCTGCCCCGATTCTGACCTCATTCACCACAATTCCCGGCGTCGCGGCCAGCGCCTGGCTCACGCGCCGCATACACGACCCGCAGTGCATCCCATCGATCTTCAGTGTGAATTCAGCCAATTCCTCGCCCTCGCGTGTTTATTTGATGATAGAGGCAGGCAAGCGATTCGCGCTCGAATCCGATCAAAGAGACAACCTGGGCCGCCCAGTGACAGAATTGGCTTGTCACCTCTAAATCGACACGCCCACAAGTATGGACAGCATCATCGAACGCGAATTTCCTCAAGCGCCCCTTGTCGGCGTCGGCGCAATCGTCGTGCAGGATGCCCGCGTGCTTCTTGTTCGCCGCGGCACCGAGCCGCTCAAAGGCCACTGGACGCTGCCCGGCGGCCTGCTCGAGGTTGGTGAAGCGCTCGTCGCAGGCGTCATTCGCGAGGTCCGCGAGGAAACCGGACTCGACGTCGAGCCGATCGAATTGATCGAACTTCTCGACCGAATTCACCGTGAAGGCGACCGCGTTCGCTATCACTATGTCATCGCCGATTATCTTTGCCGCGTCACCGGCGGCGAGCTGCGCGCGGCCTCTGACGTCGACGACGTCCGCTGGGTCGAGCGCTGCGAATGGTCCAGCCATAGCGCTCTCGTCCTCGATCCCGTCACTGTGCGCGTTGTCGAAAAAGGCTGGCAGCTGGCCGAACAACTTAAAGTTATCCAACCGCGCAACGAAAGGCGTCCTATCCATGAGTAGACCCATGAAATGGGTAGCTTGGGTGTTTCTTGTGCTGCTCGGTCTGCCAATACTCGCAGGCCTCGGATTCTATCTGCGCCCCGTGAGCTACCTGAATGCACACGTCTACCTGCAGGAGCATTTCGTCGGGATCGAAAGCCGCAATATCAAAGTAGACGGCTACCGCGTGCACTACCTTGCGACGGGCCCTGCGAACGGCCCTCCGGTCGTGCTCATTCACGGGCTGGGCGGCCGCGCTGAAGATTGGTGGAACGTCGCCCCGGTTCTGGCTAAAGCCGGCTTCCGCGTGTACATGCCCGACCTGCTCGGCTTCGGGCGCAGCCAGCAGCCGGCCGACTTCTCCTACTCCGTGCGTGATCAGGCCGCGGTCGTCGTAGACTTCATGGACGCTCTCGGCATCAAGCAGGCTGACATCGGCGGCTGGTCCATGGGCGGCTGGATCGTGCAGTTAATCGCATCTGTCCATCCCGAGCGCGTCTCCCGCCTCATCTTCATTGATTCCGCCGGTCTCAACATCAAGCCCACCTGGGACACCAATCTCTTCGTCCCCACCTCGCTTCAGCAGTTGGACCAGCTCGACGCCCTGCTCATGCCCAATCCACCAACAATCCCGCCATTCATCGCGCGCGACTATCTGCGCATGTTCAGCCGCAACGGCTGGGTGATCAAGCGCGCGCTGGCCAGCATGAAGACCGGCCAGGACGTAACCGACAACCTGCTGCCCCAATTGAAGATGCCGGTCCTCATCGTTTGGGGCTCATTGGACCAGATTGTCCCCGTCGATCAGGCCCAGACTATGCGCAAACTCATCCCGCAGTCGCAACTCCTCGTGATTCCGGGCTGCGGCCACATGGTTCCCTTGCAATGCAGTGCCGAGATGGATCCAAGGACTTTGCAGTTCATCCAGTAATGACTCGAATCCCTATCCAAAGAATCGATTTGACTCGCTCACTCCTCCTCTGCGAGACTCAGCCAGATGTCTTACAACGGGAAATTTGAATTTGCTGAGGAGCGCCAGTTCCGAGCGCGCAACACGCGTCTCTACCGGTTGGCGCATTGGCCCATCTGGATTTGGGTCTTCTTTCTAGCCCCCGGACCACTTACCTTCTCCATGTTTTCCCGTGGATTCCACTGGATTAACTGGTCCTGGCTGGCCGCGGTCCTCGTCGGGACAGGAATCGCCGGACTCCGCGGGCGCCTTCCCGGTGTCGAGCCGTGCCCCTATATCCTTCGTTTCGACGAAGATCGGCCCAACCCACTCTACCGCCGCATCTGCTACACCTTCGCATGGAATGCAGTTCTCAACTTCACCCTGCTCAACTTCACCGGCATGGTGCTGGCCTCGGCCACCGGTGTCTGGCATCTCAAGCAGATTTACTATTACGCCTACTCGCCGCTCTGCGCACTGATTCTGCTTCTCGGCATCCTGGGCAAGCTGCCGCGCGTAGGGCCGTCCACCAAAGGCGAAGGCGTCGAGCGTCGCTATTTCTACGGGTCGGTCTGGGCCGCCACCGTCGCCCATTGCGTTCTGTTGCTGCTCTGGAGGGTTCTACCGGAAACGCGTCCCGGCAACTTCGCCAAGCTGGTGGTCTTCTCTGCCGTGCTGGCGGCCGTCGGTGTCGCTGCCTCGCGCGGCCAACTGCCTCGCACCCGCCCCATCGTCTCCGGCGAGCTCATGGCCTCAGACTAACGCGACCCTTTCCGCATCTAGGCTCAAGCCAGCTTCACGTTGCGAAAATCGCTAGCCCCAGGCGTAAGCCTGGGGATCCGCTTCAAACAATCAGATGATCGGTTGTCTCACTCAAAGAGCGCGAAGGCTTTCTCAATTCGCTCAGGCAATTCTGCGTGCGTCTCAGCCAGTGAGTAATTGATCTCCAGCACCGTCGCCGGCGGCGAAGCAAGAGCTTTCAGCCCTTTCACCGTCGCCGGCCAGTCAATCGTTCCGTCGCCGGGCCATAGGTGCTCGTCCTTCAGGCCTTGATTGTCGTGAACGTGAACCGATGCGATTCGTTCGCCTAGAGTGGCGATCGCTTCCACGGTTCCAACGGTGATGTGCGCATGGCCGAGATCGAGGCAGACTCCGACGTTGGTCAGGTGGCCCATTTCGAGAATCTGAACCAGATGTTCGGGCGTGGTTGCTTCGCTCAGCAGATTCTCCACCAGCAGCCGAACGCCGAGTGGACGCGCAAACGCGCCCAGGTGCTCAAGTGCGGTGAGCGCAAACTCGATCGTGCGTTGCGACCATGCGTCGTCCCGCTCACCCAGATGAACCACTAGATTGCGAAAGGGTATGTGCTCGGCCGCTTCCAACGCGCGCTTCACCTCATCCATCGCGTCAATGCGGTGTGCCTTATCGGGGTGCAGCACATTCACGCCGAGACCGCCTGCGCGGCCCATTTCGCGGTCAGCATACAGCGGGGCGTGCATGGAAAACGGCTGCAGCGGGTTTGACCGGAACCACTCGGCCAGCTCTGCCACCTCTTCGCGGCTGGTGTAATCGAAGTGCTGGCGCGCGGCAAAGATCTCCACCGCCTGCGCGCCGGAGCGATCCGCAAGCTCAAGAAGACCCGGATGCAAACGATGGTTCAGGAACAGATGAGTCGATAAGACGCGCAGCATCTTCGAGGGGCCCCATGCGCGGGAGGAGTATGCCATTTGAACCCGGCGCTGGTTCTATTCTCGCATCCTGACGAGGATTTCCGGCGAAGCCTCTGTTGTGAGAGATGGTGCGAGATGCTGGAGTTTCCTGCGCGTAGTCGATCGACCGCTAGTGCGTAAAGGCCGCTGGCGAACATTGCTGCGTCGACCGAGCGCCAAACATCTATCATCAAATCGAAGAAGCCGCTGCCATGCTCCCAAGCCCGATCCCAAACTCGATTTCTGTCCCGCATATCGACCTGAGCTTTCCGCATCGCTGGCAGGCCGAGGTCCTTGCCGCGCGCCCATTGATTCTGCCTCCGCGCCACTTCGTCTACCCGCAAGCCGCTGAGGAAGTGGAACGCGGCGCGCTCGAAGTTCTCGTCAGACCTGACGCCGCGCCCGACGCCCGGCTCGATGGAAGCGATGCGCAGCCTTTCCTCGCAACTTGTGCGCTGGGTTTTCGCGATCCGGCAACTCCATCCGGCCTATGGTCGACTCCAAAACCAGAAGAAATCTGCGCAGTTGCGGGAGGATATGCGTACCTGATCGACACTGCGGCCCCGGAGCAATTCACCATGATTCCCTACCGTCCGGTCCTGGAAATTCGGCCACTCGTCGAGGAAAATCTGCTGCTCTTCGTCGGCCATCGTTCGATTCTTGCCTGGGGCCGCGACGGCCAGACGTGGGAATCGGAGAAGCTCTCGGACGAAGGCGTGACGATCACTGGAACTGATGGCGGCATTTTGCGCGGAACGGGCTGGGAGATGATTCGCGATCGCGAGAAACCATTCGCGATTGATCTGCGGAGCGGTACGTGCTTAGCAATCGAAAGCTCCGAATGAGCGCGGGCGGGGGAACGATCACCCCGCTCGTTGCGTAGCAAGAATCACCGATGTTGGCAGCGCGGGCAGCTACGAATGGTCTGGGGCTGAGGGAAGGATGACAATACCAAAGCTGTTTGGGGATTTGTTCTGGGTGTGGGTTGGCTCCGAGTTTCTGCTTCAACTGGTCACGCCCACCAGCCGAAGCACTGGCCAGCTCAAAGATCGCGGGTCTTTGATCATCCTGCTTCCGGTCGTGTTCGCCTCGTGCTGGTTGGCCATGTGGTACGGCGAAGTACATCCTCACACCATGCTCGGCGGGGCGCACTGGCTCAGAACGGCAGGCCTGGCGTTGCTGATACTTGGGCTCGCCATTCGCTGGACGGCGATTCTGACTCTCGGAACCACGTTCAGCACCAATGTCGCGATTCACGCTACGCAAACCCTGCGCACCACAGGTCCCTACCGGTGGGTGCGCCATCCTTCCTATACCGGCATGCTGGTCATCTTCACCGCAATCGGCCTCTACGAGCGCAACTGGATCAGCCTCGCAATCGTGCTCATCTTTCCCACCGCGGCGCTACTCTATCGCATCCATGTGGAGGAGATGGCTCTGACGGAAGCATTCGGCGAGCAGTATCTTCATTACCGCAAAGCGACCTGGCGGCTGTTGCCCGGCATCTACTGAGCGCCCAGCCTTATCTTTCCGCCATAGCGGCACGCGGCACAATCTCTTCGTACGCCCGATAGATGCCCCCGAACACCGAGTCCCAACCGGCAGTGAGAGCGTAGGCGCGCGCGGCCTTCCCCATCTCGGCGAGGCAAGCGGGATCGTCAATCAGGCTGGCGATGGCCTCTGTGAATGATTCGTCGTGCACAATGCGGCCTGTCTCGCCATCCCGAACAATCGTGCACGGGCCGCCATCGGGTGTCACAATAGCCGGCACGCCGCTGGCCAGCGCCTCGAGCACTACATTGCCAAACGTGTCTGTGTGCGAAGGGAAGACAAACAAGTCCATGTTCGCGTAGGCAGTTGCCAGCGCTTCCCCGCGCAGCACTCCGGTAAACTCCGCCCCCGGCAGATGCTCGCGAAGCCAGGCCTCGTCGCCGCCGTGGCCCACAATCACGAAGCGAAAGTTCGTCACGCCCTTCCGATCGAGTTCATTCTGGATTTCGACCAGCAGGCCAATATTTTTCTCAACTGAAAGCCGCCCCACAAATCCGAGAATGCGCTCGCGGTCATCCGATTTGCGCGTTCGTTTCAAGGGACTAAAAAGCTCCGCATCTACGCCGCGCGGCATCAGGTGGCAGGGCCTGCCCGTGGTGCGTTCGAGCAGCGCGCAAAGCTCAGGATTAGGCGCGAACAATACCTTCGCAATTGAATAAAACCTGCCCACCGTCGCCATTGTCAGGTCCTCGATCTTCTGGCCGGTGGCGGCGGATTGTTGCCTGGGCAGCAAGCGCAGAAACCATTCCGCACGGCGAGCTGCGTATTCATGAACATTGGTGTGCCAGCTTGCAGCGAGCGGCAGATGAAAATGGTGCGCCAGCCCCGCGCCAAGAATTCCAATCTCGCTAGGCCCCGTGATGTGGATCAGGTCGGGCCTGAAGCGTTCCAAAGTTTCGTTGATGAGCGGGATGTGCCGAAAGAAAACAGGATCGAGGCGCAAATCCTTCTCAAGCACGAAAGAAAGAAGGCCGCGTGGCAACTCCAGCGTCCATACGTTGCTCTCTTCAACGACGGCCTGGGTGCGGTCGCCCGCGCGCACGCAGAGAAATGGAAGATTACGCCGCCGGGCAAAGCCCTCAAAGTGGCGGCTAGTGTGCGCGACCCCGTTGACCTCGTGAAACGAATCGGGAAAGTACGCGACGCGCGGCACCGGTGCGAATGTTTCGGAAGTTGTGCCGGCTGAGTCAGCGAAGCGGGCGGAGCGAAGCGAGTCACCGGAAATCGAGGCAGCAGAAGTCGATGCAACAGAAATAAGGGCAGCGGAAATGTCATTGCCAGTTCTGCTAACCACTCCAACTCCGCTAACGCTGCTGGTTTTTGTCAGAACTCATGCTCGCCGAGGGCAAGGCGCAACTGATTCGAGTCGCTCCAGGCCAGGCGCAACCCGCCGGAAACGAGCCCCTGACCCATAAGCTGCACCAGCGCAATTACCGCGCCAAGAGCGCGCGGCGCCGACCCCTTCGGCCAGAGCTCGCTCAACGGCCTCACAACTCCAGCCGCGTCAGGATGAAAGACTCGATCGTCCCATGAACGCGAACCCTGCGGAAACTCAGGGTAGTGACGCACGGCATCAACAGTCGATTGCAGAAGCCGATGCTTCCACGGCTCGGCATACTGTGAAAGAAAGAGCACATTGCTCTTCCTTTCCCGGCGAACTTCATGCACAAACTCGGTAAAGCTGGTGGCGTTCGTCAGGTTCACGTTGGCGTTTGGCTCCACGCCGTGCCGGTCGCCGCCTGAGATGAGCACCATGTGCCACTTTTCGGCCAGGCGCCGCACTTCGCGGTTCTCGTCCCAGTTGCGCAGGCCGTTCAGCTCGAGCGCGTGAATGTATGCGCCATTCTTCTGTAGAAATTCGTTCACCAGGAATTGATGCTTTTCCTTGCCGATCAGATACAGGTCCCACATTGGGTGGTTGAAGATGACCATCACGTTTCGCTCGCTATTCAGAGCAGCCAGAATTTCCGTGAGCCGCGCATCGCTGGGGCGCGCAGTGAATTCCTGAAGTGTCGCCATCCATTCCGTTGCGCGAGCGCTGGGAAGGTTGTGCACGCCGATATGGAATGCCTGCGAGCCGCCATAGGGCGCGCTCCACTCCACCGATACGGGAATCTGCCGCGCGCTGGGCACCGTGCGCAGAAGCATTGGCGCCTTGATGTTGTCGTGATCGGTGATGGAGACCATCGGCGACAAGCCGAGCCTCTCGATCTGCCTCATCTCCAGATCGAATGCCAGCTTCGGCGTCATCGGCGGCGTCCAGTAGCTGGCTGAGTAGTCAATGCGAATCCCGTGCAACTGCTCGGCGCGCCGCTCCATTCGCGAAAGCAGTGGGCGCATCACCGGAAATTGATTGCCGAAGTTGGCCAGGAAATCCAGGGTCTCGCGCGATTGGTTGGTGTGACTGTGCAGCGAAACGCCAGTCCGAAAGCCTTTGGGGGCGTGCTTGTCGCGCCACAAATACGAGATCGCTGAGCCTGGCATGTCCCCTCCTCGGCCGTTCGGATTTCCACAGCCAGTATGGGTCCGGAGCCGTGAATTTCCGGTGAACAGCACGCCAATTGCCCTTCAATTAAGGCAACGAGCGAATCAAGGAAGTTACCAAAATACCGAAACATGGGCCAAAACATGTGTGTATTCGCTCTATCTAAATTCTATGCCGAATTTGGCGAAAATTCCACTGGCGCGGGTCGACGCGGTTCAAGGCATTCCAATGTCCAATCGAATTTCGGCGTCGAAAAATTCTCGTGAATTTCCAGTGAATCGATCGCCGGGACGCAACCCCGTCGCCGGCTCCTGATCTGTCTTACTTGCGCGTTTTGGCGAGCTCGGGCCCGAGAAAATCGTCCACGCTCCAGCCTGCCATCAGATCGTCATCTTGCGCGGATTTCTTCTTACCGGCATGCGCGGCCGCGGCCGCCTCCGCGGCGAGGTAATTCTCAGTCAGACCCTTACGCAACATCTCGAAGGCCTCTTCAGGCGTGTCGGCATATTGAAACAGATCGAGGTCCTTGGGAGAGATGGCGCCCATGTCGACCAGCACTTCAAGGTTGAATACCTTCTTCCAATATTGCGGTCCATAGATCACCACCGTGATCTTCTTGGTCATCTTCTGGGTCTGGACGAGGGTAAGAATCTCGAACATTTCGTCGAGCGTGCCGAAGCCCCCGGGAAATACCACCAAAGCTTTGGCGAGGTAAGCAAACCAGAGCTTGCGCATGAAGAAATAGTGGAACTCCAGGTTGAGTGAGGGCGTGATGTATCGGTTCGGCCTTTGCTCGAAGGGCAGCAGAATGTTCATGCCGATGGTTTTGCCGCCGGCCTCGTAAGCGCCGCGATTGGCGGCCTCCATAATTCCCGGACCGCCGCCCGACGTGACTACAAAGCGATGCTTGCGCGAGGGGATGGTCTTGACCCACTGCGTCAGCAGTTGCGCCAGACGCCGTGCGTCTTCGTAGTAGCGAGCCATCTCCACCGCGGCTACGGCGCGCTTGCGCTGCAGATCCGTAGCTTCGCCTGATGCGATCTCCCTCGGTTTGGCGGGCTGCTCTTCGCTGGGGGCTGGTTGCGCTGAGCCGGTGTTGTCCAGCAACTCCAGTTCATGATTTGCTTCTTCGCGTCCGCCGAATCGCGCTGAGCCGAAGAAGACAACCGTATCCTGAATCTGCTCGCGACGGAATCGCGCCAGAGGTTCGAGAAACTCCGCCACAATCCGGATGGGCCGACCCTCAGGGCTGTTCAGGAACGCTGGGTTCTCATAGGCCAGTGGGGCGCGCTCGAGCAGAGGCGGCGCGGTATCTTCTGGAATCACCGCTTGCGGCGGAATTTCAGACGGACTTGGAACACGCACGTCGGGCAACTGAGCGGCGGGCGTACTTTTCGGATTTTCCTTTTCACTCATAACTCAACCATCCCAGTGGCGAATGGCGTCTTGAAACGCGATCCATATATTCAACAGCCCGAGACCCGACACGATTCCGCGCACCGCGCCGAGAGTTGCGAAATCGCCGAGCGCGGGAAACAACTGGAAGATCGGGTTCTGGTCCCAAAGCATCCGTGCACCCGGGAGAAGAATAAGCACCAGCGGAAAACGAGCAACAATATGTCCCAACCACGGCAGAAGGCACACGAACAATCCGATGAAGATACGCAGGATTACGCGGAGGGACAATTCGAGGCGTTCGAGCCAGCGCGGAACCCGATCCGGCGGCTGCACGGCGGCTTGCGGCTGTGTTACTGGAGCTGATGCAGGATCCGATGCCGTCCCGGCCAGTTGCGCCGGATTCGCAGTGAGAGTCGAAGAGGTCGATTCCGGCCGTTGCATTCCTATGCTTCTGTCCGCCGTCCCCGATGTCCTCGCATCTAAATCACTGCACCCATCGCCGTCGCCTGGCGCCGGATGCGGCAAACAAGGCCGGCGCGGGGACACCGTATTGAAACGGTAACACAGCGCGGCCTGCGAGGCTGGTGTCCGCATTCCGGCTGCGGACTCGTTGAGATTTCACATTTTGCAAGCGTGAACCGCTTCAGAAACGATAAAAAATCCCGCCCATCGGTTCGTAGATTTGCGTGTATTTCGTCGTCGAGTTGAAGATGTCGGAGAGATTCGGCGCCTTGCTCATGTTGCCGCGCACCTGCAGCCGCAAACCGAAGTGCCGATTGAATCCCCAATCCAGGCCGCCGCCATAGATGAAGTCCGGCCTCATCACGGTGTTCACCGAATACGCGCTCTTCCCTGGAACGGTGACAACAAATCCGGCGCCACCCAATAAGAACGGCCTAACATTCCCTATCTTCTTTGACACCACCCAGACCCCGCCGAACTGCGTCGCCTCGCCTGAAAGTTTCAGCGGTTGGCAAGTGGGAGGCGTTCCGGTGGGTCCAGCGGGAAAGCAGTTTGGCAAAGTGGCGTTGGGGTTGTCATAAGTCTGATTCGCCGGATTCGATGTGACCTCGAACTCGAAGCCCACAAGCGGATTGACAATATGGCGCCATTCGAACAGGCCGCCCTCGGAGTCTGCCGGCACCTGGTGCGTGACGAAACCATTGCTGCTGGTGCTGGTGCTGCTGCTGGCGAAAGTCCGGTAGCCGCTCAGCGCCACATCGGTCTGCGCTTTGGCCGTTGCGCCACACAGTGCAGCCGCCACGACCACTACGAACGCGCCTTGCATCCAAATCTTCATCCGAATCACAGCCTCCTGGCTTAATTGCCCCTCATCGATTGCCCTTGTAGCACCATTTGCCCTGTAACGTCTGCCGTGAAGCCGCCCTTTGGGATCTTCAACGCACTTGGACGCTTAGACAAGTCGAACGGATAGTTTGTTATTCCATGCTGTGCCCATTTTACAAGGCTACCCATGCCATCAAGGCCTCCAGGGCCGCGCCAAGGCCACCGGCAAGGCCACATTGACCGGCTATCTTCCTCGCACTATCGCTGGCTGAGTTCTCCGGCTGCCACTTTTCGATTGAAATCGGCCGACTTGTTCCGCGGCACGCTAAGCGATTGCCAGTGGTCGCAAGCGAAGTGTTTCGCCAACAGCACGATCTGGCCCACATGATGGGCATAGTGCGCCAGTTGACGGTTAATGGCCTGCATCACGGAGTGCGCTTCGCCGCGAATCGTGACGGTGCGGCTAAGGTCTGCCTCGGTCAGCGGCTCTATTGCTGCGAACAAGCGACTCCAGCCATCCTCCCATAGAGCCATCAGCTCCTTGCGCGTGGCTGGCGGCGCGACGAATTCGCTGTCGCGATCACGATTGGGCTTCTCGCCGTCCGTGGTCAGGAAATCAGTCCAGCGCGAAAGCATGTTGCCCGCCATGTGCTTCACGATGACGGCAATCGAATTGGCTTCCTTGTCGATCGCGGCAAAAAGCTGCTCATCCGTAACCTGCTCCATGGCGCACTCGGCCAGGCGCTTGTAGTAGCGGAAGAGCGAGAGCGAGTCTCGAATGTACGAGGTTGTGAATTCGAGCGCCATGGGGACAGTGTATTCGAGTTGCGCTCGCTGATTCTCGAACCGCCCTTCGTCATATGGCCGGTCCCGCTTGGCGATCCTATGTCCGGCAGTGGACAATGCTTGGGTTCCTAAAATTGCATTGCGGGGTGCGCCCCATTCCGTTCCGTCGAGACCGGCCGCGCCTGCCTCGGCAAGGAAGAACAAAACAGAAGACACCGAAAAGGAAAGCGTGATGCATTCAATCTGGTTTGGCGAGTTCATGGGCACGCTGGTTCTCATCTTGCTGGGCGACGGCGTGAACGCCGCCGTGACGTTGCGCAAGTCCTACGCGGCAGACTCTGGCTGGATAGTGATCACCACCGGCTGGGCTCTCGGCGTGCTGTGCGGCGTCGTGGTCGCGCAGGCCTTCGGCAGTCCCGGTGCGAATCTGAATCCTGCTATTACTCTCGCCGCCGACGTCATCAGCGGAGACTTCAGCAAGCTCCTAGTTTTCTGGTCGGCGCAACTGGTGGGCGCAATGGCCGGCGCGACATTGGTGACTCTTCACTACGCGCCGCATTGGCGCCTCACGCCCGATCCCGCGGCCAAACTCGGCGTCTTCTGCACCAATGCGGCCGTGCGCAGTCCGCTGGCAAACATCTTCAGCGAGATGCTTGGCACGGCGGTGCTGGTCGTGGTGGCGGCTTCCATCTTCTCTCACGGCGTCGCGATGAATGGTCCCGCAGCGGGATTGGGCCCGTGGCTCGTCGGAAGTTTGGTGTGGGGCATCGGTCTCTCGCTCGGCGGCACAACAGGCTATGCCATCAACCCCGCGCGCGATCTGGGTCCGCGCATCGTCCACGCGCTGCTGCCCATTCCCGGCAAGGGCGGATCGAATTGGAGCTACGCGCCCATTCCCATCATTGGCGATCTCGCCGGCGCTGCGCTCGCTGGTTTGCTCATCCGCTTCGCGCATCTGTAGGCGCCCGCACATTTCTGATTTGTGCCGGCTTTTCCACATCGAGCCGGAAATCGACGCCCTGAACTCTGTTTGAAGATCCGCGCGCTTACTCCATGCACGACGCAACCACGGCCAGCGCAACAATCGCCGCCGTCTCCGCGCGCAGTATGCGCGGGCCGAGCGACACAGCCCTCCAACCGTTGGCGTCAAAGAGCGCCTCTTCCGCGGGAGCCCATCCGCCTTCAGGGCCGATGGCAATTTCGAGCGTTGGCATTTCGTCCTTCGCCGCGTCGATGGCTTCGCCAATCGCGGCTTTCAGCGTCGTCGTCCGCTCCTGCTCGGCGAGCACAATGCGCGTTGCAGTGCTCGCGGCCCGCACCCGCTCTGCCAAATCAACAGGCTCGTGAATCAGCGGCTCATCCGATCGCCGCGCCTGTTGCGATGCCTCGCGCGCGATGCGCCGCCAGCGCTCGGCGCGCTTCTCTGCTGCTGCAGCAAGATGTTTCTCTGATCTTCGCGCGATCACCGGCGCAATCGCCGCAACGCCGAGTTCGGTCGCTTTTTCGATGGCCCACTCCATCCGATCGAACTTGTAAACGGCTACCACTAAAGTAACGGGTAGAGCAGGGTCGGCCTGGAGCTCCGCGGCGAGGTTGAAGCGGACTTCGCTCTCTTCCCCCGCTTGCGTGACCGCGACAATCTCGGCATGAAAGACACGACCGCCCGCCACAACATCCGCTTCCATGCCCGGTTGCGCGCGAAGAACTCGCGCTAAATGCTCCGCCTGCGCGCCAATAATTGTGGCGGTTGCTTCGTCCCAATGCTCTGCGATCCAGCGGCGGCGCGTCATCGTTTCGTCTCTCTCATCTTTTAAGTTTACGGCGTCAAGCGCCCGCGCTGTGAATTCTCGAATTTTATCAAATGTGCCTGATCGCCGCTCCCTGCGCGGGTTTCAGCGACTGCATTAAACGCCGCATCGTCATTTCGCGGCGCGCGGATTTTTTCTCCGCCCCAAACACTAAGGGGAACGCTTTTGAGCGTCCCCCTAGAGTGTTGCCTTTTGGTTTGTTCAGACCGTTACTTCTTTTTCGCGGCCTTCTTGGCGGGCTTCTTGGCTTTCTTTGCTGGCTTCTTGGCTGCTTTCTTGGTTGCCATTTTCCTATTCTCCCTTTTCGATGGGTTGCATC
>Ga0182024_10002782_pt1 | contig 42914 bp, 35 predicted proteins | sample P32metaG_FD_120480 | JGI IMG/M metagenome (GOLD analysis project Ga0182024, IMG submission 120480) | Permafrost microbial communities from Stordalen Mire, Sweden - P3-2 metaG (Illumina Assembly) | ecosystem: Environmental > Terrestrial > Soil > Wetlands > Permafrost | place: Sweden: Stordalen... | reverse complement strand
AGTCGCACGGCCACCAATCGCCGCCTCTACTCGCAGCGCGACATCATCACCCTCGGCGCGATCCAGCGGCTGACGCGGGGCTACGGTCTCAACCTGATCAGCGCGCGCATGGTGATCCTCTGCTTGCAGCTGCTCGACGCGCACGGCGTCCCGCGGCCTTCGGAGCTGACCGATATCGATGTCGAGCACGTGAAGGTCTGAGGGTTAGACGAACCTCGCGCCCGCGGCCGCCTTGGGATGGCGGTAGAAGCGGGCACGGCACTGTCCACAGCGGAAGAGCAATCGAAGACCCATGCGGCCAAGCACCTCCGTCAACCGCGAGTCGCATTGGGGGCAGGTCGCGGCCTCGTGGAGCAACTCATCGGGAACCGGCTTCGCGTTCAGCTGGACCGGTTTGTATCTGCGCGGCACGACGGCACCTCCGGCTGATCCCGGTCAGGCGGTCGGTGGCCTGAGATCCGGATGTCAGCTATCAGAAAAGATGATAGTGATACTACCACACTTACCCGGAGATCGTGGGTCAAGCTGGATCTCCAGGTCCGCCCCGGCCGGCAGAGATGGAAAGCCGCCTACTGGTCGATGCGGTCCGAGCGGTCCCTGAAACGCAGCACCGCTTCGGAGATCGTGTCCTCGAGGTATCGGTAGAACAGCCTGCGCTGGGAGATGTCGATTGCCGCCTCGACGTCCTGACCATCCCGGCGCCGGGCAATCCACGGGGGCACGCCATCGGCGACGGTCTCGGTTCCGACGCGCACATGAATGAGTGAGTCGTCGGCCTCGGCCACGTGCAGGGTCACATTGAGGACGGGACCGGTGTGCTCGACGAGACGCCAGCTTCGCTCCCACCGGGCGTTGCGGCGGAAGTCGTGCTTGAGACGCGCCGCATCGTCGACGATAACGCTCTCGCCCGGTCGCGCGGCGCGCGCGAGCAGCGTTCGGATGTCCCGGTCGATGTCGCGAGCGATCCAGTCCACGAGCGACGGTGCGCGGTCGTCGATGTCCGGATGTCCACTCTGATCACGTGCCAGCTCACCGATCGCCTGGACGGTACCGGCGTGACGCCGGCAGTAGGTGTTGCCGCCGAGCGAGATGCCGTGAGCGGGGCAGATCGTGGCTGAGCACGAGCGTTCCCGCCGGTCCCGATAGGCGCAGAGCTGCGCCGTGTGGTTGGTGCAGCCGCGCATCGTGCATGCGATCCCGGATGCTCGTGGTGCCTCTGGCGCGGAGTGCTCCCGACGGCGGAACAGCGCAGTTGCGGGAAGCACTCCAAGCCGCCGAAGCGACCTCGCATCCTTCCGCTCAGTCTCGACAGTCACCACAGCGCTCGTCCTCCAGATCCCACACTCGACGCGCTCACCCTCGCTCGCGTCCTCGGCTAATCAGACTTCACCGGCGCCGTTCGCGAAGCGCCGTGCGACGGTTTGCGATGCGGGCGTTGACATGCGGTGACGCGGCGCAACCGCCGCTCCTCGAGTTATTCGGAGTCGGTGACGGAAGGCCCCGAAAGCTGATTGGCGCGCACCTGCCAGAAGGCCAGGCGGCGCTCGAAACGGGCGGCTTCGGCCTTCAACACCTTGAGATCGGTGCCCTTCACCTCCGACCCGGCGTCGTCCTCCATTGCAGCCACGCTCTTCTCCGCGACATTCAAGAGGCTGTGCTTGAAGTCGACCAGCTCCCTGTAGACCTTCGTCCAATGGATGGCGTCGTCGGCGTAGGTCGTCTCCTCATCCTCGCCGTCGATCAGACGCTCAGGCTCGACCGCGTCAAGGGCGGCGTCCTGCGCCTCCCCATGACCTGGGGCGGGCGTCGCAGCGTGATCTGCCGGTGCATCCTCGGGCGTGAACCCGCTCACGAGACCAATTTTCGGGTTGCTTCCGCCGGCACCCCTGGTGGTGTATGCGCCTTGATCAGGAAATCATGCGCACCGAGCTCGCGGCCCCGTGCGACCAACTCGGGTTCGCTGTAGTTGGTGAGGATGACGACCGGGATCCTCGCCGTCGCCGGGGCGGCGCGAAGACGTTCGAGAACATCGAATCCGTGCATCTCCGGGAGCCCGAGATCGAGATAGATCAGATCGGGAGCATCGCGATTCGCACGGTCGATGGCTTCGGCGCCGGAGCGTGCTCGGATGACTTCAAAGCCTTGGGCGGCAAGCTGGGTCTCGTACATCGTGGCGACGTCGGCGTCGTCGTCAACGAGCAGCAGTCGCATTCGCACTGACCCATCAGGCATGAACTCTCCCCGCTGGCCGTTTACGCCCGCGCGGCAAACGCAGGGTGAATGTACTCCCTTCGCCGGGCCGGGATGCCACGTCGATATCACCACCCTGAGCCTGAGCGAGGCCGCGAGAGAGGTGCAGCCCGAGGCCGGTCCCCTGGATGCCGGCGGCGATGGCGCTCTGAAGCCGCCCGAAGGGTTGAAACAACTTCGACAGATCCTCTTCGGCGATGCCCCCACCGCGGTCGGTCACGTCGACCGCGACCCAACCGGGCTGCTCGCGGACGGTCACCGTCACGTCTCGCCCGTCGGGGGAGTATTTCAGGGCATTGGACACGAGGTTGCGGAGGATCGTCTCGACCTGCTCTGGATCGGCTCGCACCCGAACGGGCGCCCCGGCCTCGACGGTGACGAGCCGTGGGAGCTGGTCGCCGGCGGTGGCGGTCGCCGAGGCTGCCACCGCGTGTGCGAGCGCCACCACGTCCACGTCGGTTGGGTTCTGACCACCTGCACGAATCTCCATGCGGCTCGTGGTCAGCATCCGGTCGACCAGCTCGCTCATGTGACGCATGCGCGCGGTCATCAGTGGCACGACCTTCGCGGCGGGACTGGGCAACTCCCCGAGCGAGCCTTCCTCGAGCATCGACAGGTACCCGCTGACCAGCGTGATCGGCGCCCGGAGCTCGTGCGACGCCAGCTGGAGGAACTCGGATTTCTGCCCTTCCAGATCCGCCATCCGTTGGGCCGGTGCCTCGAGACGGTCGACTTCGGCGGCCTGGAGGCCCTGGGCACGCTGCTCGGCCGCGTATCCCTGCCAGACCAGCGCTGACGAGCGCGCTGCAAGTCGCATGATCCATTCGTCCTGGTCGCTGAAGCCTGACCGCGAATTGCACGCAGCAAGGAATCCGAGCGGGTGGGCTGCGGTGCGCCAGGGGACGGCGAGGACGTCGCGCGCGTCGAGCCGCGCGAGCAGCGAGCCAGGATCGACCACGGCCTCCGGGTCACCGCGAGTGAGTCGCAGGGCCTCGCCGGCGAACAACACCCGCGCCAGGTCAGGGTAGCCCTCGGAATCGAGCACCTCGGGCGATGCTGCGCCGGGAGCGGTCGATCGGTGGAGCGGAACCAGGTCGGTGCCGGTCAGCTGCCAGAAGCCGGCGCGCTCCGCGGTCACCAGGCCGGCGACGGTTTCGCTCATCTTCTCGAAGAACGTCTGTGACTCCGCGCTGGACGCGACGTGGCGGGACATCTGCGTCAGCGAGTCGAGCCCGCGGCTCTGCGCGTTGCGCACCTGCTCCACGAGGCGGGCGTTGCGCAGGGCGAGGGCGGCGAGCAGCCCAACCTGCTGCAGCCCTTCGAGCTCTGCTGGGACGAATGGGCGATCGCTCCGCCGGCTCAGGATCAGCACCGCGCCGACGGTGTCGCCGACAGAGAGCGGCACGATCGCGGTGTGACGCATCATCAGGAGGGATGGCGCGAGATCGGGACTCGTGATACCCGTCTCGCCGAAGCTGCCACCGAGCACGATCGCCCCGGTCTTCACCGCCTGAACGAGGAGTGGCTGCCTGCTCAACCAGGTCAACGGGTACTCGCGTCCGACGAAATCGGGGGGCCCACCGCGCTGGTAGCTCGCCTCGACGCGAAGGACGTTCTGGTCGAGGCTCGTGAGCGTGCAGCGATCGACATCGACGTTCTCGGCCGTGAAGCGCACGAGGCGCTCCATGACCTGGTGCGCGTCGCCGAGAGACACGAGGTCCACCTCGATCGACCCGGCGAAAGTGCTCGCCTCCGGCGCCTGTGGGCTCAGATCAGAGCCGAACGTGCTCGATGTCAATCTCGGCTAGCTCTGGCGGCCGAGGAATGCCATGCGCGTCAAGGAGTTGCAGGCACTTGATGATGTATCGCGCGCCCGCGATATTCAGGCCGGATTGGCGGGTGAGGCGTTGAATCGCACTGAGCGTGAGAATGTCGCGCTGAGAATACCGGCGCCGATTCGTGGCGGTGCGATCCGGCACGCCGAGCCCCATCGTCTCGTACATCATCAGGGTGCGCGGGTGGCTGGCCAGAATCTCGGCAGCGACGCTGATGGTGTAAAGCGGCTTGTCGAGGTCGAGCATGCGCTGGGAGGTGGGAACGCTCATCTCAGCCGGCATCTGATCGAACTCCCTCTGCGCTTGAGCTGTCGCGCCGACGGAGCGGGTGCGACCGGGTGATGTGCACGCCCAACGTGACAGCGATTGTACGGGTCAATCGCCGCAGCGTCCGATGCTTCAGACCAGGCTCGCGCTGGCCGCCGTGCGCTGGCGGAAGAACTGGACGCGGCAACGATCACAACGGAAGACCAGGCGCAGCCCCATCCGGCCGAGCACCTGGGTGATCCGAGAGCTGCACTGGGGGCAGGTCGCGGCCTCATCGAGGTACGGCCCCGCGACCGGTTTGACGTCGAGCTGGATCGGCTTGTATTTACGAGCCATCGAGTACCTCCAAGTGTTGCGACGGGAGTCCGTTGTCCCTCCGACCAGAACATCCTATCACAAAACATGATAGTGCTGATATTGCTATCATGGCGTACATGTCAGAGACCGTGACGCCGGGGCGCGGGAAGATGGGTGGTGCCGCACGGATGCCGGCGCGCCCGCTCAGGCGGCGACGCCGGCTCGAGCTCCGAACGGTCGCCACCGCTCTCGCGGTCTCCGTCGCGGTCGCCTGGACCATCGTCTTCGCAGTGGGTCTGGTTCTCCGCTGAGCGCGCGAACGGCTGGGTGCTCGGCCGTCCATGCGACGTTGCCGAGCGCGATGATCCGTAGTCGAACTCGTCGACAGTTTGTCTGATACCGTACCGAATCAGACGTTCACAGACGGCAAAGGGAGCGGACTCCTACGGTCACTGAGGAGCAAGGAGTGGAGGAGGACGTCAAGGTCCTGCTGATCGAGGACGACGTTGCAGCGGCCGAGATGTACCGGCTTCGACTGGTGGCAGACGGCTATTCAGTCGTGATCGGGCACGACGGTCACGAGGGCCTCCGTATGGCGACCGACGAGGCTCCCGACTTCATCTACCTGGATCTGCGCCTTCCGGGTCTCGACGGGTTCGAGGTTCTCGAGCGCCTTCGCGCCGGCACGGCGACGATGCACATCCCGGTGATCATCCTGACGAACTACGGGGAGCCCGAGTTGCGCGAGCGCGGTCTGAAGCTCGGCGCGCTCGAGTTCCTGGTCAAATCCGACACCGACCCGGCGGAGCTCTCCGAGAGCGTCGAACGGGCGGTCAGCCCGCGCGCACTGCCCTCGATCTAGCCGCCGCTCGTGGCCATGCCCGACCTGGCAACCAGCTGGGATGACCCCTCCACAACCGACGGTGCGTCGCGGGATCTTGTTCTCGAAGCCTTGAGGCTGGCGTCGCGACTTGTGTCGAGCGGCACGCGAGTTCGGGAAGCTCGGTGCCTTCTGCTCCACAACGACGTCCTGACGTCGGTCGCATCATCGAGAGAGACGGAGGCCTCGGAGCGCGGACGCTATCGCGTCTCCGAGCACGCCAACTTCGACCGCGCGATCTCGACCGGCCAGGTCGTCGACGACGGTTCCACGGTGGTGGTTCCCGCTCGGGGTGACAACGGCGTCCTCGGAGTCATCACGATCGACGGCGAAGGCGGCCTCGGCGACGCGCAGCCGGCGACACCGGCCACGATCGCCCACATCGTGGGCCTCGGGGTGAGCCAGTCCAGGGCGGTCAACGAACTCCAGCTCGAGGCCGAGCGCAGCCGGCGGCTCGAACGCCTCAAGAGCGAATTCCTGAACATCGCGGCCCACGAGCTGCGAAGCCCGCTCGGGATCATTCGAGGCTACACGTCGATGCTCAGCGAGGGAATGCTCCCGAACCCGGATCGTGAGGTCGCGCTGAGCCGGATCACCGAGAAAGCGGAAGAGATGGCACGGCTGATCTCTGAGATGCTCGAGACGGCTCGCCTCGAGACCCTCGGCCTTGAACTCGAGCTCGAGCCGGTCGATCTCCTGGAGGTCGTCGATAACGCGGTGCACGCGATGCGGCCGCTCATGGGCCCCCGCCATCAATTCGCGCTCGCGGCGCCCGGAGACGATATCGCCGTGGTCGCCGACAAGCGACGGCTGACCACCATGCTCACCAACCTCATCGACAACGCGATCAAGTACTCGCCGGCCGGCGGGGAGATCGAGATCGCCTGCGATCACGACGAGCGGGAGGCGACAGTCCTGGTTCGCGACCACGGGATCGGCATCAACGCCGAGCAGGCACATCTCCTGTTCACCCGCTTCGGTCGCCTGGTGACGCCTGAGACCAGCCATATCCGCGGGACGGGGCTGGGACTCTATCTCGCCCGGGAAAGCGCCCGGCTGCACGGAGGCGACATCACGGTCTCGCCGACACCGGGCGGCGGCAGCACGTTCGTGGTCACGCTGCCCATCGCCTGACCCCGACACGAAGAGTCCACCCACGCCGTGGACTGGCCTCGGCGGGGTGGACTCGTTGGGAGGGGGTGGGGGACGGCGATCATGCGACCACCGACCCCTCGAGCTTAGTCACGCGTACCGGGCGTGTCAAATTAGCTGCTAGACAAGCTATACAGTCCTGTCGATATCCTCGATCAGGAATTCGCTTCGATATAGCCCTCCGGGTCCTTATCCTCGATGCTGATGCCACGGGCCCCGGCATGCTCGGTCTCGAATGCCGAGAACGCGGATGCAAGTTCCTCCTGCTCGCCGCTCGAGGCCGCATCATCGAATTCGATGAGCGGCCCCTTCTCCTCCTCATCCATGTGCTCGGTGTTGGCGTGCTCGGTGGCGTTCACCGCCTTCCACCAGGCGTCGTCGCTCACAGGGTGTCCCTCGGCGTCGCGGATTGCGTCGCGAATCTCGTTGTGATCCCTGATCGCATCCTTGGTGTCGTCGACGGAATCGGAGTCATCCTTCAGCAGCCGGGGGTAGAAGAGGGTTTCCTCCGCCGCCGCATGCACCTCGAGGCGAGCGGACAGCGTCGCCCAGAGCGAAGTGAGCGAACCTGGATCGTCGCGCGCGCTCTGCAGCGCTGCGAATTGACTGCGGAACCAGATGTGATCCAGGCGAATGAGGTCGGTTACGCGGGTGGGCTGCATGGGTCTCCTTTCCACTCAGTTTGCGAGCGCTGAGCGTTCGCTGTCATCGCATCTCCCTGGTTCACCGGAGCAGCAGCACGGAACAGTCGGCCTCCCGAACGATCTTCGACCTCCTGGACCGGCCCTCAGCTGGGCAACGTGAAGATGTTGGATTGCATTATAGCGACAGTGTCAGATAGAGCACCACAACGACGTGCAGGTAGGGCACACTGGGTCCATGGACATCCCCGTGACACCGCCGACCTCGCCGACCGTGCCCGATCCTGAGCCCGAGCCGGAGATCATCGACCCGGACCCGGGTGAGCCAGAGGTGCCGGACCCCGACCAGTCCGCGAACCGGCCCGCCACCGGTCCGACCCAGGAATAGGCCGATAGCGGTCCCGTCGCGAGCACACCGTCGCGCACTCGATCGTCTCTCAGGCGTCGAGGTTCTTTCGCAGGAAGGCGAGCATCCGGGGTGCGGCGTCCAACCGGTTCACCCGCTTGGCGAGGCCGTGTCCTTCATCGTCGTAGATGAGGAGCTCGCTCTCGACGCCACGGGAGACGAGTGATCCGTGGAGCTGGCGCGCCTCACTCACCGGGACGCGGGGATCGTTAGCACCGTGAATCAGCATGAGCGGCGCACGAATTTGATCCACATGGGTCATCCGCGACGCCTCGATGAGAAAGTCTCTGTCGGTGTCGAGGAATCCGTACTCCACCTCGCGAAACCGGCGCCGGTAGGGCGACGTGTTCTCGAGGAACGTGAGCAGGCTGCTGATGCCGACCGTGGCGATGCCCGCGGCCCACAGGCTCGGGTAGAAGGCCAGCGCCGCCAGCGTCATGTAGCCGCCGTACGACGCGCCGATCACCGCGACCCGTGACTCGTCGACACCACGCTCCGCAAGGGATGCGTGCACCGCGGTGAGATCGCGGACCGAATCGAGCCGCAGACGGCGGTCATCAAGCGAGACGAACCGGCGCCCCCAGCCGGCCGACCCGCGAACGTTCGGCGCCACCACGGCGATGCCGTCGGCGACCAGCCGGATGATGAAGGGGTCGTAGCGGGGCGCGAATCGTGCCTCTGGACCTCCGTGCACCACCATCACGACCGGGGGATTCTCCGCCGCGGGTCGATACAGGAAGTACGTGATCGGTTCGCCGTCGAACGACGCGATCCTCTGGAGCTCGGGTACCACCAGCTCGGCGGGGACGACCTGGTCCACCGGCAGCAGCGGCGCGGCCTTGCCCGGTCGACCGATGTCGATGCGCAGCGGAGTCATCGGCGTCGCCGTCGTCGTGTAGCTGAGGAGCGCGGTCGCCCCGTCGGGGGAGAGATATGGCCGGGGGACGAGGGGGAGGCCGAAACCCGTTCCCACGTTGGGCAAAGGGATGTCTCGGATGTGCGCGAGGCTGGCGCCGTCGCGCAGTTGCAGGCGGGTGACCGCATTCTCCGCATGGAAGACCAGGACGCTCTGCCCATCACTGCTGAGGGTCGCCTCGCTGTCCCACTCGGTCTCGAGAACGTAGCGCCAGCTCGACGTTCCCATGTCATAGCGTGCGATCGATGCGACGTCCCGACCGGCATCGGTGCTGAACAGGAATGCAGACGAGTCGGGGTACCACGTGGACGCGAGCGCGGCGCCCGGTCCATCGCGCGCCACGACGGTGCGCACGTCGCCCGTCTCGAGGTCGACGAGCAGCAGGTCGTCGCTGATCGCGAAGGAACCGTCAAGGCGCACCACGGCAAGCCAGCGCCCGTCGGGAGAGAACGACTCAGGTCGGTTCCATCCACCCTCCAGCACGCAGCGGATCGCGCCGTCGGAGCGGTCGAGCACGTACACGTCGATGTCGATGCCGTTTCGCCTTGTCGACGTGAACGCGATCAGCCGACCGTCGCGGCTGACATCGCCGAGGTCGTGCTTGACGTTCTCCTCGACAACCAGCGGCCGGGGATCGCCACCATGCACGTCCACCAGCCAGAGCTGGTAGTTCTCGTTACCGCCACGATCGACAGCAACGACGACATCGTCGGTCCCGGGCACGTATCGCGCGGCCGACACGGGTTCGGTGAGAAAGGTCAGCTGGACTCGGTCATCGCCCCCCGCACCGACGCGGTACACCTGCATGCTGCCCGTGTCATCGCAGCGGACAAGCAGTTCGGAGCCATCCGCTGCAACGTCGGCCACCACCGAGCTCCGGGCCTCGATGAGGCGCGTCAGGAGATCGTCGGCCACCTTCGCATCTTCGCATCCCTGCACGCGTCCATGCCGGAAGAGCTCGGCGGCGGCACGTGCGGCGTGAGACCGCATTGCTATGCGACATTCACGATCAGCGTCGTGGGCTACGCGATGGCGGCAAGCACAGGCTCGACGATTTCCTCTGCGAGCCACTGCGCACGATTTGAAGCCGGGATGGGAGGTGCCGGTGCCAGCACCAGGTGAGTCGCGCCCGCTGCGATGAACTCCTGCAGCAGCTCGCGCGTGCGTGCGGGTCCCAGGACGCTTGGAAATGCCTGGCCCGGTGCGGCCGGCGAGGCTTCACGGTCGGTCCCGGTCACGAGGAATTGCACCGATCGGACGATGCTCGCGGGGTCGCGACCGATCGTCGCGCAATGCTCGTCGAGGACCGCGTTCTTGCGACGGAACTCGTCGAGGTCACCCCTGGTCGGACAGTTCCAGATGTCGGCGTGCTGGGCGACGACGCGAAGCGCGGTGCGTTCGCCAGACGCCCCGATCAACATGGGTGGACCGGGACGCTGGACCGGCTTGGGTTCGCAGATGGCGCCCTTCAAGCGATAGTGGCGGCCGTCGAAGTCGAATGGCTCGTCCTCGGTCCAGAGACGCTTGATGATCGAGCAGGCTTCTCCAAGGGCACTGACCGCCTGGCCCGGGGCGACCACGTCAATGCCGTAGGCGTCGTACTCACGGTGGACCATCTGGAGACCCACCGGGTCGCTGACAGCGCTCCCGCCGGCTCCGATGCCGAACTCCAACCGCCCGCCGGCGATGATGTCGACGGTCGAGGCCATCTTGGCCAGGACCGCGGGCGGGCGAAGCCGGTTGCTGGTCACCATGATCCCCAGTCGCAGGCGGGTTGTCTGCGCCGCCAGAGCTGCGAGCAGCGTCCAGGCTTCGAGTGCGGCGCCGTTCACGTCGCCTCGGAGCGGGATCATGTGATCCCAGAGCCAAGCGTGCTCGAATACCGGGATGGCATCGGCGTCGAGCCACACCCGGAGGATGTCGTCGTACGTCACGTTCGCCTGGCTGGTCTTGATGCCGAAGGTCACCCGTCCTCGCTGCTCGGTGGTCATGACGTTCTCCTTGGGCTTCGTAGCGGCATGGTCTCGGAGCCGCGCGGCGTTGAGATGGGAGGGCGCGTGCTGCGGCGGGCACGCGGTCGGGACGCCTTTGCCGTCCCGCCGCTCACTCTCGCCGGGGGGTAGCCCCGGCTGCGAGATGGCCCGCCTCCGCACACTCCCTCCCATCTCAACTCGTCCATGCCGCTGCCTTTTTGTAGTCGTCCCATGGGAGCGCATGGAGCCGCTCCACAGGCGGATTGCTCGTCATTGCTATGCCGAGCTCGCGGTTGTAGCGCAGCGACTCGGTCGAGAAGTTCTGTGACCCGGCGAATGCCTCCTGATCGCTGAGACCGGGATCGCGGACGAGAACCTTGGCGTGGATGTAGAGCGGTGCATTAGATGAGTAGACCCTGACATGGACGCCGGCGCTGACCAGCGTGTCGAACGCCGCCGACCAGCGGGCTGAGTTGGTCATGCAGATCTCCACGTTCACTCCTCGGTGGGCCGCGGCGACCAGGGCGTCGATGATGGCGGCACTGCCCATCTCCTCGTTTTCGACGAAGAGCTCGTGTTCGGCGCCATTGATCAGCGCGAGCAAATCGGGGAGCGAAGTCGTCGGTGACCAGACCAGGTCGGCTCCTGGCGATGGCGTGATTCGAGCTCCGGTGTCGTCGGCTTGGAACGCTGCCTGGATTGCCGCGACATCCGATGGGATGCGATCGATCACGCCGACGTCGCGGGTATCGGAGTAATAGCGGCTGGCCCAGTTCAAGGTCATGATCACGGCGACGGAGGCATCGACAACCAGGGTCTTCTGGTGCGTGAGCGCATACAGCGAGCTTGCCCACTGAACGTGCACCCCGTGCCCCTGGAGGTACGAGAAGGCGGCGCCGTTCGCTGAACCGGTGTAGGCGCTGTTCAGCAGCACCCGGACGTCGACCCCGCGAGCGGCATCGCCGGCCAGCAACTGCTCGGCGTGCGTGTCTTCGAGCTCGTACATGATCAGGTCGACGGTGTGATGCGCCGATTCGATCAGGGAATAGATCGGGGCTATGCCCGCCCCCGGTTCGATCAGCACTGAGAGCGCGGCCGGGGAGGTAGAGGTGGGCGTCGATGCGGCCGTCCCGGTTGCCCCGCCCGGCGGCGGTCCGGTTCCGCACCCGGCAACCCCCAGGAGGCTGGCTAAAGCGAGCCGGGCGAGCCACACGGACCTCACGCGCGAACTATGGACGCCTCACGGGAGACGCCCCGGGGACGGTGCCGCCAATCGCTCGAATGGCTTGAAAACACCGTACTCACCGTGTGGAGCGTCAGTAGCGAACGAACCGCTTGCACCTCGCGCGTCCAGCGCGTCACAATCCTCCCCTCGGAGTTTCAGTCGATGTCGAGAGGGGACCGTATGAAACGTCAGTTTGTTGAAGAAGCGTTTGGCGCGCATCCGCGCCGTGGAGGGATTTCATGACGTCAGTCCGATCTTGGGCCGCCCTGGCATCGGTGGGGCTCGCGGTTTCAGCCGCGGCCGTGACCACCGGATCGCCGGCATCGGCAGCACCTTCGTCCGGCCGCGCCGCGCTGGCTGGATCGTTGACGGCAGGGGCAGAGCGCTCCAAGCCGGAAGGCCGGGTCGCCGCGGGGGCCACGGTCTCGTTCGATCTCAACCTCTCGCTGCGCAATGCTGCGGGAGCACAGGCCCTTCTGAAGGCGATCTCGACCCCCGGGTCGGCGCAATATCGCCACTACCTCACCCAGGCTCAGTGGATCGCGCGTTTCGCGCCCACTGCAGCCACGGTCTCGTCAGCGAAGACCTGGCTGCGCCAGCAGGGCTTCAGCGTCGGCGTGGTGCCGGCGGACCGTCTGTTCATCCCCGCGACCGGTAGTGCCGCGCAGGTCGAACGCGCGTTCAACACCACTCTCAGCACCTTCAAGGTGAATGGCAAGGACCTGCGCCTCGCCAACACCGCGCTGTCGATTCCCAGCGCCCTCGCCGGCCTCGTCTCCGGTGTGGTTGGAGTCAATCAGTCGATCGCGACCAACGATCTCAGCGCGGGCTTGGCGTCGGTTGCCTCCCCGAAGGGCGCAAGTCCCACCCAGGAGCCACCGCCACCGGCCGCATTCAAGAACCCGCAGCCATGCTCGGCGTACTTCGGTCAGAAGATCGACACGACCGACAGCCCGTCGCTCTACACGCCGTTCACGGCTCCGCAGCCGTACGACATCTGCGGTTACAAGCCCGCTCAGCTCCAGGGAGCCTACGGTCTTTCGAGCAGCATCGCGAGCGGCAACAACGGGCACGGCGTCAAGATCGCGATCGTCGACGCGTACGACTCGCCGACGCTGCTCGCTGACGCGCAGCAGTACTTCAACCTCAACGACCCGTCCATCGCGCTGCCCAAGACCCAGTTCACCAACATCAAGCCGTCGTCGGTGGGGAACGAGGCGCTGTGCGCAGCCAGCGGTTGGTACGCTGAGCAGGCACTGGACGTCGAGTCCTCGCACACCATGGCGCCGGGTGCGCAGATCGTCTTCGTGGGCGCGGTCGACTGCTTCGATTCCAGCCTGCTGGCCGCTGTGAACACCGCGATCACCAGCGGCGCATCCGTGGTCAGTGACTCGTGGGGCGACACCCTCGGGGACCTGCTCGTCGACGCCGCGACCAAGGCAGCGTTTGACAACACGTTCCTCCTCGCGGACACGACCGGCGTCAGCGTGCTGTTCTCGAGTGGCGCCTCGGGCGACAACTTCGCAGACTTCGGCATGACCGTGCCGGACTATCCACCCACCAGCCCGTTGGTCACCGCGGTGGGCGGCACCTCGCTGGAAGTCGGCAAGTCGGACGCTCGTCTTGCTGAGTACGGCTGGTCGACGGCCAAGCAGACTCTCTGCGAAGGCACCACCACCAATTGCGGTTCCGCGACCACGCCGCTCGGCGCGCTCGCGTGGCAGGCCGGCGGTGGGGCTGGAACCAGCTTCACCTACCTGCAGCCCTCGTACCAGGCAGGCGTCGTACCGGCTGCGCTCGCGCTCCGGAATCAGAACCTGTTCGGACCGACGCCGCTGCGCGTCATCCCCGACATCTCGATGGATGCCGATGCATCGACCGGAATGCTGATCGGGCTCACCCAGACCTTCCCGGACGGTAGCGTGCGCTACTCGCAGTTCAAGGAAGGCGGCACGAGCCTCGCATCGCCGCTGCTCGCCGGTGTCGTCGCCGACGCCGACCAGGCTGCCGGCGGTTCGATCGGCTTCCTCAACCCGACCCTATACGCGGTGGCCGTGAACCATCCGTCCGCGTTCAATGACATCGTGCCGGCAGCCAATCCGAACGCAACCGCTGTGATCCGGGTCGACTTCCTCAACACGGTGAACAAGACCAGCGGGTACGTCGTGAGCCTTCGGGCGATCGACTACCAGGGCACGGAGACCTACTGCGACGGCACGGGCAACTGTGCATCGCGGCTCGTCACCGTGAACACCGCGCCAGGTTTCGACGGCATGACCGGCATCGGCACGGTCAGCTCGAAGTTCATCCACTGGATGGCGAGCGCCTGACGCCGTTCTGAACGTCTGACCAAGGGGCGCCGGGCAACCGGCGCCCCTTTTTCGCGTCCCAATCTGCCGAGTGGGCGATGATGCCCCCGTGGGTGAGCTGCGCCGGCCGATCACGATCGTCACCGGCGCGGGGAGGGGAATCGGGGCGGCGACCGCCCTTCACCTCGCCAGGAGCGGTCACGACGTCGCCGTCAACTACCTGCGGGATCACGTGGCGGCGCGTCAGGTTGTCGACGCCGCACAGGCCTCCGGGGCTCGTGCGGTTGCGATCCAGGCCGATGTCACGATCGAAGATGATGTGACGCGGTTGTTTGCCACCGCCCACGACACCCTGGGACGGGTCGACGGCCTGGTCAACAATGCTGGGGCGACGCTCCATATCGGCGACCTCGCTGACACGCCGGTTGCGATCATTCGAGCGGTCGTCGACTGCAACCTGTTCGGCGCACTTCTGTGCGCACGCCGGGCTGCGCAGGTGATGTCCACCCGGCGCGAGGGGTCCGGCGGTGCGATCGTCAACGTCTCATCCGCTGCCGCGACACTCGGCAGCGCGCACGAATACGTCCACTACTCGGCAGCGAAAGCCGGTGTTGACGCGCTGACGATCGGTCTCGCCAAGGAGCTTGCCGGTGAAGGCATCCGGGTCAATGCCGTCGCTCCCGGGCTGACACGCACCGACATTCACAAGGCTGCGGGTGCCCCGGACCGTGCCGACCGGGCGGCGTCGCGCATTCCACTCGGCCGCCCGGCGGAGCCATTGGAAATCGCCGCTGCGATCGCGTGGTTGCTCGGTCCAGCGGCGACCTACGTCACGGGCGCAGTGCTGCGCGTTGCCGGAGGGATATAGCGACAGGCTAGGCTTCACGCGGTGGAGATCGCGCCTCGCCAACTTGCCGATGCGGCAGAGGTCGCCCGCCGGTGGATCCGCTTTCAGGCGATGCTCTGGGACCTCCCCGGAATCTCATTCGGGATGAGCCACCGCGGGCGCGTCGTGATGCTCGATGCGAAGGGCACGGCGGATCTTGCGACGCGGCGGCCGGTGACCGCGGACACGACGAGTTATCGGTGCGCGTCGATCACGAAGACGATGACCGCAACGCTGGTGATGCAGCAGGTCGAGGCGGGGCGGATGCGCCTCGATGCGCCGATCACCACGTATCTGAGCTGGACGCGACGGCTATCCGATGCCCGCGACATCAGCATCCGTCACCTCCTCATCCATGGCGGCGGCGTCATCCGCGACGGCTCGAATCACTGGGGGGATGATGACTTTCCGGATCGCGACGCGGTGCGCAGGGAAGTGCGCCAGCAACTCACGTTCGCCGAGCCCGCGACGACCTTCCGCTACTCGAACATCGCGTATGTGCTCCTGGGCGAAGCCCTCGAGGCGGTCACCGGCAGGCCGTTCGATGCGCTGCTGCAACGGGATGTTCTCGGCAGGCTCGGCCTGAAACGAAGCGCGCCCTCGCTGACGCCACGCGTCACGAGAACGCTTGCCACCGGCTACTACCCCCGGCGTCCGGGCGAGGAGCCGCGCCCGGCGCGGCACGCTGAGGCGCGCGCGTTCACGCCTGCGGGTGGCCTGGTCTCGACGGTGCCAGACCTGCTCAACTACCAGCACGCCCATTTCCCGGATGGGGGAGACCTGATCTCAGACCTGTCGCGCCGCGAGATGCAGCGAACCCAATGGCAGCGATCCGAGGAACCGAATCACGGACTGGGCTGGATGATCTGGGACGTCGATGGGATCACCATTCGTGGGCACAGCGGTGGCTTCCCGGGTTTCACGACCAAGATCGGCTTCTCCCCGGAGTGGAGTCTTGCCGCGGCCGTCCTCAGCAACACGAACGGCCCCGTGCCGGGGATGGCGCTCGATGCGATGTTCCACAGCGTCGCCGCGGTCGTACGCCGATGGTCTGACGCGGCTGAAACGGCGAGTGGACACACGCGGACCAGCCTGGGCCGTTTTGCCGGACACTACCGCGGCGACATCGGCGAGATGACCATCGTGCGCATCAACCGATCCCTCTATCTGCTCGACCCGGAGATTGCCATGCCGCTGGCGGCGGCAGCGCGCCTACTGCCGGATGGCGCGCGGCGATTCACCATCGTCGAAGGTGACGACTACGGTCATTTCGGCGAAGAGGTGAGCTTCACGCTGGACGCGTCGGGCAGATCCACGTCGATGCGATACGGACCTCACACGCTGCAACGGGCCGACGTCTAACGATCCGCCGCGGCGACGATCGCATGAAGACGCTGCAGACGGCTCTCGCGATCGCGGACGAACCGGCCTATCCCTTCGAGGATATGCCGCGTCGTGAGATGCGCCTCGTCCATGACTTCATCCACCGAGCCGCCGGTGCGCCAGCGGTCATCCCAATCCGCGCCCATCGAATACTCCGCACTCAGCGGACCGTCGACCCAGTCACGCATCAGCTTGACGGTGCGGTTGGTGATCGCCATCGCGTCGACACGGTCGGCCGGGGCGATGACGCTGTCGCGATACACAGCAGGCTGCATGCGAAACAGTTGCGGGCTGATGGCGGCGATGATCTTGACGTTCAGGCCAAGACTGTCAAGATCAGGCAGCGCCTTGACCAGGTTGGCGGTCGTGGTCGTGCCCTGGACGAATACCGTGCCCATCGCCGGAAGATCATCCCGGAAGCGGCGGAGCACGTATGCACCGCGCGCGGCCTCGAAGTGACTCGGCATCCCGAGCGCTACACGATCGGGCAGCTCGATCGCGGGCCTGGTCAGGTGGAGCGCGATGATCGGGATGTCGCTGGCGAGCGCGGCGCCGAGCACCACCGGCACCTCGTTGTACTCCCACGGATGGAGGTCGATGACCTTGCCCTCGGGGAAGAGCTGCGTGACCCCGGGCTCGTAGATGCCGAAATGGGTCCGTGAATCCTCCGCCGTTTCCGGACCGGAATGTCCGGCCACCCACAGCACCTTGCCGACCTTCAACTCGCAGTCCTGGGCCAGCTGGCTGAACAGCCGCATCTCGCCGTACTTGAGATAGCTGAAGGATCCATACGTCGAGCACGCGCCCCAGAACCCATTGAACGAGGTGAACGGGTCCGGCGACATGTTCACGGTCGCGAGGCCGGCGATCATGCCGGCGTTGGTGACCTCGGTGATCTCGGTCGGGAGCAGCGCACCGTCCGGATTGTCAGTGCGTTCGTACCACCCGTACCCGGGCATGTCGCCGAAGTCCTTGGCGAATCCGGCGAGGTTGGTCGAATCGGCGAGGTCCGCCGACGCCGCGATGAAGAGCGGACGTCCGTACGCCTGCCGTGCCATGGCGTTGATCCATGAGCTCCATGCACCCAGTGCCGTTCGGTTCGCCTGCTTGTCTCCGGCTTTTCGATACATGGCCGCCGGGTAATTGCGGTAGTCGGTCAGCCGTGAGTCGGTGAAGACGTCCCCGCCGTGACCACCGACACGGAGCCCGTCAATGTGCTCCGGGACCAGCTCCGCAAGTTCAATGAGACGGTCGGAGATCGCGGTGACAACATCCGGGTGGTCAGCGAGGACTCCGGCGGCGCGTCGCAGGTTTTCGGCGGCCTGCTCGCGGATTGCGGCCGGGTCGGTGGGGGCCGCCTCGTTGACACCGGCGTAGGTCATCCCGTATTTGGCCATGAAGGCGGAGCGCAATTCCCAGAAGGGAGCGCTGTTCATCGCGTGCGGCGAGCCGTGACTCTTGCTGTCGTACTTGAGATATCCGCGTCCCTTGCGGGTACGGAACCACGCGACCGACGGCACCTGGCCGGGATTGTCACCGCGTGCGGCTTCGAGGACGGCACGCGTCACAGGAGACCACTCGGAGCCGTCCATGGTTCCGTTCACGCGCCACCCGTAGGGTCCGAACCATGTCTCGGGGGTCCCCGGAACCACCGACGAGGCAGCGAAGTCGTCGATGCCGTAATCGTTCCAGTCGACGAGGAACACCAGGTTCGAGAGACCGAGGCCCCACGCGGCATTGCGGGTCTCGTGGCTGGCGCCGGCGGTCAGACCGCCCTCACCTTCGACCACGAAGACGCGTACGTCACCGGCCCGCGCGAGCTTGAGCGCAAGGGCTTCACCTGCGGCCGGAGGCATCCCGTGGCCGGAGGGACCGGTGTTGAACTTGAGAAAGAGAGTCTTGCCCGCCATCTCAGGGTGGCCGGGAAGACCGCCCCGGTGACGCAGCGTGGTGAGGTCCTCGGGCGACAGGGCCCAGCGACCACCGTCAGGCAGGCCGAACGCGGGGTTGGGGTCGCGCGCGGCTCGAAGGCGGAGCGTCTCGTTGAGTGCGGCAAGGGTGGCGTACACGACCGGCACCGTGTGTCCAGCCGAGAGCACGAACCGGTCGCCGAACGGGAGCCACGGCCGGCGGATGTCCCAGCGCATCGCACCCGACAGCATCGTCGAGAGGAGCAGATGGACCTTGGAGCGGGATCCACCGGGATGCCCGCTCTGACGGTAGTTCAGGGCGAGATCGATGAACTCGTCGACGACGTCCTTGACCAGCTCCCACGCCGGGAACGACGCCTCCGCGTCCGCGTAGAGGCGCTCGGGGGTCTTCACGCTTGTGCACAATAGCGGCCCAGGAGAACCGCATGACGACAACTGTGCCTGTCGAAATCCACGAGGCGATCCACCACGCGACCGCCGCATGCGCGGACGAGTTGGTCACCACTTCGCGTGCCATCCACGCGCTCGCCGAGATCGGATTCGAGGAATTCGAGTCGTCGCGCATCCTCAGCGGTGTGATCGAGGAGCATGGCTTCCGGGTCGACCGCGGTGTCTCAGGGATGCCGACGGCGTTCGTTGCGAGACACGGAACCACCGGTCCACATGTTGCGTTCGTCTGTGAGTACGACGCGCTGCGCGGTCTCGGACATGCGTGCGGGCACAACCTCATCGCGACGTCGTCCGCCGGTGCGGGCATCGCGCTCGCGCAATCACTCAGCAGAAATAACGTCGACGCTCGGGTGACCATCGTCGGCGCGCCTGCCGAGGAGGGTGGTGGCGGCAAGATCCCTCTCTGTCGCGACGGCCTGTTCGACGACTGTGACGCCGTGCTCATCTTTCATCCGTCCGACCGCACCGCGTCGGTGCAGTACGCGCTCGCGTGCACGCACTGGGAGTGGACCTTCCGCGGCAAGGCCGCGCACGCAGCCGGGAATCCCGACCACGGCATCAATGCGCTCGATGCCTTCGTCCACGCCTACAACGGCGTGTCGCTCTGGCGCCAGCAACTACGCGACGACGCGCGCGTGCATGGCTTCGTCATCGAGGGCGGGACGGCTCCGAACATCATCCCGGAGCTGACGCGCGGTGAGTATCTGACGCGTGCACGAGACGGCGAATACCTCCGTACCATGAACGTTCGGTTTCGCGCCATCTTCGAAGCCGCGGCGCAGGCAACCGGCTGCGATCTGCAACTCGAGGAGCGGGAGACCTATCTGGACCTCCGTTCCAATGCAGTTCTCGCCGAGCGCGCGAGCCTGCATCTCGCCGGCGTCGGTCTCCAGGAGGATCAGATCCTCCCGTGGGAGCGCACCGGGTCCACTGATGTCGGCGATGTCTCCTATGCGGCGCCGACGCTGCACCCGGAATTCGCGATTGCCGACCTGGGCATCGGGCCGCACACGCATGCATTTCGCGAGGCGGCGCTGTCACAGCGAGGCGAGGACGCGATGCTGCGGGCAGCCGAGGTGCTGGCTCGAATCGGGGCCGACGTCATCCTCGACGCCGACGTGCGCCACCGAGCTCGCGACGCGTTTCTTACCCAGCCGCAGCACCGCACCGAGTGGACCGGGTCGACGGACTAGCCGCGGAGACGCGTTCGAGTCCGACCCCCGGCAACCTCCTCTCGGGACGACTCACTGGCTACATGCGGAGGTTACCTCGCGACCCGAATGGGTCGCTCGGCGCAATCCTCAGGAGGGGCCGTCGGGCTTCCGCGCCCGGCTCGGCGCAACTCGCGACGGCTCGCCGGGCATCTTCGGGTACTGGGGCGGCCACGGCGCATCGACCTCCCCGGCGGCGGTGTCGCGCTCGTGCAGCGTGAGCATCGGTTCCAGTGACTGAGGATCGGTGGACATCGGCAGCCACGGGTCGCCATCCTGAGCAACGCGGGGCGGGACGCTGACGATGGTCAGCGCGTCGGGGTGGATCGCGTCCAACTCATCCCAGTTGAACGGGGTGGAGACCTGCGCGCCCGGGCGCGCCCGAACCGACCAGGCGCCGAAGATGGTCTTGTGCGGCGCGTTCTGGTTGAAGTCGACGAAGACTCGGCGTCCGCGCTCCTCCTTCCACCACGCAGAGGTGATGAGATCGGGACGCCGGCGCTCCAGCTCGCGCGCCACCGCAACCGCGGCCGAACGCACCTCATAGGACGTCCAGCGCGGCACCAATCGGACGTACACGTGAATGCCTCGGTTGCCGGTCGTCTTGGGGAGGCAGGCCACGCCCAGCTCCTCGAACAGCGTTCGAACCTCCTGTGCCGCCTCCTGCACCATCGAGAAGACGACACCAGGGCTCGGGTCGAGGTCGATCCGGAGCTCGTCCGCATGCTCCGGGTCCGATGCCTTCGACGGCCAGACGTGGAAGCCGAGGCACCCGAGATTCACCGCCCAGAGCACGTGGGCGAGGTCGGCGGCGACCAGAGCGCGTGAGGTGGTGCCGTTCGGGGTGGTCACGATTGTGGTCTCGAGCCAGTCCGGGCGGGAGTCGGGGACGCGCTTCTGGAAGAAGGAGGGGCCACTCGCGCCGTTCGGGAAGCGCTGGAGCAGAACCGGGCGCCCACCCATGGCGCGCAGCAATGGACCCTCGACCGACTCGTAATAGCGGACGAGATCCAGCTTGGTCTCGCCTCGCTCCTTGAAGTAGACCTTCGCGGGGCTGGTGATGGGGATCTCGCGACCCGCGGCTTCCACCAGCACGACGTCATCAGCCATCGCCGGCGAGCATAAGCGCGCCGGCGCCTCTGCGCCCACGAGCACGCTTCGGGGGCAACGCATATCTGCCGCTGGCCGCGCTGGGGGTCATCAGCCTCCTCGGGTTGCCCCTTGCCCTGGGCCTACCCGGTCGTTCGGTTGCCCGTGTCCCGGCCGTCGCGACGCTTGACCGCGAGCGCTGAGATGGCCTCGAGCAGACAGCGATGCGCATTCTGCGCGGTGACCTCGGCCCAGTCATAGGGAGGCGACACCTCGACGAGATCCATGGCAACAACGTGGGTGCGCAACACGACCTGGCGTATGGCTCGGAGGAGGTCGACCGGTTGCATCCCTCCCGGTTCGGGCGTCCCGGTCCCGGGTGCGAAGCCGGGGTCGAGGACGTCGATATCGACCGAGAGATAGATGTGTTCCGGGCCGTCGAGCGCCTCGGCGATGGCGTCAGCAATGACCGGAACCACACCGCGGTCGCGGAGCTCGCCCATGAGGTGCCAGCGCATACCCTGCGCGCGCATCCAGTCGAACACGTCCTTCGGAGGCCAGTAGCCGCGCAGTCCGACCTGCACGAAATTGCGGCCCGGGATCGCGCCTGATTCGATGAGGCGGCGCATCGGCGACCCGTGCGAATGCAGGTTCCCCCAGGTGTCTGGGGCCGTGTCCGCGTGCGCATCGAAGTGCACGATCCCGACGCTGCCGGGGGGATAGGCCGCGGCAACAGCGGCGGCCGACGGCCAGGTGATCGAGTGATCGCCACCGATGACCATGGGGACGATGGCTCGCGAAGCGACATCGCCGACACGCTCGCGGATCGCGGAGTGCGAGATCTCGGCCATGCCCGGCAGGCAGCGCGCATCCCCGTAGTCGACGACGCGAAGCACATCGAGTGGCGCCACCTCGAGCTCCAGGTGCCACTCGGCGCCCTGGTAGGACGCGGTGCGGACGGCGCGCGGGCCGAAGCGCGCCCCCGGGCGGTACGTGACTCCGTCGTCCCATGGGGCTCCGACGACGGCGACGTCCGGGCGCACCTCGTCGAGCTGATCCGTGGTCGTGAGCAGGGGAACCCGGCAGAAGGTCGTCGGCCCGAGGTACGCGGGCCCGTCGTCATACCGCTTCACGGGCGAAGACTATCGTGTCGATGTGGTTCTCCAGAGAGAGAGCGTGTCAATCTTCGCGGGTGCCGATGCACTACAGCGAGAGCGACCTCACGGATCGACGCCGATCCTGATGGGGCAGTTGGCGCGCGTGCTCCTCTGGGCCGAAAGCGGGGTATGGGCAATCCTCGGAGTCCTGCTCGTCGCCGGCGGAGTGGTGGTGCTCGGTGGCGGCGCCGGACTCCCCGGCGTCGTCAACGTCGATGAACCCGGATTTGGGCACGGTATCGGCCTCTGGGCGGTCGCCATCGGCATCGGGGTGCTGCTGATGAGTGGTTGGGGGATCTGGACCGGCGTCGGCCTGCGGCGGAACAGGCGCGCAGCCCGTGTCAGCGCCTTGGCGTACGGCGCGGTGTGGACCCTCCTCGGAGCCGTCTGGATCGTGGCTGCGACGACTCCGATCCCGGGCGCGGTGACCGTGATCGTGAACGTGCTGATCCTGGCCGGATTCCTGGCGTGGTCGCGGGCTCCGGCTCCCCCGGAGCACGGCGGGTGAGGCTCGCGGATTTCGATGCGCTGAGCTTCGATTGCTATGGCACGTTGATCGACTGGGAAGCCGGCATCGGCGCGGTTCTCGAGCCCTGGGCACGCGAACGCGGCATCGACATCGGCGTCACGGACCTGCTCGAGCGTTACGCGAAAGCCGAGGCGCACCAGGAACGGCAGACACCCGCGGCACGCTACCCGGACATCCTTGCCTCGGCGATGCGAAGCCTGGGCGTTGCGCTGGGCGCCGAGGTCAGCCAGGCGGACGGCGAACATCTCGCCGGCTCGGTTGGCGACTGGCCGGCCTTCCCCGACTCGCAGCCTGCGCTGGCAGCGCTCTCGGCTCGATACAAGCTGGTCATCCTTTCCAACGTCGATCGACGCTCGTTTGCGGGAAGCAACGCGCGGCTCGGGGTCCGATTCGACGCGATCGTCACCGCACAGGATGTCGGCTCGTACAAGCCTTCGCCGCGCAACTTCGAGGCGTTGCTGGCGACCGTTCGCGGACTCGGCGTGCCCGAAGGCCGGTTGCTCCACGTTGCCCAGAGCCTGTTCCACGACCACGTTCCAGCGAAGCGTCTCGGGCTCCCAACGGTGTGGATCGATCGTCGCGGGGCGGAGAAGGGCTGGGGCGCCACGCCGCCTCCGAGCGCTGCCGTCGCACCGGATTGGACGTTCCCGTCCATGGCCGCGTTCGCGGGTGCCTGTCTTTCGCCGGACAACGGCTGAGGGCAGGATCCCGGCTGCTCACGCCCGGTATGGTTGGGGGGTGCGGCGCGCACACACGGTGTCCATCGCCTGACGAGGAGGTCGACGCAGCATGCTGTCGTACGCATCGGGTTCCAGCTCCCTGCCGCTGCTCGGCGAGACCATTGGCGAGAACCTGAGGCGGACGGTCGAAAGGCACGGCGAGTCCGAGGCGCTGGTCGTGCCGCACCAGGCATACCGGGCGACGTACCGTCAGCTCTGGGAGCAGGTGTCTCTGGCCGCGCGCGGGCTCATCACTCGTGGCGTCCGGCGCGGGGACCGCGTGGGAATCTGGTCGCCGAATCGCTTCGAGTGGGTTGTGGTCCAGTATGCGACCGCCCGGATCGGCGCAATCCTCGTCAACATCAACCCGGCGTATCGAACGTCGGAGCTCGAGTACGCCCTTGGTCAGTCCGGCACCTCGTTCCTGATCCTTGCGCGTGCCTTCCGCCAGGCTGACTACGTGGGCATGCTCCGCGAGGTGAAGGGCGCGTGCCCGGAGCTGCGCGAGGCACTCGTGCTCGAGGACGGCTGGGGCGCGCTGCTCCGGGAGGGCAACGGCGTGTCGGAGAAGGCGCTGGCGGAGATCGAATCGATGCTGCAGTTCGACGACGCGATCAACATTCAGTACACCTCCGGCACCACCGGGTTTCCGAAGGGTGCGACGCTGTCGCACCACAACATCCTCAACAACGCTTTCTTCGTCGGCGAGACGGTGCGGTACACGTCCGAGGACCGGGTGTGCATGCCGGTCCCGTTCTACCACTGCTTCGGCATGGTCATGGGCAATCTCGCGTGCACCTCCCACGGCGCCTGCATCGTGGTGCCGGGGGAGGCGTTCGAGGCGGGTGCGGTCCTGCGCGTCACCGAGGAGGAGCGCTGCACGTCGCTCTACGGCGTACCAACCATGTTCATCGCGGAGCTCGAGCATGCCGGGTTCGATGACTACGACCTGAGCCGCCTTCGCACCGGGATCATGGCCGGATCGCCCTGCCCGGTGGAGGTCATGAAGAAGGTGCAGTCCCGCATGAACATGCGCGAGGTGACCATCTGCTACGGGATGACCGAAACGTCGCCGGTTTCCACGCAGAGTGCGCTCGACGACCCGCTCGAGAAACGCGTCGGTACCGTCGGCCGGGTGCACCCCCACGTCGAGGTCAAGGTGGTCGACCCGGAGTCGGACGCCATCGTGAGCCGCGGCGCATCCGGCGAGCTCTGCACGCGCGGGTACAGCGTGATGCTCGGGTACTGGAACAACGAGGCTGCGACTGAAGGCGCGATCGATGGCGCGCACTGGATGCACACCGGTGACGTCGCCACCATGGATGACGAGGGTTACGTGAATATCGTCGGGCGCATCAAGGACATGATCATTCGGGGCGGGGAGAACATCTATCCGCGCGAGATCGAGGAGTTTCTCTATGCGCATCCCGACGTCAGTGACGTGCAGGTTATCGGAGTGCCCTCTGTGCGCTACGGGGAAGAGGTCATGGCCTGGGTGAAGGCTCGGGAGGGTGCGACCCCGACCGCCGACACACTCGAGGCCTTCTGCCGGGGTCGTATCGCGACCAACAAGATCCCGCACTACTGGAAGTTCGTCGATGCGTTCCCCATGACCGTGACCGGGAAGGTGCAGAAATACCTGATGCGCCAGGCATCCATCGAGGATTTGGGACTCCAGGCTGCCGCGTCGGTGACAACCGCCTGAGCATCGGGCTGGCGCTAGCCGCCGCAGCGCTGTGGGGAAGCGGTGATTTCCTTGGCGGCTTCGCCAACCGCGCCACGTCACTGCTCTCGGTGTTGCTGTTCTCGCAGGGCGTCGGCCTCATCGGGATGCTGGTCGCGGCCGCCGTGATCGGTGGCAGTCCGAGTGGCACGGACCTGGGAGACGGCGCCCTGGCCGGGCTCGCCGGGCTGGCCGGGGTCGCCATGCTCTATCGCGGTCTTGCGTCCGGCGCGATGTCCCTGGTTGCGCCGATCACCGGCGTTGTCGCCGTGGTGGTGCCGATTGTCGTGGGCGTCGGCGGCGGGGAACGGCCGGCGGTGCTGCAGTACGCGGGCATCGCCGTGGCCGTGGTCGCGGTCGCACTCCTCAGCGGCGGCGGAACACGCTCCGCCCGCCTCAGCCGCGGCACCCTGCTCCTCGCAATCGGCGCCGGGCTCGGCTTCGGCCTCTTCTATGTGGCCATCGCCCGGACGTCGACGGGCGCCGAGCTCTGGCCGCTGGTGGCTGCGCGCGGTGCATCGGTTGCGGTGCTCCTCGCGGCGTGCGCGGCAACCCGTCGACTCCCCTCATTCGGCGCTGCCAACCCACTGGTGATCGTTGGCGCTGGAGTTTTCGACGTGAGCGCCAACGCCCTCTATCTGCTCGCCGTCCACGGTGGGCTGCTGAGTATCGTCGCGGTGCTGGTCTCCCTCTACCCGGTCTCGACGGTGCTGTGTTCGATGGTGGTGCTCGGTGAACGGCTCCGAGCGCCACAGGTTGCCGGCGTCGGCGCTGCGCTCGTCGCCGTGGTGCTGATCACCGCCGGGTGAGGCACGGCATCGGTCAATCGCGTGAGCGCGCGAGGTCCGCTTCGAGTTGCAGCCGTCCCACTGCTCGGGTTTGCATTGCGGGACTGAAGAGCTTGTAGGTGCCCTTGCCGGCGGCCTTGGCCGCGTACATCGCGACGTCCGCATCGCGGAGGAGACCATCGGCGTCGCAGAGCACAGTGCTGCTGAGCGCGACGCCGATGCTCGCTCCCGGGTCGATCATCGTTCCCTGTATATCGACCGGGGCGGCCAGTGACATCATGATCCGCTCGCACGTGTTCACAACCCGGCCTTCGCTGCCGATGTTCTCGAGCAGGATCGCGAATTCGTCGCCGCCGAATCGTGCCGCGCTGTCCGACGGACGGAGCGATTCTCGGAGCCGGCGTGCGATCACGACGAGCAGTTCGTCGCCCCCCGCATGGCCGAGGCTGTCGTTGATCGCCTTGAAGTTGTCGAGGTCGGCGAACAACACCGCAGTGATCTGGGTGGTGCGGCCGCCGCGCGCTAGCGCCTGCGTGACCCGATCCACAAACAATGCGCGATTTGGGAGACCGGTCAGGGGATCGTGAAACGCGAGGTGCGCCATCGAGTCCGCGATGCGCGCGTTGGTCAGCGCAACGCTCGCATGCACCGCAAAGGTGACCAGCATCTGCTGCTCGGTGAGGCTGTATCTCCGTCCACGACGATGCGTGGCCACCGTCAGTGCGCCGATGACCCTCGCGTTCTCCTCGACCGGAGCGGACATCACTGCTTCGAGACCCTCCCCACGGAGCACCTCGAGGCGGTCCTCGCTGGTCTGGTAATCCTCGACGACGATCAGCCGGCCCTCGGTGAACGCCCGTCCGACGGCACCCTCGTCGCTGCGGATCCGCGCCATGAACGGCTCGACCTCCGCCGAGTACCCGCGTCCCGCGACGCGGATCAGATGCGTCGGATCGGCGGGATCCTGGAGCCGCAGGTTCACCGTCTCGTCGCCGATGAGCTCGACCGCGGCATCGACGATGGTGTCGAGGATGTCTCGAAGTGGAGCACGCTGCGACAGCGCTCGCTGGATCCCGGAGAGTTGATCGAGCAAGGCGTCGCGGTCACGGAGCAGCTTTCTCAGCCTGCTGCTCTCCTTGTCGTCGGTCTCCGCGCTCGCCCATCCTCCCTCTCTGGTCATGAGCTCGAGTCCCGCCTCGGTGTAGACGACCGCCGATGCGATCACCGCCGCGACGGCCCTGTCGTGCTCGGTGAACGGCAGACCGGCGGCTCGTTCGAGGCGCAAGGTGCTCTCGCGGCGCGAGCGCAGACCACCGGCAGGGATCACGATGCAGGGACCGAGCAGCGGAGTCGATGCTGCGTCGGTCGTCTCCGCGCGACGCTCGGGGCTCACCTCCGCACCTGCCGGCTGGCGCACGTGCACCGACGCGACGGCTTCGCCGTGACGCAGAAGTGTTGCGACCTCGAGGTTGAGCGCGTCCACCGCGAGCTGGAGGACCCCGGTGATCGCCGATGCGTTCTGGTACGTTCCGAGCGAGTGCCGCAGATCCTTCAGGCTAGGAGTGGTCATCGTTCACGGTGACAGGAACGAGGACCATCCATTCGAGAGTAGCGCCGCCCCACTCCCTGGGACATCGCGTCACCGGGCTGCGACCCGCAGGCGTGGCTGTCGATGCCCCGCCGCCGGACCTGCTCGCGAGATCGATCGACACATGCGGGCATCGGATATGACGCATGTAACAGTGCCGAACAATGGCCTGCTATGTGCGTTGTCGAACAGAACTCTCTGCGTGTGGTGGTGCACGTTTGGCAGAGGAAGTGGAATGAACATCCGCGTGGCAGTGCGCGCGGTGAGGCGCCCTTTCGGCGTGCCCATCGCGTTCACTGACCATGCAACTGAGACCTGAAGCCCTCAACGCCTGCCTGCTGCTCCGACATTGCGCGCCGGGTGTGTGCGTTCGGTTACGAGCCGGAGCCATCCGGCGTGTGCTCATATGCTCCGCCTCGTTCGGTACGATTTGTTCCTGCAGCGCCGACCCTCCGAGGTGAAGACGATGGTTGACGACGCCCGCCGGCCGATCGCAACGCTTCACTGCGCCGGCGCCGTAGGTCACCGAGAGCATGGTCATGCAGGACGCCGATCTCGCGATCGCGACGCTGCGCGAGCTGAAGTCATTTGGGACTCAGCATCTCCGTCGACGACTTCGGGACCGGGACAGGCGTTCACCCTTGTGGGCGACCGTCCGTGATCATCGCCGCCGTTCTCGTCTCCGTCTTCGCCACGGTGCTGTGCGTGGTGATCTTCCTGGCCACCATCGGCCCGGTGAGCCGTCGATTCCGGATCGTCCGGGCGTCTTCGCCGAATCCGACCTCGCAGGCCTCTCCAGGCATCACGCTCCGGGACGAGGTCGACGAGCTCGCGCAGTTCCTCGCGGCCTGGCAACGCGTCACGGTCGAGCGGCTGAGCGGGCGCGTCGAGCAGTCGGAGGTCTTGGACAAGGGCCTCCTGGCTCACGTTGCCAAGCTGCTTGGTGCGGAGCGAATCGTGATCAGCCTGCTGGATCCGAGTGGGCTCCGCGTCGTGGACGGCCACCCGGGCATCGGGGAGTCGGTCGTCGTGGGTGACTCGCCGAGCCGTCGAGCGGTGCACACAGGTCAGATCTTCATCGGCGATCTGCACTCCGAACTCTGGGGTCAGGACACGATCGCGTATCGCGACGGGACCGGCACCGGGCCGGTCATGGCCATACCCATGGTGAGCGGTGGCGAGAGCGTCGGCGCAGTCATGGTGCTTCGAAGCGTTGGTGAGACACAGTTCACGCGGGTCGAATCAGATCGCGCGCGAATCCTCGTCCCACCGCTGGCGGGCGCGGTGCGTCTCAGCAGCCTCTCCGATCAGCTGCGCAGCGACAACATCGCGGCCGACGTGGAGCGGACGCGGCTTTCCAACAGCCTCCGCATGCTTCTCGAGTCTGCCGGCGAGGGCATCTACGGTATCGATGCGGATGGCCGCTGCACCTTCATGAACACCGCGGCTGCCGGAGCGCTCGGCATCGACATCTCGAACGTCATGGGCGAGCTCACCCACCCGCGCTTTCACCACAACCGGGCGGATGGCTCGGTGATCGCGTTCATCGACAGCCCGATCTACAAGGCGATGCATGGTGGCGGCAGCTGTCGCGTGGCCACCGAGGTGATGTGGCGGAGTGACGGCAGCTCGTTCCCGGCCGAGTACTCGGCTTTCCCGATCGTGGATGAGGCGGCGGTGACCGGCGAGGCGACCGGCGCGGTCATCACCTTCAACGACATCACTGAGCGAAAGCGGATCGAGGATGACCTCGCGGTCGCGCACGCGCAGGCGATGGAGGCGTCGCGCCTGAAATCGGAGTTTCTCGCTAACATGAGCCACGAGATTCGCACTCCGATGAACGGTGTGATCGGCATGACCGGGCTGCTCTTCACGACCACCATGAACGCGGAGCAGCGCGAATACGCGGAGGCGATCAGCCAGTCGGCCGAGTCGTTGCTGACGGTGATCAATGACATCCTCGACTTCTCGAAGATCGAGGCGGGCAAGATCGACATCGAGGTCATCGACTTCGATCTCCGCGTCGTGGTCGAGGAGGCCGCCAAGCTGGTCGCGCCGAAGGCCGACGAGAAGGACCTCGAGCTTGCGGTCATGGTCGATCCCCAGATGCCCACGCGAGTTCGAGGGGACCCGGGCAGGATTCGCCAGATCCTCATCAACATGCTTGGCAACGCGGTGAAGTTCACCGACAGTGGTGAAGTCATCCTCCGTGTCCGAAAGGAATCGGAGCACGGCAAGGCGCTCAGCGTGCGATTCGAGGTCACCGACACCGGCATCGGCATCGACGCCGCACAGCAATCCCGCCTCTTCGAGAGCTTCATCCAGGCGGACGCGTCCACGACGCGGCGCTTCGGCGGCACCGGCCTCGGCCTGGCGATCTGCAAGAAGCTCGTCGAGCGCATGGGCGGTCAGGTCGGCGTCCAGAGCGAGGCCGGCAAGGGGAGCACCTTCTGGTTCGCGCTCACCCTCGAGACGGGGGCGCTGAAGCCCGGAAGGCCGGCGCCGTCTCATGCCGCGCTTCAGGACGTGCGGGTCCTCGTCGTCGACGACAACAAGACCAATCGAGTGATTCTCGAACAGAACCTCCGGGTGTGGGGCGCGCGATCCTCGAGCTTCGAGAGCGGCCACGACGCCCTGCTCGGGTTGCACCGCGCTGTCGAGGCGGGCGACTCCTATCGCCTTGCCGTCCTCGATGATCAGATGCCCGGGATGGACGGGATCGAGCTCGCGCGGGCCATCCGGAGGGACCCGGCGATCGAGGGCATCGGCCTGGTCCTGCTCACCTCCTCGTCCCGACCGGGCGATTCGCGAATCGCCGAGCGGGCCGGCATCGACGCATTCCTGACCAAGCCGGCACGCATCGCAAATATCTACGATTGCCTTGCGGCACTGCTCGAACCGGCCGGGGACGAGTCGGCAGGTGTGATCACCGAGAACATGCCCTACACCTTCACCGAGGTGGCATCGGCATCGAAAGCGCGCCTGCTCGTCGTTGACGACAACCCCGTCAATCAGCGCGTTGCGGTGCGGATGCTCGAGAAGATGGGGCACGTCGTGGACGTCGCCGACAACGGCATCGGGGCGCTCGCCGCCCTCGGTCGCGTCAAATACGATGCCGTGCTCATGGACTGCCAGATGCCGGATATGGATGGCTTCGAAGCCACGCGTGAGATCCGCCGCCGCGAGGGTTCCGACCGGCACACCATCGTGATCGCGATGACCGCCGGGGCGATGGCCGGCGATCAGGAAAAGTGTCTGGCCGCCGGTATGGATGCGTACTTGAGCAAGCCCGTCAAGGCGGACAAGCTCGCCGCGATGATCACGCTCTGGACCGATCCGAATGCGGGCCGGCGCCATCAGACGTCATACACGACGCAGCCGTCGAGCGGGCTGCTCGATCAGACGTATGTGACCTGTCTTCGGGAACTCGGCACCGACGAGTTCGACAAGCTGGTCCGCCTCTTCCTCAAGGACGGGCAGACGCGGATCGACGGACTGCGCGCTGCGCAGACAACCGGTGACACATCGGCGCTGGTGAAGCTTGCCCACAGCCTGAAGGGCAGCGCGAGCAGCTTCGGCGCTGGCACCCTTGCGGCACGCTGTGGCGAGCTGCAGGCGCGCGCCCGGGCCGCCGACGCCGCCGAGGACGCCAGGATGATCGACAGTGTCGACGCTGAGTTCGTGCTTGCGAGCGCTGCGCTCCGCGAGGAGCTCGCCCCCGACCCGGCGCTCGCGTAGCGCACGATGCTCACGCGCCGAGCGTTCGACTGAGGTGTCTCTGGTCAGTTGAGGGAGTGCACGATTGCGGGGCGGGGCCGGAGCGCACTCAGGGCCGCGCGATCGGCGAGCGCGGCGGCGACGTCCTCGACATCGGCAGCCATGGTGGGCCTGCCGAGCCCGAACCCCTGGCCGAGCGTGATGCCACCCGCCTTCATCAGGTCGGCGACGAACTCGTTCTCGACACCCTCGGCAATAACCAGCGCGCCGCTGACCCGCGCAAACGCCATGGTTGCATCCATGGCGGCGCGTGATCCGACCTTGGTGGAGGTCATCGTGAGGCTGCGGCCCAGCTTGAGGAACTCGCTCGCGGATGCCGCGAGAAGCTCGAGCGTCGAGTGCCCTTCTCCGACGTCATCGAGTGCGAATCGAATCCCCTCCGCGCGGTACGCGGCAAGGACCTCGGCGAGCACGACGTAGTCGCGGATGCGCTCGTGTTCGGTGATCTCGAGCACGACGCTCGCGGGCGGCCGTCCTGCGCTGGTGAGGAGAAGCAGCAGCTGATCGACACCGTGCACCGGGTCGAGCAGCGCGGCGGCACTGATATTCAGGAACAGGGTGCTCCCATCCGGGAGGAGCGCGGCGTCCTGAACAGCTCTCCGCCGGCACACCCAGTCGAGATCGCGGATCTTGCCAATAATCCGTGCCGCCTCGAACACCGGTTCCACCGAGTCCATCGCCGCGAAGCCCTCGGGCCGCGCGAGTGCCTCGTAGCCCATCACCGAGCCGTCATCGAGGCTCACGATCGGTTGGAACACGGTCGAGAGGGATTCGCCGCCGAGGATGCGCGTGACCACTTCGGAGTACGAGCGTTCCGCGATGTCAGCCGCCTCGCCACCCTCGTAGGAGGAGCCCGCGACCCGGTCGCCCCCGGCGCGTTTGGCCTGGTAGAGCGACTCATCGGCACGCTGCCACACCGACAGGGGATCCGCTCCCGCCGGGGCAGCGCTCCACCCGACGGTGATACGGACGGGCCCGGTTGCGAGTACGAGGGAGTGCATGGCGACGCGCATGCGCTCGGCCACCAACTGCGCTCCGAAGACCCCGATCTCGGGCAGGAGCGCCGCGAACTCGTCGCCGCCGATGCGCGCCATCACGTCCCAGCCGCGAACCAGCAGGCCGAGCGTGTGGCCGACCACGCGCAGCAGCGCATCGCCGGCGGCGTGGCCCTCGGAGTCATTGATGTCCTTCAATCCGTCGACGTCAAGCGAGAGCACGGCAAAAGGCAATCTCGGAATGGTGCGCAGCGCCCGGTCGAACTCGCGCCGGTTCTTCAGTCCCGTGAGCGCATCGGTGGATGCGAGCGCGGCGAGCTCCATCGCGGCTTCGTGCATCGCCGCTTCGGCGCGAACGCGCTCGATGAACCGGCCCAGATGGTGGCACACCGACGGCATCGGTTCCAGCGCCGCGCGAAGCGGCCGGGTGGCCGTCTCCCGAAAGATGGCGAGCACCCCGACAAGGTTGCCCTTACCTCTGATCGGAAACGTCAGCGCACTGTGAATGTCGGCGGCGGCTGCGATGACGGCACGGCTGCCCCTCCCTGCGGCGCCGATCGACGCGGATGCCGACCCACGACCGGTCTTCACCACCCGGCTGACCAGCGCCGGTCCAGTGCCGACCCCCAGCGCCCTGCCCTCTGCCTCGAACGCCACAACATCGGGTGTCCCGTCGGACGACGAATACCGCAGCTCAACGTCCCGAGCTTGACCGTCGCGGAGCCAGATCTCCCCGATGCGCCCGTCCAGCGCAGTGGTGACCATCGTCAGCGTTTCGCGCACGGTCGCATCGAAGTCGTCGGATTCGTTGAAGAGCCCGAGGGCGGTGACGAGCAGGCCTTGAGCGCTGGTGGTACGTGCCGTCGACCGACGGTGCGCGCGACCGATGACCTCACTCTCGCGGCGCGAAACAACGACTCGCGCCACGGCGCGCGCCTGTGTGTCCGACGCGAGAGGAGCCGCTGCCGACACCATTGGATCACCTTCAAACGGCTGGAGAATGGGCTGCGAGATCACGTTGGGGGAGGCCAAACACGTGGTCTGTACGCGACCGCACTTACCCGGCAGACCGCGACATCACCGTGGTGTTCGGTTGCAGGCCGGTCATCCGGAGCGCAAACCAGGTGACGGCGCCGCGATAATCGCGACCTTCAGCCCATCTGACGGCTGGGAGTTCTCGAGGAGCTAGTCTAATACAAGCTGCTATCCGCTGTCGGGATGCCGGGTACCATGCGACGTGACATGGAACGGGAGGCGCGATCGACCGCGATTCACTGCGACGACGCGCTGACCTCGGTCTTCGCGGTCCTCGGAAAGCGCTGGACGGGAGTTGTCATCGGGGTCCTGCTCGAGCGCCCGGCGCGATTCGCCGAGATCGCGAGGGCGATTCCGGGGATTACGGAGAGCATGCTCTCGGCCCGTCTCACCGAGCTGCGGGATGCCGGCCTGCTCACGCGCGAGGTGATCGAAGGTCCGCCGATCGCTTCCCTCTACCGGTTGACGCCCAGTGGAGAGGCGCTGCGGCCCGCGCTCGTGGCGCTCGGCGAGTGGGCACAGGCCCACATGGGTGCCCGGGCGTGAGCCCAGAGCCGTCGGCGGTGGAAGGGCGCATCGTCGCCTCCGGGCTCACCAAGGTCTTCGGCGAGGTCAAGGCGGTGGACGATCTGTCGTTCACCGTCGAGCCGGGGTCGGTCACGGGATTCCTCGGACCCAACGGCGCGGGGAAGACGACGACGCTGCGCATGATCCTCGGCCTGGCGACGCCGACCAGCGGCACCGGCACGATCAGCGGTGTCGCGTACGCGCACCTGCCGGTGCCGGGTCGTACCGTCGGCGCCGTCCTCGAGGCAACCAGCTTTCACCCGGGCCGCTCGGCTCGCAACCACCTGCGCGTCTTCTGTGCCGCCGCCGGGCTGCCGGACAAGCGAGCCGACGAGGTGCTCGAGTGGGTCGGGCTCACGCAGGCGGCCAGGTACGCCGTGCATGGGTTCTCGCTCGGCATGCGTCAGCGGCTCGCCCTGGCCACGGCGCTCCTCGGCAACCCGAGGGTCCTGCTGCTCGACGAGCCGGCGAATGGCCTTGACCCGGAGGGAATCGCATGGCTGCGCGGGCTCCTCCGGCATTTCGCTGACGTCGACGGGCGCACCGTGCTGATCTCGAGCCACGTGCTCTCGGAAGTCGAGCAGACGGTCGACCGCGTTGTGATCATCGCGCGCGGGCGCTTCATCTACGAAGGGAAGCTCGCCGACCTCGAAGGGGCGAGTGGCGGAGTCGTGGTGCGAACCCCCACTCCTGATCAGTTCGCAACGGCGGTCGCGTCGCTCAACGCCAGGATCACCCCGCGAGCCGACGGCTCTCTGGCGGTGGTGGGGGCCACGCCCGAGGCTGTGGGGCGTGCCGCATGGGAGGCGCACGTCGAGTTGCACGAGCTTCGGGCGGGGAGTTCGAGCCTCGAGGAGACCTTCCTGCGATTGACCGCGGAGCCGGCGGCGCCGCCTGGACCCACCCCATGATCAACCTGGTCCGCGCGGAATGGCGAAAGGTCATCACGGTGAAGCTGGGCTGGGGCATGCTCCTCGGAGCGCTCGCGCTCGCGGCCCTTGGAGTTGTTGCCCAGATTGCCAGCAACGGCAATGGCGGCAATGGGAGTCCCGTGCTGCCACTGAGCGCCGCGGCGACCCAGCGGTCGATCGCCGCGTCCGCGGGCAGCGCCTACCTCTTCTCGATTGTGGTCGGGATCATCCTGATCACCACCGAGTTCCGTCACTTCACGTCGCGGCCGACCTTCCTCATCGAGCCGCGACGCGGTCGCGTCATCGTCGCAAAGGTGATCGTTGCCGCAGTCGTCGGCATCATCTACGGACTCGCGTGCGCAGCACTGACCGCCGCAATCATGGAGCCCTGGTTCGCAGCGCTGGGCGTCAGCATCGGGTGGACATCCAATGGGGTGCTGCTCTCGATGCTCGGGGACATCATCGTGATCGCCATCTTCGCGGTGGTCGGCATCGGCGTCGGCGTTCTCGTCCGCAATCAGATCGCGGCGGTCATCGGCGCGCTCATATATCTCTTCGTGCTCGAGCCACTCATCGACATCATCCCGGTGGTCAAGAACGCGTATCCGTACCTTCCGGGTGCGGCGGGAGCGGCGATCACCGGCGCCAGCCGCGGGAACCTCGCGCACCTCACCGCGGTGCAGGGTGGCTTCGTCCTGCTCGGCTGGGGACTGCTCTTTGCCCTGTGCGGCTGGATCCTAACCATCCGCCGGGACGTCCCGTAGCGCCCAGTCAGCTCCCGGAGACGATGCTGGGCGCGCTCGAGCGCGGCGGACGCCTGCGTGGGAGCGTGATGATCTTGCCCGCGCCCGCAGGCGGGATTGCGCGAACCGAACGATCGCGGCCCTCATGCTTCGCCGAGTACATCGCACGGTCAGCGGCCCCGAGCAGTTGATCCAGGGTGCCACCGTGCTCGGGATACGTGGAGATACCGATCGATGCGGTGAGCCCGTCGAGGCTGCATCCCTCGGGTACCACCACGTCACGCACCGCGCCGCGAACCGCTTCGGCGGCGACCCAGGCGCCGTCCGAGGGGCACTCATGCAGCAGCACAACGAATTCCTCGCCGCCGAGGCGCACGACCGCGTCTGCGCCGCGCACCGCGGTGCGCAGCTGGGCCGCCACTCGCTGGAGGACGATGTCGCCGATGGCGTGTCCTGCGCTGTCGTTGACCGCCTTGAAGTGATCGAGGTCGACGAGCAGCAACGACAATGACCTGCCATCCCGAGCGGCGCGCGCAATGTCGCGCTCGCCGGTGTCCCGCAGCCAGCGGCTGTTGTAGAGGCCGGTCAGCGGATCGGTCATCGCGGCATTGACGAGCTCGCCGTACAGCTGCGCGTTGCGCCACGCGGATGCGGCGACGTGCGCGAACAACGACGCGGCCTCGAGCTCGCTCGCCGAGAACTGATCGACGCCGAGACGCCAGCAGTTGATGATGCCGAGCTTGTGCTCGGTTGCGACCAGGGGCACGAGCAGCAGCGATTCCTCCACGTATGGCGTGCCGGGAATCTGCCGCGCGAGCGGGTGCATCGACGTGTCAGGGATGTTCTGTGGCGTGCCTTTGGCGAATGCCCAGCCGGTGATGCCCGCGTCGAGCGCCATGCTGTCCGCCATGATCTCGTCGCGGTCTGGGCCGGTCGCGAGGACCGGAACCAGCCGGAAGGTCTCGTAGTCGGCGACGAATATCGCCATCTCGGTGACCGGCACGACACGACTCATCTGTTCCGCCATGACGCCGAGGATGCGCATCGGGTCGTGCTCGCTCTGCAACGCCAGCGCCGCGTCGCTGAGGGCACGGGCGAGGGCCCGGCGGGGCCGGGTGACCGTGGCGCCGACCGGTACGATGGCTCCCGGCGCCGCAGGTTCCGAAGAGGGCGAGGCGACGCGTGTCGGCGAGACCAGCCGCTGTGCGAACCAGGTCGCGTCGACCACCTGCATCGAGGTGTCTCCCTTGAGGGGATGGGGCAGCACCGGACGGCCGAGCAGCCAGCCTTGCCCGAACTGCACGCCCAGGGATTGCAGCGTCTCCTGCTCGCGCTGGGTCTCGATGCCCTCGGCAATCACCCGGGCTCCGATATGGCCGCTGAAGGAGAGCAGCGCGACGACCAGCGCCCGGCGAGCGCGGTCGGCGTCGATGGCGGTGATCAGGGAGCGATCGACCTTGATGAATTCAGGGCGCAGCTCCGCGATCACTCGCATGCTCGCGTGCCCGGCGCCGGCGTCGTCGACCGCGATCCTGAACCCGCGCGCCCGCAATTCCGCCGCGATGCGCTGCAGCAAGGCGAGGTCGGGAACCGGCTCCCGCTCGCTGAACTCGAGGACGACCGCAGCCGGGTCGACCCGCGCGTCGGCGACGGCTTTGTCGAGCGCGGCGACGCCGCTCTGGTCGACCAGGGTGCCGATGAGAACGTTGACGAAGAGGTCTGCTTCGCCGACATTCGACGCGGTCTGCAGCGCGGCACGCACGCATGCCAGGTCGACCGCTGACTGCATGTTCAGCGCCGCCGCCGCACCGAAGAGCTGGTCTGGGGTGTGAACGCGAGCCCGGGGTGGGAAACGGGCGAGCGCCTCGTAGCCGATGACGGTGTCGTTCACGAGGCGCACGATCGGTTGCAGCGCCGCGACGATCCCACCGCTTTTGATCAGCGACGAGATCGTGCCTCGGAGGCGGCGGTCGGGCGCCGGCGCGCTGAGGGCGTCGAAGCGCTGGACTGACGGCTGCGCTTGCGCCGACCACGCGCCGCCGAGCATGGTGGCCACAGCCTCGAGCGTTGGGCCGATCGCCGGGCTGCAGCCGGGTCCCCATACCGAGAGCACCGCGACGACCCGATCCCGGCAGGTCACCGGAACGGCCATGACGTCGCGCTCGTGTGCCGCGTTGGGGAGCGCCTTGGCGAGCGCGGAGTCGGTGGTCAGGCGACGCATGGTCTCGGAGGCGTCGGCGACGCCGTAGTACGGGCGTCGCAGCCGGACGGGCTTGCGCAGTGATTCGACCGCGTCGAGGGGGATGCGCATACCGACGATGGTCGCAGCGAGTCGCGTGGACAGCCGGAGGGTTAGCAGATCCGGGACGTGGACCGCGAGCACCACCGCCATGTCCGACTCGACCGCGCTGACGATCCCGGCGACGTCCAGGGCGGCAAGTGCATCGACCACCTTGGTCGATGCTTCATCAGGGCTCCGAGCGCCGGGGAGCGAGTGTCCGAGCCGGGTCAGGACCTCGAGACGCACATCAGAAGGGCGGTTGGCCACGTGAAGGAGTTTGCTGGGTCGCCGGGCCGGCGCTGACAACGGAATGGTCGCTTTCCGTCGGCAAATCGCCATATTTCGTGTTTCGGGCCGTCCTTCGCGACCTGGACGACCTCGACTCGACCAGGCAGACGGCGGCGTACGCTTCGCGGGATGAGTCGCTGTCCCGCCTGTGGGCACCAGAACCAGGAGCGGGCGAAGTTCTGCTCAGAGTGCGGCGCCGTGATGGCCGCCGCCGCGACCGCGCCCCGCGAGGAGCGCAAGGTCGTCAGCGTTCTCTTCGCCGACCTGGTCGGATTCACATCGCGATCCGAGCGCCTCGATCCCGAGGATGTCCGCGCGCTCCTGTCGCCGTTCTACGCGCGGCTCCGCGCCGAGCTCGAACACTACGGCGGGACGGTCGAGAAGTTCATCGGCGACGCCGTCATGGCGCTGTTCGGCGCGCCGATCGCGCACGAGGACGATCCCGAGCGCGCCGTCCGGGCTGCGCTGGCGATCCGTGACTGGGTGATCGAGCAGCAGACGGACCTCCAGGTGCGCATCGCCGTCAATACCGGAGAGGCGCTCGTCGCGCTCGGAGCACGACCCGACCAGGGCGAGGGAATGGCGTCCGGGGACGTGGTGAACACGACCGCTCGACTGCAGACCGCGGCACCGGTCAATGGCATCCTGGTGGGGGAGACGACGCACCGAGCCACCGCTCACGTGATCACGTATCGCGACGCTCTGCCGGTCTCGGCGAAGGGCAAGGCAGACCCGGTGCGTGCTTGGGAGGCAGTGGAGGCACGGTCGCGGCTTGGTGTGGACCTGGCTCGATCGAGCCGCGGCCCGCTGGTCGGCCGCGTTCACGAGACCCAGGTCCTCACCGAGGCGCTCGACCGGGTGCGGCGAGACCGTTCCGCGCAACTGGTCACGATGGTGGGCGTCCCCGGGATCGGCAAGAGCCGTTTGGTCGCCGAGCTTTTCGAGGCGGTCGATCGGGATCCCAGCCAGGTTGTGCTCTGGCGACAGGGGCGCTCGCTCCCGTACGGCGACGGGGTGACCTTCTGGGCGCTCGCGGAGATGGTGAAGGCACAGGCAGGAATCCTGGAGACCGACGGGCATGAGGATGCCGAGGCCAAGCTGCGCGAGGCGGTCGACGCGCTCATCACCGACGCCGGCGATGCGCAGTGGATCGCCGGCCATCTGCGCGCCCTGGCCGGGCTGAGCACCGGGACCGAGCCCGCCGGGGACCGCCGCGATGAGGCGTTCACCGCGTGGCTGCGCTTCTTCGAGGCCCTGTCGGAACAGAACCCGCTGGTGCTGGTGTTCGAGGATCTTCACTGGGCGGACGACAACCTCCTCGACTTCGTCGAGCACCTCGTCGACTGGGGGAGCAGCGCCCCCATGCTGGTGATCTGCAACACGAGACCCGAGTTGTTCGAACGGCGCCCCGGGTGGGCCGGCACGACGCGCAACGCCATACGGCTGTCCCTCGCACCACTCTCCGATGACGAGACCGCACGTCTGATCACCAGCCTCAGCGAGCAGCCGGTAATGTCCTTCGAGACCCAGCAGGCGCTGCTCTCGCGCGCCGGAGGCAACCCGCTCTACGCCGAGCAGTACGTGCGCATGCTCGCCGAGCGACCTGATGTCGAGGATTACCCGCTCCCGGAAACGGTCCAGGGCATCATCGCCGCGCGGCTTGATGCGCTGTCCGTTGACGACAAGCGTCTGCTCCAGGAAGCCGCGGTGCACGGCAAGGTGTTCTGGCTGGGCGCGGTGAGCGGAGGCGCCGACCCGCATGTCGCGGAGGTTCGTCTGCACTCGCTGGAGCGCAAGGACTTCGTGCAGCGAGCGCGCCGTTCATCGGTCGCCAATGAGGTCGAGTACGCGTTCATGCACGTGTTGGTTCGGGATGTCGCTTATGGGCAGATTCCCCGCGGCGAGCGCGCCGAAAAGCATCGACGTGCCGCCGAATGGCTCGCCTCGCTGGGGAGGACCGAAGACCACGCCGAGATGCTGGCGTACCACTATGCCAGCGCTCTCGAGCTCCACCGCGCCGCGGGGCACAGCATCGATGCCGCGTTCGCCGAACGAGCACTCGAAACCCTCCGCGATGCTGGGGATCGCGCGTACTCACTCAATGCATACGCGACCGCGGCAGGTTTCTATGCGTCCGCCCTGGAACTGGCAGATCCGGGAACGCTCGAACGAGCGCGGCTCCTGTTCGCTCTGGGCCGCTCGCGTCATATCGCAGGCGACTCCGACGAGGCCTTACTGGCGACCGCGAGCGCCGACCTCCTCGAATGCGGGGATCTCGAGACTGCGGCGGAGGTCGAGACCGCCCTCACCGAGTTGACGTGGCTTCGTGGCGATGCGGATGAGGCAATGCGCCATCTCGATCGCGCGCGTCAACTCGTGGAAGCCCGGGAGACGAGCCGCGTCAAGGCATATGTGGTGAGCACCGTATCCCGGTACCTCATGCTCGCCGGGCGGAGCGAGGAGTCGATTCGCGTGGGCCGCGAAGCGCTGGCCATGGCAGAGCAACTCGGTCTCGACGAGGTGCGCGCCAACGCGCTGAACAACGTCGGCGCCGCACGCTGTCAGTCTGGCGACCCTGGTGGGGTGGTCGATCTCGAGGCTGCGATTGCGGTTGCCGATCAGGCCAACATTCCGAGCGAGAACAGCCGTGCCAGGGCAAATCTTGCGTCCGTGCTGTGGATGCGTGGCAACCTCGAGCGGTCATCAGCGATCAGCGACCAGGCGCTGGCTGAAGCTGAGCGGTTCGCGCAGCACCTGATGGTGCGCTGGGTCCGCGGATCCAAGGCGCGCGACGATTATGTGCGGGGCCGCTGGACGGAGGCTGCGGCACGCGTTGAAGCGTTTCTGTCCGAGGTGGAAGCCGGTTCGCCGCATTACCTCGCGGTGGACTCCTACATGATCCGCGCCAACCTCCGGCTCGGCAGGGATGACGTCGAGGGTTCGCTCCGCGACGCGGAGCAGTCCCTGCATCTTGCCCGCCTCGCCAGGGACCTGCAGGTATTCTCCCCAGCACTCGCGAGGGCGGCACACATCTTCAGCGAGATCGGAGACTGGGATCGTGCGACCGCACTTGCCGGCGAACTGGCCGAGCAGTTGAAGAGCGGGGAGGTCAACGGTGCTCTCGTTGCCGACTCGCTGCACGAACTGGCGTGGACGCTCTGCAGGCTTGGTCGAGCGCAGGAGCTGATCGCCGTTCTGCCTGCGGAGGATCTTCCGTGGGTCCGTGCGGCGTCCGCGTTTGCAGCGGGCGACCTCCGTGAATCGGCGGACGTCTGCGCCGAGATGGGAGCGCGGACCGAGGAAGCGCGCGACCGGCTCTGGCTTGCCGAATCGCTTGTCGATCAGCAGCGCCGCCCTGAGGCGGATGTCGAGTTGCACCAAGCGCTTGCCTTCTACCGCTCGGTGGGGGCGACACGGTATGTCCGAGCGGGGGAATCCCTCCTCGCGGCATCGGCCTGAGACGGCACGCAATGGCGTACGGCGACCGCGACGCGGAGGCACGCGATGTGTTGCTCAAGAAGCGATCGGAGATTGTCGCCAAGGTCGATCAGCTGGGCGTGCACGATCCGGCGGAGGTGGCCAACCTCGGCTTCGGCAAGCGAATCGGTGACGCCACCGCATATGCGGTCGAGCGGATGACCGACGCGTACCAGGCTCGCACCATCTACGCGACCGTGACCGACATCAACGACGCGCTCGACCGGATCGAAGCAGGGACCTATGGTCGCTGCGTCAGGTGCGGCAACCCGATTCCCGACGAGCGATTGGAGGCGGTGCCGTGGGCGGCCCTCTGCATCCCTTGCAGCGCGAAGCCCGGTAAATCAAGGCTCGTGCGCTGACATGGCATTCCGTTGTGCGATGGACGATGATCGACGTCCCGCTGCGCACCGGGCTGCTCGACGACCCGCCGGTGGCGGCATCTGGAGGACCGAGACGTGGACGTGATGAGCGTGCAGGACGCCGCGTTTCTCCACATCGAGAACGGCAATAACCCGATGCACATCGGATCGGTCGCGGTGCTCGAGGGACCGGCACCCGCCTATGGCGACCTGGTCCGGCTCATCGCGGGCAAGCTGCCCCTCGTCCCCCGATACCGCCAGAAGGTGCGCTTCGCCCCGGGCGGCGTTGGACGCCCCGTGTGGGTCGACGACCCACACTTCCAGATCCTGTATCACATACGCCACACCGCGGTTCCGCCACCCGGCGGCAGGGACGAGGTGCGCAACCTGGCCGGCCGGCTGTTCGCGCAGATGCTCGACCGCAGCAAGCCGCTCTGGGAGATCTGGATGGTCGAAGGGCTCCGGCATGGTCGATGGGCGGTGATCTCCAAGGTGCACCACTGCATGGTCGACGGCGTCTCCGCGACCGATCTGCTCACCGTGATGTTCGACAGCACCGACGTGCCGGCAACGCAAGCGCCGGCCGCCGGCTGGACTCCCGAGCCAGAGCCGGGCACGTTCACTCTGACCACCCACGCGGTGTTGCGCACCGTCGCCGATCCGCTCGGTCGCCTCCGTGATTTTTCAGGGTCACTACACCTGACCTCGGGACCGCGCACGCGGCTTGCGGAGGGTGCGGCGCTCCTCCGGTCGCTCGCCGAGTGGAGCAAGCGCTCCGCGACCTCGCTCAACGGACCGATCGGGCCGCATCGTCGCTGGAGTTGGGCGGAGGCCAGCCTCGATGACGTGAAGATCGTCCGTGAGGCTCTCGGT
>Ga0182024_10002781_pt1 | contig 42919 bp, 44 predicted proteins | sample P32metaG_FD_120480 | JGI IMG/M metagenome (GOLD analysis project Ga0182024, IMG submission 120480) | Permafrost microbial communities from Stordalen Mire, Sweden - P3-2 metaG (Illumina Assembly) | ecosystem: Environmental > Terrestrial > Soil > Wetlands > Permafrost | place: Sweden: Stordalen... | reverse complement strand
CAGCGGCACTATCATAACAGGCATGCTATTGCCGCTGGTGCTGCGACGGCGTCGCGGTAACGGCCTCTGCCAACGTGGCAGATGAACAGGCTCCGCCGTTCGCTTTGGCAGCGGATCATGTAATTCAAAGATATCCCCCGCGTCCGCCAGCTCTCCCTAACTGCTGAATCCGCAAAAACATACGGGACACATTCAGATTGCCCGCGCCTCCGCCGGCCGGGCACAGCGATTGTTTATTGCCTTACGAACCGAGATGCACTCATGGTTGATGTGGAACCTTTAAATCGGTTCACCGTGCTGCTGGCCAACGAGCAGGAAGGCTGGCACCAGACCATGCGCGGGCTGTTGCAGCCGCAGGGCGTGCTGACGGTTTGTGCACGCAGCGGCCGCGAAGCCCTGGAACTGTTGGAGACCACGCCGGTCCACGTCGCGGTGCTGGATGCGCAGATGCCGCAGTTGGGCGGCCTGCAGGTGATCCGTCTGCTGCGTGAATTGCACAAGGCGACGCCGGCGATCCTGCTCACCAGCCATCTGACCAACCACCTGTTGCAGGAGGCGCTGGGGATGCAGGTCTTCAGCGTGCTCTCCAAGCCGGTGGATGTCAACGTGCTGTTAGACGCGCTGGCACGGGTGCTGCGGAGATATCACGAGAACCGCTGGCCCGGCGAAGGATAAAAATATTGCCGATCACCGATTGCCAATTGCCAGATTGGAAAATCGCGATCATTTAATCATTCAAGAAGGAGTCGATCCAATGGCCAAGTTACGTCCCCTGGGAGACAAGATTCTCGTCAAGCGCGTCGAGGCGGAAACCAAGACCAAGAGCGGCATCGTCCTGCCCGACAGCGCCAAGGAAAAACCCCGCCGCGGAAAAATCCTCAGCGTTGGCGACGGCAAACGCCTGGACAACGGCGAGCGCGCCCCCGTCCCCCTCAAAAAAGGCGAGGAAGTCATCTTCGCCAGCTACGCCGGAACCGAGATCAAGGTCGACAACGAAGAGCTCATGATCATGAGCGTCGACGACGTCCTGGCGGTTGTCGAGTAAACCAAATGCAGAATGATGAATGCAGAATGATGAATGAGATGCCCGTTTCGGCGCTTCATTCTAATTTCATTCATCATTCATCATTCATCAATCATACTTTTCCCTGGAGCTAATTATGTCAGCGAAGCGAATCGCATACGATCAGGAAGCCCGTGAGGCCATTTTGCGCGGTGTGCGCAAGCTGGCCCGCGCCGTGAAAGTCACCCTCGGCCCCTCCGGCCGCAACGTCGTGCTGGAAAAATCCTTCGGCTCTCCCACCGTCACCAAGGACGGTGTCACCGTCGCCAAGGAGATCGAGCTGGAAGATTCCTACGAAAACATGGGCGCTCAGATGGTGAAGGAAGTCGCCTCCAAGACGTCCTCGGTCGCCGGCGACGGCACCACCACCGCCACCGTCTACGCCGAGGCAATCTTCGCCGAGGGGATGAAAAACGTCGGCTCGGGCGCCAATGCCACGCAAATCCAGCGCGGCATCCAGCTCGCCGTCGACGCCATCGTCGCCGAGTTGGCGCGCATGTCCAAGAAGGTCGAGAACAACAAGGAAGTCGCGCAGGTCGGCACCTCCAGCGCCAACCAGGACGAGCAGATCGGCAAGATGATCGCCGAAGCCATGGACAAGGTCGGCAAGGACGGCGTGATCACCGTCGAGGAAGGCAAGTCCCTGGAAACCACCGTCGAACTCGTCGAAGGCATGCAGTTCGACAAGGGTTATCTCTCCCCGCACTTCGTCACCGATACGCGCACCATGGAAGCGGTGCTGGAAGATGCGTACATCCTGATCCACGAGAAGAAAATCAGCTCCGCGCGCGATCTGGTTCCGATCCTGTCCAAGGCCGCCGAGGCGGGCAAGCCCGTCCTCGTCATCTCCGAGGACCTGGAGGGCGAGGCACTGGCGACCCTGGTCGTCAACAAGCTGCGCGGCACGCTCAAAGTCGCGGCCGTCAAGGCGCCGGGTTTCGGCGATCGTCGCAAAGCCATGCTGGAAGATGTCGCCATCGTCACCGGCGGAACGGCCCTGTTCGAGGAATTGGGCATCAAGCTGGAAAACGTCGAATTGAGCCAGCTCGGCCGCGCCAAGAAAATCCGCATCGACAAGGACAACACCACCATCATCGAAGGCGCCGGCGATGAGAAAGCCATCAAAGGCCGCATCGAAGCTCTCAAGTCCGAGATCGAGAGCAACACCAGCGACTACGACCAGGAGAAATTGCAGGAGCGCCTGGCCAAGCTGGCCGGCGGCGTGGCGCAGATCCACGTCGGCGCCGCCACCGAGGTCGCCATGAAGGAGAAGAAGGCCAGGGTCGAGGACGCCCTGCACGCCTGCCGCGCCGCGGTTGAAGAAGGCATCCTGCCCGGTGGTGGAGTCGCCGTCATCCGCGCCGCCGCCAAGGTCTTCGATTCTCTCCGCAAGAAGACCGCCAGCGAGGACCAGCGCCTGGGCATCGAGATCGTCCGCCGCGCCGTCGAATCCCCCATCAAGCAGATCGCCGAGAACGCCGGCGTGGACGGCTCCGTCGTCGCCCAGAAGGTGAAGGAGAGCCACGAAACCAACTTCGGCTACAACGCCCTGACCCATGAATACGGCGACCTGATGAAGATGGGCGTGATCGTGCCGACAAAGGTCGAGCGCACCGCACTACAAAACGCCGCCAGCATCGCGAGTTTGTTACTGACGACGGACGCGGTGGTGAGCGAGATCAAAGAAGACAAACCCGAGCCCGCCGGTGCGCCGGGCGGCGGTGGGATGGGGGGGATGTACTAACTGACCCGGCCGCCCTGCGGCCGACTTCGATCGCAATATCTCAGTCAGTGACATGAGACGAACGACCAAGGCCGGCTGGCAATCCCAGCCGGCCTTCAATTTGATTGACCTCATATGCCATTAAGAACATTTCTAGCTGGCTATCCGATTACCGGAGGTAGTTTTTTGCTGGCACAACTTGGCTTGTGGTATTTCATGTTCCGCGCGTCTGCCCAGTCAAGCTTGGGCTCTTTCGCGGAGTGGATCTCAGGTCTATTCGCGAACACGCCTTCTCCTGTCCAGCATCTCGCCACAACGGTGATTCTCGGTATTGCAGTGCTCTGTGTCCTCTTAACAGGGTTGATCCTCGATCTTTTGTCCCCGATGCTTGTCAAGCACGAGGCACCGATCTTGGGTGAGCAGCTAAAGATGAATGAGAAATGGTTTGCCAAGTTTGCCTCCCACTACGGTGATTACCTTTCTGCGGAGGACATAGAAGCCATCAAAAGCTCACTTCCATTCTGGAAGACAGGTTGGAAGTCCTACGGGCCGATTCTGAATCCGTTAAAATGGCCCCCTAAAGAGTGGAAATCTCCCCTTGCATGGATAGCGAAACTGATCAGGGCGTACCTAAACCTTATTTCTTTCGGTGACGCGGTCACTGAATCAAAGAAAATCGCCAAAGAAATGAATGCTACTCGTCGTCTCCATGCTTTATTTCTAGCGTATGTCACCACAGATAGTGGCATGAAATTCTTCGGCGAGGAGTTTTACCTTTGGCATGCATGCCGGGCATTTTCGGTAGCCCTGGGTTTACTTACCATAGAGACCACCATAGTTCTGATGTGGCGCTGGGTGTCCTTGGTTGTACCGTCGATCCATAACACGCAGCAACTCTTTCTGAGAGAGGTATTTTTGGCATTGGGTATAGAATTTCTCGGGCTCTCGTTATCGGCGTATTTTGGAATGAAGTCGTACCGGAAGCTCGTCGTATCTCTTTTCGCGATAACGTATGTCACTTTTTCCAAAGAAATGATTCACGATTGAATTAAAGATGTCAGGGATGCTCTGTCTCAATCCTCCAGATGTTCGGCGCTTGTTCGGTAGCGCGATGTCCATTTCGTCTGTAGAAGATACAGGATGGAAACCTCACAATCGCCACGGATGGTGATGCGCGAGGCCTGGCATCTGGCCAGCCGAACGCTCAGACGAACTAAAGGAAGACGAACTAAAGGTGTCAGGGACCATAATCGAGAATCGAGTTCCACGAAGGTTGCGAATGACCAATGAAACCTCTCACCCGATGTCCACTCTGCGGCAGCCGAAAGGTGCACCGCGTTCGCAAGACCGTCCTGTTTAACGTGCGCAAAAATCCGATTCGCGTTCCCAAAGTGACCTTTGACCATTGCTCAGACTGCGGCGAAATGTTCTTCGATCCTAAGGCGTGCGATCGGATCGACCGGTTCGTCGCATCGCTGAAACACGGCAGAACTCCCCGAAAGTCGGCGTGACACTATGCCCGCTTACCGCGGACGCTTCGTTTGGCGAGATCGGCAAAGGCAAGCTCGGCGCGGCGGCTAGAGGGGATATACTGATCGGATATGGCAACTTATGATATAGGCCGGCTGCGTTGATATCAGCGTGGCCTTTTTGGGTTGATTGTCTATTCAAAGGCTGACGAGTGGCGGGCAAGCGACAAAAGCGCCGCAATACAAGGAAGCCCGCGCCAGCGCGTCGTAAGTTTTCTACTCCATCGCAGACGCGCATCCAGTTGGAAGCAATCACCGCGGCGCAAGAGCGCTACCGGCGGGAAAAGAGGCGCCGCCAGCGACGCGAAATAATCGAGCAAGGGTCCGGGCGTCATTATCGAAAGCAGAGAAAAAAGTGAACAGGCGTGGAAAAATGTATTGAGGGCCGTTCGCCGGCCGGAGGACTTGGATGGCTTTGAATAAGACAGAACAGTTGAACGAGACATTGCAGCAGGCGATCGGTTCATATCATGCCGGTCAATTGACCCAGGCAATCGCTCAGTTGGAGGGAGATTCCAAGCGCTTCCCTAAGTCGCCCAAGCTTTGGGGCTACCTGGGATTCTTGTACAGCGAGCGCGGTGCGGAAACGAAGGCCATTCGCGCGTTTCGAAACGCCTTGCGTTTATCACCCCGTTCGGAGCAAGCCTCCCTGGGCCTGTTTCATAGCCTGTGGCGTGCGGGAAGAATGGATGACGCCTTTCATGAAATGAGGCGCTTCATGAAGTCAAACGACTCGCCACGATATTTAGAACTCCTGCGCGATATGCTCTCTGAATCGAAACGTGCGGGGCTACGCAGGAAGTCCGCGTGATACTGTGTGCCGTTGATGGCGGACAAAGCGGCGAGTGAGATCAAAGAAGATAAACCTTGGTGGAATGAAACGGTGTCGGGAGTGATTTAGCGGAGCTAGGCCTCTAGCGCCGCGCGCGGCGGCGCAGGAGCAGGGCGCCGCTCAGGAACATCAGGCTGCTCGCCACCGGCTCGGGGATGGTGGTATCCAGGGGCGCCACCTCCGCGGGGGTCAGGACGCCGTCGTACAGACGCAGGCGGGCGATGTCGCCGACGCTGGTCTCATTGACCAGGGTGCTGCCGACGCCGGTGCCGTCGTCCTTGAAGGCGGTGAGGTAGGCGTTGCTGGAAGGCGAGACCGAATCGCCCAGGATCGCCAGGCCGGTGGTGTCGTCAAACTGGAAATCCTGCGAGCCGTTTTCGTATACGGTCACCAGGTTGGTGGTGCTGTCGCGGGTGAGGACGATCTGGGTGTACGTGCTGGTGAGGGCGGCCTGGGTTCCGGTCGCGCCGGTGGCTCCGTTGAAGTAGAGCAGGCCGGTGGTATCGTTGATGTACAGCCCCGCGTCGGAGCTGAGGTTTTTGAAATCGAAAACCTTGGTTGCGACCAGGTCGGGAGCAAGATTGAAATCCGCCAGCAGGACAACCGAGTAGTTGCTCGCCGAGAGAAACCCGGCGGTTTGCGCCTGCACGCCCGCGCCGGCATCGGCGACATTGTTATTGTTCACATTGACGCTCAATACCGTCTGCGTGTTCCCGTCGACGTCCGCGCCAGTGGTGAATGCAACATCGGCAGCGGTTCCGACCACGGAAAGCGGGCCGATGGTTCCCACCGCGCTGTTATAAGTTCCCTGCAATTGATAGTCAGCCACGAGAGTCTGGGCGCAGGCCGGGCGAGCGGACATGCCAAGCGCAACGGCACATATGGAAACAGCAATCGCCTTGATGGTTCGCATTTTCCCTGCATCTCCGGTCCGAATTTCCCCCAAAGCAAACAGTCGCGCCCCTCGGGGGGCATTCGCCAGATTATGGCGGGATCGGCCGTATTTGTCAGCGCTGAGATTTACCCGCAAAAACACGCAATTTCGGCCTGGATCAAGGGAGGCAACGGGCTGGGAGCCGCGGGCGGTAGCAGTGACTGCTGAACCTGCCGCACAATGTGATACGCCCGAGTGGCGTCGGGGATTGGGGCGGTGACGCGCGACGGCGCGGCTGCGAGCGCCGGGCGCGGCGCCACGAGTGATCTTGGAGATGCGGCGGCGAGCGGATTCAGCAGGACGGTCGCGCCGCAGGCGGGGCAGCGCGCTTTTTTGCCGGCAGACGTCGCGGGCGCTTTCAGTTTTTTGCCGCAGGAACAGACGACCGTAATGGAGTTTTCCCCAGCCATCGAACACCGCCCTTTCGATCTGCGCGAAAAACCAAAAACTCGTTTCAGGAGACAGGCTGGGAGCGATCATACCAACGTCCGCGAATCGGACAAAAAGTTTGAATGCTCGCGGACGGCGGTGATTTTTTTTGGCGCAGGCAATTCTCTGTCGCTTCATAATTTCCACCGCGCCGGCCAAATTGGCGCTGCTGGACCACCCCGAAAACCTTCAGGCGCCCGACCCAATATAGAGAGCGCTACTCTTTTTGATCGTAGTCGGACGCAGAGACCCGGAGCATGGGCATCGCGCAGCCTGGCGACCCGGGATCTGTCACCCGCTTCCGTGGCGCCGAATTCCAACGGCGAGGCGGAAGCGGCAGGCGCACCCGGTTGTGGGTGCATGTTATTCGGATGAATCCGCGCCCACACCGGTGTGCGTCGTCTGGATCTTTCCGGGAAATTGAGGTGCGGCGCCGGAGCGATGGCTGCGGCTATTTTTGTGCTGCGCGGAAAAGCCACAGGATGGCTATCCTGTGGCTTTGGGTGATGGAATTTCGTTGCGAACAGCGGGTTTTTGCGGGATGCTTTTGCGGTATGGGACGGGTGCCTTGGAATGACTGGTATCATGTCGTTTCGCATGCGTATGGGTCGTGGTTGAGAGGGGATCCGCGGGGGGTGGAGATCGGTGAATCATCGTGAGCATGTGGACGGGGATTATCGGTGTCGGCCGACAGAGGGGATTTATGAGCGGGTGTATCGATTTTCAAAATCGTTGATGAAACGGGATGCGGTTTGTATCGCGGCGGATTTGCGGGCGCTGGTTTTGGCGGCGGTGGTCGAAAAGCTGAAAGCCGATGAGTTGGAGATTTTGGTGGCTTCGGTGGACGCGAGGCATTTGCACGTGCTGGGACGGTTTCACGATGATCGGCCGCGAGAATGGATGGGGAGGGCGAAGAAGCATAGCTCGCATTTATTGCGTCAGACCGGATTGCGGAGGGAAGTTGGCGGGCTTTGGGCGCGGCGGTGTGGTGTGAAGCCGATCGTCGATCGGGCGCATCAGGTGAATGCGTTTCATTATATTGATGGGCATCGGGAAGAGGGGGCGGCGGTCTGGCGGTTTGATGGGAGGGGAACGATATAAAAAGCCACACGATTGCTATCGTGTGGCTTTTGTGTGGCGTTCGTGTGGCTTTCGGGCGCTTTGCGGAGATTCGGTGTGATTGAAGTGCGGTGCGGTTGCGGGAAGCGCGGGGGGGCGCCCGAAGAGGCGGTGGGGAAACGGACGCGCTGCAACGGCTGCGGGAAGATTCTGCAGATCGTTTCGGGCGAAGCCGTCGCGCCGGGCGCGGGGCTGGGGGATTTCGATGCGGCGCTGGTGGCGGAAGATGCATCGGCGACGCCCGCGGGGCGATATGTGCTGGGGGGAATCGCGGACATCGGGATTGGCAAGCTGGCGGATCGGCAGATCGTGCTGGCGGGACAAAAAGTTTCGCGGCGGCACTGCAAACTGGTGCGCGTGGATTTCGGGCCGTCACGCTGGAAGATCGTGGATGAAGGGAGCACCAACGGGCTGTTCGTCAACGAGCAGCGCGTAACGGAGCAGGAGCTGCGCAACGGGGATGTGGTTCGGATCGGAGAGTTGTGTTTTCGCTATTGCGTCGATGATTGGGCGGGCGCGTCGGCGCCGACGATTGTGTCGGCGGCGCTGGGCGAGGGGCCGGTTTGTCCGAGCTGCGAGAAGAAGCTGGGCGCGGGCGCGAAAATCTGCGTCGAATGCGGGGTCAACGTCGCATCCGGGCGGACGTTCTTTACACGGCAGGAAATCCAGGCCAGCGCGGTGCGCGATTCGGCGCGCAATTGGATTCGATTGGTCAGTTGGTTCGTGCGAATTACCCCGTTGCCGATGCCGCTGCGCTCCGAGGCGTTCGGGGCGCGCAAGCCGTATGCCATCTGGAGCATCGCGGCGGTGACGATCCTGGTCAGCTTCGTCTATTTTCTCGCGCGGTATCCGGGGTTCGATCCGTTCAATTTCGATCGACCAGGCAAGGAGCTGATGCTCTGGTCGCCGTGGGCGTCGAACAAGCCGATCACGGTATCGAATCTGAATCCGCGAACGGTCGCCAGCCTGGCCGGGAAGATGACCGAGACGGACCGCGAAAACCTGCGCGACAAATATGGCAATCGATCCGATTACCAGCTGATCAGCGCGTTGCTGGTGGATGCGCTCAACTCGAACCACGCCGATTTCCACTGGTACCAGTTGATCACGCACATGTTTCTGCATGATACCAGTTCGATCCTGGGCTTCGCGACGCACCTGGGCGGGAACATGCTTTTTCTGCTGGTGTTCGGGACGCGCGTGAACGGGCTGATCGGCGACCTGGCGACGGTGATCCTGTATCCGGTGCTGGGGATTTGCGCGGCGATGGCGCAGATTCTGGGCGGCGGAGCGCAGGCGCACGGGCCCATGCTGGGGGCATCGGGCGCAATCATGGGATTGGCGGGGATTTACCTGATCCTGTTTCCGCTGCACCGCGTGTTTTGCGCGATGTGGATTCGCGTCGGCGTGCTGGTGTACAAGATTTTTGCCGTGCGCGGGATTTGGATTCTGTTGATTTATTTCGTGTATGACGTGGTGATGAACGTAATCACGGCCCGATCGCCGACGAGCGGGGGCGTGGCGCACTGGGCGCACATCGGCGGGTTCACGAGCGGGATGCTGATCGGGCTGTCGATCCTGCTGAGCCGGCAATTCGCGGCCAACGGTGGCGATCTGCTTTCGGTGACGCTGGGCAAACGTGCCTGGCCGCTGATCGGCAAGCCCAGCCAATGGACGTTGCGACGTCAGACGGTGCTGGGGACGGCGGCGTTCGCGGGGAGCGTGCTGTGCGTCGTCCCCGTCGCGGCACTGGTGCTGGCGCTCTACGATCCGCGCAGCGAGACGGAAAAAGCGGCGATTGCGGACAGTTCGGCAGGACAGCCGGCGGCGCAGGTCGCGCCGGCGCAAGATGCCTCTGCCCAGGAATCATCAGCCCCGGCGCCGTCGAGCGCGCAACATGACGAGGTCTTCCAGCATTCAGGCAGCCTGCTGCCGGTGGGCGTCACCAACACCGCGATGGTTGGCGGGAACGGTGGGATGCCGTATGTCAGGATCGACAGAGAGAAGCGGCCGGTGATCGGGTTTGTGATTCGCATCGGCAGCTGGTCGGGGCACGCGACGATCGGACATTGCGATCCGATGTATGCCGAGCCGACGGACTCGCTGCCCGACGATGCCACCATTTGCCTGGCGAAAGAAGGTTACGCCGTCGGCGGGATCGTCGTGAATAAACGGGACGGGGCGGATGGACTGCAGATCATCTTCATGAAGATGACCGACAGCGGCGTAGATGTGAACGACAGTTATCTGAGTCCGTGGTTCGGTTACAGCGCCGGCGCCAACCGCGCGCAGCTGACGGGACACGGCCAGCGCGTCATCGGCATCTTCGGCCGGCAGGGGATGAACATGGATGCGATTGGGTTGCTGATTCAATCGAGTGCGTCGACGCCATGAATCAAGCGGGGGCGGGCAGGGATTGCCAATCGAGGCGCCTCGCATCGCCCCAGAGATTCTCCAGGTCATAGTACAACCGGGCGGGACTGCTGAAGACGTGGAGCACGACGTCGACGTAATCGACGGCGATCCACGTTTCGCCCTCGTAGCCGGATCGGTGGTAACTTTTGAAGGAATTTTTTTCCGCCAGCTCGTCGACCTGGTCGCAGATAGCGCGCATCTGACGGGGACTGGTGCCTGTGGCGATGACGTAAAAATCGGTGACGGGAGAAATGCCGGCCATGTCGAGCACGACGACATCGTGGCAGCGTGTTACGGCGGCAAGGCGGGCGGCTTCAACGGCAAATCGCCGTGATGCTTCGACGCGGCCGGGGTCCTGGTTGGGTGGCTTATCGGCGGATTCGACGGCGGCCTGCGTGGCGATGTTGCACCTCCAATTGTCCCGTAGTGTATGCGCCGCAGCGGCCCGAATCGAGCAGCCGGTGCGGTTTCAGACACCGCGCAGTCGAATCTCGATCACCTCGGCGGGGCAGAACATCCGCATCTGCATCGCCGTGGAAAATCCCGTGCCGCGATTGACGACCAGCCAGGTCCCGTGAACGCGATGAATGCCCAGCCAGAGACGCCGCGGCAGAGAATCGTGCCGGAGGATGGGGATGCGACCGGGCAGGCAGATTTGCCCGCCGTGCGTGTGGCCGGCGAGAAATAAATCCGGCTTCAGGAATTCGGTGATTCGGATCAGATCGGGAAAGTGGGAGAGCACGATGCGTGCGGTGTTGGGCGCCTTGGGTCCGATGGATCGGAGCCATCGGCGGTTCAGGTCGTACCGGTCGATACCGACCAGGCCGATCAGCTCCAGGGTTGCCGAGCCCGCGGTGAGGCGCAGGCGCTGCTGGTCAAGCACGGTGACGCCCATGGCCGATAACTCCGGGCCCATCAGATCGCCGTCATGGTTTCCCAGAACGGTGACGAATCCCAGGCGCGATCGGAGGCCGTCCACAAGCCGTCGAACCTGCGGCAAGGCGGGGCGATGATCATGTTTGTGCTCGACGAAATCGCCGGTGTAGAGGATCAGGTCCGGCGGATCGGCCTGCACGCGCTGGATTAGTTGGTCATACGCCGGGTCCCAGGATGTGCGCAGATGCGAGTCGGTCAGATGCAGGATGCGCAGCCCCTCCAAATCGGGGGGCAGGCCGGGGATGGGCAATTCGGCATCGGTCCATTCGAAACGGTGCGCCTTGCGAATCTGCAGCCAGGCGCCCGGCTCGCGGACGGAAATCCGCGCCGCCAGCTCGCACGGATCGGCTCCGTTTCCTAGGTCGTTGTTCGCCAAGGCCGCGTGCGGCGGCGGCTCGAGAATTGAAATACCGGACTTGAACATGTTTCCAAATAACTACATCGCATTTCCGCAGCCGCAGGGTGCAGGAATTGCTTGCAGCCCGGGCGTCGAATCGACTAAGATACAGTTAGAAAGCACCAGTTCCAGAGCCGTGCTTCGCGAAACCTGAATTATGCACCCGTGCAAAGCCACGGGCATCGCCGTTGATCTTGCCAATGCCCATGAGAAAACCCCGGAGACGTAACATACTGGCCTATGCCCTGTTCGCCAACGCGGCGATGCTGGCGGGCATTATGATCGTGCTGGTGAGCCGGGACCACATAGGCATGGCGTCGCCGGCATTTGGCGGGGCGACACCGCCGATCGCCGGCGGGGGTGGGGTCTATATTATGCCCTGCGAGCTTCACCCCAGCGTCTGGGGATGCTACCTGATGGATACGGATCAACAGACGCTGTGTGTTTATGAATACCGCTCGGGTGAACGGGCACTGGTCCTGACCGCGGCGCGGCATTTTCGCTACGATCTGGGGCTGAAGGATTATAATACGTTCCCCGCCTGGTACGACGTGCAAAAGCAGGTTGAGGATGCGGCCACGAATCAACGAACAGTGTTGCCCAATCCGCCACCGACCGTGCCGGATAACACGGGTAAGTGAATCCAGGAGATGTTTCCATGGCCAAGATGTTTTACACGCTCGACGAGGCGAAAACCGCGCTGGGCAAAAGCGAGGAAGATATCAAGCAGCTGGCCCGCGAAGGGCGGTTGCGTGAGTTCCGGGACGGGCCGCGCCTGATGTTCAAGGCGGATCAGGTCGAAGCGCTCCGTGCCGAACTCTCCGGCGGCGGTGAAGTGGTTGACCTGGGCCCATCGGACAGCGGGATGGCGATTGGGCTGGCCGACAGCCGCGGCGCGGGCAGCGGATTGAGCGGCAGCGGCCTGGGATCCGGTGGCTCCGGATCGGGCCTGGGCATGGATGATGGCGCCCGAAGTCCCACCGGAACGTTGAAGGAAGACACCGCGTTGGCGGCGGACCTGGGCTTATCCGGATCGGTCAGCGGCGTGCCATCGCCCGGCCGGGCGCCCGGCAGCGGGACGGGGCTCTCTGGTTCGCAGGGAAGCCGAGCGGGCATCGACGTCTTCCAAAGCGACGAAGTAGAGCGCGTCGATCCATCGGCGCAGACGGCGATCTCATCGGGAATCAGCGAATCGTCGCCGTCGGTAGAAGGAGTGGGATCGGGCTCGGGCCTGCTGGATTTGACGCGCGAAAGCGACGACACCAGCCTGGGCGCCGAGCTTCTGGATGAAATCGCGCCTGGGGGCGGTGGGAGCATGGTGGGCGGCCGGCGGCCGTCCGAGGGTGGGGGTGGATCGGGCCTGGTGGAAATCCGCGGCGCCGCCAACCGGCCGGCGCCGGCGCTGAGCGGGGGATCGATCATCTACCAGGAGAGGCCCGATCCGATGGCGCCGGCGTTCGGTGCGGCGGCGCTGGCGGCGTCCATCGTCGTGATCTTCGGCGCGTTCGCGCTGATCACCGGCGTGCTCGACACGTCGCCGGACATCCTCACCAGGGTGGCCGAGAAGGGATTTCTGATCGTGGCGGGCGGGGGGCTGGCCGTGTCGTTGATTTTCTTCGTGGTGGGTTTGGTCCTGGGCAAGAGCACGACACGGTAAAAAATCTGCGCGTTGAAAAATGTGCGCGGGTCGCGCAAAAAATGCGTTTTATTTTTCCCGTGCTCTTGAAATGCATTAATTTTGTGGAAGAATGCCGCGTGTCATGCGATGGCGGGCGCCAAAAATCCGTCGCGTGATGGGCCGTCGTTCTGTGGTCCGAAGTTAAGGGAGTCAAAAAAACGCGGCGAGCCAGCGGCGCTTCTGGGCTCACCATCGAACAATTCACGCATGGAGGCCCACCAATGGCAAGGATGCACAAGTGGTTTGGTTTAGCCGCCCTCGCCCTTTCGCTCACCGGCTGCGTTTCCCAGGAAAAGTATTCCGCAATGAAACTGCGGGCGGATCAGCTTGCCGAGCAGGCTGGTCAGTCCGACGCCGACGCCCAACGCGCACGCGCGCAGGCGGAGGCGTACAAGAATCAGCTTGATCAGATCGCCGGCTCCGGTAACACCAAGGACGCGATGCTGGCGAATCTGAATCAGCAGAATTCCGATCTCAAGGCGCAGTTGGCGGAAATGAACGCCAAGTATGAATCCGCCTTGAGCCAGCCGCCGCAGATCATGCAGGTCGGCGGCACGGCCCTGCCGGCGCCGCTGAGCAACGCGCTGAGCAGCTTCGCGGCGGCCAACCCGGACATCGTGGACTTTGACCCCGCGCGCGGCGTGGTGAAGTTCAAAAGCGATGTCACGTTCGCAACCGGCAGCGCGGAGGTCAACGACCACGCCGCGGGTGTGATCCAGCGCTTTGCGCAAATCCTCAACTCGCAGGGCGCGTCGGGGTATGAGCTGATGGTCGCCGGGCATACTGACAACCGGCCCGTCGTGAACCAGCGCACCAAGGACCTCGGCCATTTCGACAACTGGTACCTTTCGGTGCACCGCGCCATCGCGGTAGCGGCCGAGCTGGTGCGCAACGGCGTGTCCAAGAGCCGGCTGGGTGTCGCGGGCTACGCCGATCAGCGCCCCATCTCCAGCAACACCAGCGACGCGGGCAGGGCGCAAAATCGGCGCGTGGAGATCATTATTCTCCCCACGACCAGCCATGCGACGGCGATCACCGCCTCGGCCACCAGCGCTCCGCCGGCCCGCAGCGCCGCGACGCATCAGCGTCTGGACAAAGACGGGGCGCCAACCGCCGACACCGCTGGGCCGATCCTGAGCAAGTAAACGTCGGGCCATCAGGAATTGACTCTTCCCATGCCGCTCCGCCTTTTGCAAAAAACGGCGGAGCGGTGTTTTTGAATCCCGTTTATTTTGCGGGCGCGCTGGACTTCGACGAGCTCGGTCGAGTCGCGCGGCACTCGCGCAGAACTTCGCGACGGCGCGATCGCTAAAACGTGAAATTCATCCACGATACTTAGGACCGATAACTTGCCTTTGATCAGGCGCAAGTTATACTCGGCGGCGGAATGGTCAGGAGGACCATCCGGGTGAGGCCGTGAAAGGCAGGGATGCCATGACGATGTCTCGCGCCGCCGTTCCGGTTGGGCGCATCTCCCAAGTCTGGCAATTGCCGCTGTTCATCTTCTCGGTGGCGCTGTTTGTCTACGCGGGATACCTGTTTATCAATCCCGGTCCCGGCGCGACCATCGATCAGAAAATCGCGGTGGCGCGCGAGTATCTGCTGCAGGATCGGCCCGACGCGGCGTGGCAGCAACTGGTTCGCCTGACCGAAACGCAAAAGCTTCCCCGCGACAAGGAAGCCACCGTTCACATGCTCCTGGCCGAAGCGCTTCAGCATGCGCAGCGACAACAGAAGATCAGCATTCCCGCGAACCACCAGCGGATCATCGAGCAGACGGAGCTGGCGCTGGAGATGGGCGCCCAGCCCGATGCCGAAATGCACGCGCGCGTCGCCGAGAGCTTCGCCGCCCTGGGTCACGCGCCCGAGGCGATCGATCATTATCGCCAGGCGATCGCCATGGATCCGTCGCATGCGCTGTATCGGCTGCGGAAGCTGATCGAGCTGCAGGTGTCGGAGGACGACACCGCCAACGCCAACGTGTCGCTGGATGAGTATCTCAAGCAGGCGCAGCTGACCGATGCCGAGCGCGCCTGGGCCTTGGACCAGCGTGCCGGGATTCTGATCGACGCTTCGCAATTCGCCGACGCCCACAAGCTGCTGGCCGATGCGCTGCGCCTGGACACCGATCCGCTGGATCAGGGGCAGTTCAATTATCAACTTGGTGTTTGTGCTTATCGCGAAGGCCAGGGCGATGACGCCGAGCGCTATCTGCGGCTGGCGCGCGATCAGCTTCGTGTCGATCATCCACTGGACAGCGACGCGGCGTATTATTTGGGCCGAATCTTTCAAGACCGCAACGACCCGGCGACGGCGAATTCGTTCTACGAGAGCGTGCTGACGCTGCACCCCGAATCGAAGATCGCCCCGCTGGCGCTGCTGGGCCGCGGTGTGTGCCGGATCATGCAGCAGCAGACCGATGGGGGGCTAACCGACCTGCACGACCTGACGGCGCAGATCGATCGCCGCCCCTCGCGCGGAAAATTTCGGCCGGCGGTGATCGCAGGTTTGCAGGACGCCGAGACACTGCTGGTGGGCCGGCAGGATTTTCAGTCGGCGCTGGAAGTGATGAACTACGAACAGACGCTCGATCCCGCGCCGGATGTGGGGTTTTATCTGCGTCTGGGCCGAGTTTGCGAGCAGCGCGCCGACCAGGTCGAGCAATCGCTCCCCGACGCCACCCCCACCGACAAAATCCGCAGAACGCAGCAGGTTGTGGATCTGCGTAACAAGGCCGGCGATGCGTACATCATCTGCTCGCGCGATCTGACGCTGGTGGACGATCACGGTTATGCGGACAACCTGTGGCGCGGCGTCGATCTGTACGACCGGGCGGGGAACCTGCAGTCGGTGATCTCGGCGCTGGAGCTGTTCGTCGCCGAGCGTCCCAGCGACCGCCTGGCGCCCGATGCGCTGCTGCGGCTGGGCCGGGCGTATCAGGCCGCGGGCATGCTCGACAAAGCGATTGGCGCGTATCAGCGGAACGAATTGGAATATCCCAAGAGCCTGGCGGCGTGCAAATCGGCGGTGCCGCTGGCCGAGGCATATTTCGCCAAGGGGCCGGATTATTACGGCCGGGCCGAAAAAACGCTGCTCGGTGTTGTCGAGAATAATCCGCTGGTCGATCCCAACGCCGAGGAATTCCGCCAATCATTGCGCGAGCTGGCGCAGCTGTATTACCGCACCGGACGATACGAGGAGGCCATCGCCCGCCTGCAGGAATTGACCGAGCGATATCCCAACGACGATCAGCGCCCGCAGATGATTTTCATGATGGCCGACAGCTATCGCAAAAGCGCGTCACTGCTGGATGCGAAGCTGGCGTCGGCGGCGCCGGGGAAGGACGCGGCGTCCGACCTGGCCGAAGCCGTCGCCGCCAAGCACGATCGCTTGCTCAAGGCGCGCGGGCTATACGACCAGGTGGTCGACCTTTATCGCGGATCGGCGCCGGCAGACGACGTCGACAAGCTGTATCAGAAGCTGGCCTACTTCTACCGCGCCGATTGCATGTACGACCTGGGCAGCTACCAGGAGGCGATCAAGCTGTACGACGCGGCGGCGTTCAATTTCCAGAACGATCCCTCATCGGTGGCGGCGTATGTGCAGATCGTGAACGCTTATTTCGCGCTGGGCCGGCCCGACGAGGCCAAGGCCGCCAACAATCGCGCCAAGTGGATGCTTCAGCACATGCCGTCCGATTCGTTCAAGGACGACAACTTTTCGATGCCAAAGAAATACTGGGACCGATGGCTCCAGTGGACCAACGACGCGGGCATGTGGTGATGCCGAGTCAAGGAGACGTTATGGCCGACGATCCGGTTCTTGCCGCCCTGATGCAGCAGCTCGATTGCTATCAGCGCCTCGCCAAGCTGGCGCGCACCCAGCACGAGCACGTGCAGCATTCGCGAACCGAAGACCTGCTGCTGGTGCTCTCGCAACGCCAGACGCTGTTGGCGCAGGTGGCGCAGCTCGAGCAGCGCATCGCGCCGGCCAAGCAGCGGTGGCAGGATTACCTGAGCAAGCTGGCGGCGGAAGACCGCTCCATGGCCGAATCGCTGTTGGGGAGGACGCGCACGCTGCTGGAGGAAATCGCCGCGTCCGACCTGAAGGATTCGATCGTTCTGCAGCAGCGAAAGTTCAAGCTTGGTCGCGAAATTAACCAGACGACGGCGGCGCGGAAATTCAACCGCGTTTACGCCGCCGCTGCGTACGGACCGCAGCGCTCGGCCCTCGACAGGCAGACGTAATGGAAACGCTGGCGGACATCGAAAAAATCGCCGAGGTGCAGCACCGCGTGCCGCAGATCGCACAGGCCGCGCGCGTCGAGGAGCTGGGCCGCATCATCCGCGCCTATAACGACGTGACCGAGAAGCTCCAGCAATCGCACGCGCAGCTCCAGCAGACGGTGCAATCGCTGCGGAACGAGCTGTCGGAGAAAAATCGCCAGCTGGAGCGCCGCCAGCGCCTGTCCGCCCTTGGCGAAATGGCCGCGGGCATGGCACACGAAATCCGCAACCCGCTGGGCGGCATTCAGCTTTACGCTTCGTTGCTTGCACGCGACGTCGACCAGATGCCGCCATCGTTGCGGCTGGTCGAGAAAATCTCCGCCGGCGCAAAACGCCTGGAGGCCGTGGTCAGCCAAGTTCTCCACTTCACTCGCGAAATTGAAGCGCATCCCGTGCAGACGGACCTGGCGGAGCTGATGGATCAGACGGTGGAGCTGGCATCGCCTCGGGCGGCATCGCCGCAGGTATGCTGCCGGGCGAGCGGTCCGCGGCCGATGTCGGTGCGCGTCGATCCGCTGCTGTTTGGCCAGGCGGCGCTGAACCTGGTGATCAACGCCGTCGAAGCCGTGGGGTCAGAGGGCGAAGTGGAAGTCTCCTGGTCGGCGACCGGTTCGCCGCATCACTTTTGCCTGTGCGTGCGCGACAGCGGGCCTGGAATCGGGCCGGGGATGCTGGATCGCGTATTCAACCCGTTCTTCACGACCAAGGAATCGGGAACGGGGTTGGGGCTGGCGATCGTGCATCGGATCGTCGAGGCGCATGACGGAACGATTTCGGTCAGCAACAGCGAGCGTGGGGGAGCGGTGTTCGAAGTGAGGATCTAAAGAGATGCAGCTAGCCACTGAAGTGGCTGGCCCGGTGGCAAAGGCAGTCGGGTGTGAGCGGGAGGGCGCATATGGCGCGAATTTTAGTTGTAGATGATCAGGACATGATTCGGGACTCGCTAGCGGCGACGCTGGCGCGCGAGGGTCACGAGATCGTCGCCGCCGCCGATGGACCGGCCGCCGTCGCGCGACTTTCCTCCACGCGCTTCGATCTGCTGATCAGCGATCTGCGTATGCCGCGGATGACGGGATTGGAACTGCTGTCCGAAGCGCGGCGACTGCGCCCGGATATGCCGGTCGTTTTGATGACGGCCTTCGCCACTGTCAACACCGCCGTCGAGGCGATGAAGCTGGGGGCGTACGATTACATCCAGAAGCCCTTCGACGGCGAAGAGATCAAGCTGCTGGTCGACCGAACGCTGGAGCACAGCCGGCTGAAGCTGGAGAACCAGGCGTACCGCAGCATGACCGAGATTGGCCTGCCGCGCCCGCTGATCGGCAGCAGCGCGGCGATGGAGCAAGTGCGGCAGAAGCTGGACCTGGTGGCGCGCAGCAACGCGACGGTGCTGATCCGGGGCGAAAGCGGCACGGGCAAGGAAGTCGTCGCGCGAGCCATCCACCTCGCCTCGACCCGGCACGACCGGCCCATGCTGGCGGTCAACTGCGCCGCCCTCTCGGAAAACCTGCTGGAATCAGAGCTGTTCGGACATGAAAAAGGCGCCTTCACCGGCGCCGACAAGCTGCGGCGCGGAAGATTCGAGCTGGCCGACGGCGGCACGCTTCTCCTGGATGAAATCAGCGAGATCGCACCGGGATTGCAGGCCAAGCTTCTGCGCGTCCTGCAGGAGAACTGCTTCGAGCGCGTCGGCAGCAGCCTCACGCAACAGGTGGACGTGCGCGTCATCGCCACCACCAACCGCAACCTGGAGCAGTGCGTCGGCAGCGGGAAGTTCCGCGAGGATCTGTTCTATCGCCTCAACGTGGTGCCGATCGAGATTCCCCCGTTGCGGAACCGGCTGGAAGATATCCCGGAGCTATGCCGGCATTTTCTCCACCTGTCGAGCAAGCGCGACAAATCCGTTTTCCGCCACATCGAGCCGGAGGCGGTGCGCCTGCTGCAGAGATACGAGTGGCCGGGAAACGTGCGCGAGCTGCAGAATATCCTGGAGCGCGCGGTTGTGCTGGAGAACGAGCCGGGCGTGATTCGCGCCGCGACGATCGAGCCGTGGCTCAAACAGAGCGAAGCCGCGCCGGTGGCACAGGGACTGGCCGGTCGCGCGCTGGCGGACATCGAAAAGCAGGTGATCCTCAGCACGCTGCAGCAGTTTAACGGCCACCGCGTGCGAACGGCATCGGCGTTGGGAATCGGCGTGCGGACCCTGGGCATGAAGCTCAAACGCTGGCGCGAAGAAGGTGAACTGGCCACCGCGCTGGCCGACGCTGAGTAGCGCATTTACTGCGCCGCTCGCGCAACCACCGCGCGGGGTGGATTCGGTGAAAGCCGTTTTGCCGGGGTTTTGCGACTGGCACGGCGTTTGATCCTGGAGTGCTCAAATGTTTCTGGACCGTCTGCTCAATCAGGGAAGCTCGCCGGTGCTGGATCAGTGGCTGCGCTTCACCGATGCCCGCCAGCGCATGCTGGGCGAAGATATCGTCAATGCCTCCACGCCCAATTATGTGCAGAAGGATTTGTCGCTCGAGCAGTTCCAGTCGCTGCTGGCAAAAAAAGTCGCCGAGCAGGACGAAGCCGGCCCCGGTGGTGTCAGCTTCGACGACATCTCGATGGATATCCAGCACCCGCGGCGCGGAATGCTGTTTCACGACGGCAACAACCGCTCCATGGATCAGCTGATGTCTGACCAGGCGAAGAACGCCCTGATGCATTCGCTCGCGGTCGAGATGCTGCGCGAGCAGTACAGCATGATGGAAATGGCCTTGCGGGAACGGGTCAGTTAATCGGAGGTTAGAAGATGTTCGACATTCTTGACATGGGCGCCAGCGGATTGACGGCGCAGCGCACGCGCATGGACACCATCGCGGGCAACATCGCCAACATCAACACGGTCCTGGATGCCAACGGCAAGGCCAATCCGTATCGCCGGCGGTTCGTGGTCTTTTCACCGGGGCAGGCGGGCGATCCATCGAAGCCCGGCGTGCACGTGCAGTCGATCCAGATGGATCAGACGCCGTTCAATCGCCGTTACGAGCCGGGCAACCGCTACGCGGACAAGGACGGCTACGTGAACTATCCCAACGTCGATCTGTCGATCGAGTTCGTCAACGCACTGGAGGCTTCCCGCGCCTACGAAGCCAACGTGACGATGATGGACACCGCCAAGTCGATGTTCAATTCCAGCCTGCGGCTGCTGGTGTAAATCGGGCATGCGATGATCAACGGGATGGGCAGCAATGTCGCGGGCATCACCGGCGCGACGTCGGCGTCGGGGGCGCCATCGACCAGCGCAGCCGGGGGCAGCAGCTTTGCCGACACGCTCAAGAGCAGCATCGACGAGGTGTCGCGCCTGCAGCAGGACGCTACCAAGGCCGTCGACGATCTGGCCACGGGAAAATCCGAAGACGTCACCGGCGTCATGAGCGCCGTGGAAAAATCGGACTTGGCGTTCAAAACGCTTCTGGCCATCCGCGCTAAATTGCTGGACGCGTACGACGAGATCAAGGGCATGTCGGTCTAGCAGGAGCTGACCCTTCCCCCGCGCAGATGGGGAAAGCCATGGAGGGCTGAGCGATGGATTTTCTCAAATCGCAAATCGCCCGCATTCAGGAGCAGCTGGCGGGGCTTTCGGCAACGCAGAAGATGCTCACCGTCTCGCTGCTGGCGATCATGGTGATGACGCTGCTGTGGTGGTCGCACTGGGCCGCTGAGCCGGAGATGGAGCCGGTGCTCGACCAGGCGCTCAGCCAGGAAGACCTCGGGCAGATCACCAGCAATCTCGAGGGCCAGGGGATCAAGTACAAGGTGGTGGGCGATCGCGTGCTGGTGCCGGCCGATCGAAAGCTGGAAATCCTCAGCGAACTGGGATTCAACCAGGTTTTGCCGCGCAATTTCGACACCGGATTTGACGACCTGGTCAAGCAGATCGGCATCTTCGACAGCCCGGAAAAATCGGATCGCGTTTACCTGGAAGCCAAGAACCGGATGCTGTCGGCGGTGATCCGCAACTTTCCCGGCGTGGCCAACGCCATCGTCTCGATCGATCCGACCAGCGAGCGCCGCCTGGACAACACGTCGGTGCAGCCGTCGGCGATGGTGACGATCATCACCAATCACGGCCGGGTGTCGGCCAAGCAGTTGGCCGAATCCGCCGCGGCGGTCGTCAGCGGCGCGCAGGCTGGATTGCTGCGCAGCCGGATCAACATCGTCGTCGACGCCGTGCCTTTGACGGTGCAGGACAAGGACAGCGACAGCGGCAACATGGCGGGCGACGACATCCTCGATACGCTTCGCCAGCGCGAGGAATTTTATCGCGACAAAATTCGCGCCGAGTTCCAGGACATCCCCAACCTGCTGGTGTCGGTGACCGTGAACCTGAACACCGCATCGAAGCTGTCGGTGGTGCACGACGTGGATCCCAAGAAGTTCGTCAGCGTGCCGCAGACGTCGGAGGACCAGTCGGAGCAATCGATGGGCCAGCCCGCCGCTTCAAGTCAGGAGCCGGGCGCGACACCGAATGTCGGGCTGAGCGTGCCATCCGACAACTCCGCCAGTGCCGGCGGCAACAGCAGCGAGACCAACAAAAATACGTTCGACACGGATCACTACAAGTCGGATACGACGATGAAGCAGGGTCCCGGGGATGCCACCGTCCTCGCCGCTTCGGTGCGCGTGCCGCGCAGCCATTTCGTCCTGGCGTACAAAGTTGAACACGGCGGCAAGGACCCGGACGAGGCGACGCTGCAAGCCATGGCGAAAGACGAGCTGACGCATATTCGCCAGGACGTCAAAGCCTGCACTGGGATCGGCAGCGATGATGCGATCATCGTCGGTCTGTACGACGACGCGATGCCCGCCGAACCGCTGGCGGAAATCCCCACCGCCGCGGCTCCGGTGAGTTCGCTGATGCGGAGCCACGTGAAGGAGATCGGCGTGGGCGTGCTGGCGGTGGTCAGCCTGTTCATGGTTTCGATGATGGTCCGCAAGGGCGCGCCACCGCCGGTGATCGCGCCGCTGCCGCCCGAACCCAACGAGCCGCGCGATATCACCGCCGCCGAGAGCATCGTCGGGAACGTGACCCAGGCTAACTCCACGCTGGATGGCATGGAGCTGGACGAGGACGCGGTGCGGGCGCAGCAGATGCTGGACCAGGTTCAGCAGATGGTTCAGACCAACCCCGAGGCCGCCGCCGGATTAGTCAAGCGCTGGCTGAATCGAACGTGATTTTCGTTTAGCCGGCGAGCTTGCTCGCCGTTGCATTACCAGAGGGAATGGAAATGGCCGAGATGTCAGGCGTCCGCAAATCCGCGATCCTGCTGCTGTCGCTGAGCCAGGACCACGCCGCCGAAATCCTCAAGCGCCTGCCCCCGGAGGCGGTCGAGGAGGTCAGCCGCGAGATCGCCAGCCTTGGTGAAATCGCCCTGGGCACGCGCAAGGAAATTTTCGGCGAATTTTACAGCCTGGCGCTGGCCAATTCGTATCTGAGCGAAGGCGGCCTGGAGCACGCCAAGGCGCTGCTTCGCAAATCGCTCAGCGAAGACGATGCCTCGCGCGTCATCAAGCAGGTGACCCAGCAGGTGCAGACCACGCCGTTCTCGTTCCTCCAGAAAGCCGAGAGCGAGAACCTGCTGACCTTCATCCAGGACGAGCATCCGCAGACGATCGCGCTGATCCTGGCGCACCTGCCGCCGCTCAAGGCCAGCGAAATCCTCGTCGGCCTGCCCAGCCAGAAACAGATCGAGGTCGTCAAGCGCGTCGCCAACATGGAGCAGACCAATCCTGAGGTCATCAAGGAAGTGGAGCGCGGGCTGGAACATCGCCTTTCCGACATCGTGAGCCAGACGTTCGAAAAAGCCGGTGGCGTGGATACGGTGGCGGAAATCCTCAACCTGGCCGACCGTTCCACGGAGAAAGGGATCATGGAAGGCCTGGAGGCGGAAGATCCCGATCTGGTCGAGCAAATCCGCCGGCTCATGTTCGTCTTCGAGGACATCCTGCTGGTCAACGACAAGGGAATTCAGGCGGTGCTCAAGGAAGTGGACAACGAAGAGCTGTCGCTGGCGCTCAAGACCGCCAGCGAGGAATTGAAGCAGAAGATTTTCAAGAATATGTCCGAGCGCGCGGCGCAGCTGATCCAGGAGGACATGCAGTACATGGGCCCCGTGCGCGTCAGCGACGTGGAAGCGGCGCAGCAGAAGATCGTCGATGTCGTCCGCCGACTGGAAGATGCCGGTGAAATCATCATCGCCGGTCGCGGCGGTGAGAAGGAAATGGTCGTTTAACCGATGGGAATCATTAAATCCGCCGAAGTTCCCGTGGGATTGTCCGCGTTTTCGATGAAGGACATCGAAGCGGCGGCGCGGGGAATGCTGCTGCGCGCCCGGCAGGAAGCGGCGGAGATTTTGTCCGCGGCGCGCACCGAGGCCGAGGCGCTGCGCCAAGCCGCTCATGCCAACGGTCTGGCCGAGGGTCATGCCGAGGGTTTGCAGCAGGGACGCGCCGACGGCGCCCAATCGGGCCATGCCCAGGCGCTGGCCGAGCACGGACCCGCGATGGCGCAGCTGGTCAAATCGCTGACGGCGACGGCGGCGCAGCTCGAGCAGCGCCGCGACGATCTGCAAACCGCGGCGCTTTGCGAGGTCGTCGATCTGGCCAGCGCGATTGCCCGCCGCATCACCAGGCGACAGGGGATGATCGATCCCGCCGTGATGCTGGAGAATCTGAAGGGTGCGATGTCGCTGGCGGTCCACGCCGCCGATGTGCGCATCGCCCTGCATCCCTCGCAGATGCAGACATTGCGAAGGGAGTTGCCGAATCTGCAATTATCTTGGCCGCAGCTCAAGCACGTTGAATTGAGCGAAGATGCTTCGATCGTCCCCGGTGGGGTGCGGATTTTCACCGTGGGCGGCCAGATCGACGCCACGCTCGATACGCAGTTGGATCGCATCATTGCCGAGCTTTCGCCGCCGAATACGCCGGAACAGGCGTGATGGAACAGCGCATGAAATATCTGGCTTGCCAGCTCGCGGCGGTGGAATCGGCAATGCCGTTGGGCATCACAGGCCAAGTGCAGGGGATCGGCGGGCTGACCATCGAGGCGCGCGACCTGCCGTTGCCGGTGGGGTCGATTTGCCAGATCAACAGCTTTGGCGGCAATTCTTCGCTGGCCGAGGTGATCGGCTTCGCGCAGGATCGCACGCTGCTGATGCCGCTGCACAACGGTGGCGGAATCGCGCGCGGGGATGCGGTCCGCAATGTGACGACATCGCTCTCAATTCACTGCTCCAACCGCATGCTGGGTCGCGTGCTGAATGGGCTGGGCCAGCCGATCGACGGCAAACCGCCGCTGCCCATGGGACAATTGCGTCCGCTCGATGCGAAGGCGGTGGCGCCGCTGCGACGGCGCAACATCGATTCACCAATCGCCACCAGCGTGCGCTGCGTCGATGCGCTGCACACCTGCGGGATGGGGCAGCGCATGGGCATTTTCAGCGGGCCGGGCGTGGGCAAGACCATGCTGATGGCGCAGATCGCGCGCAACACCAGCGCCCAGGTGTCGGTGGTGGCGCTGATCGGTGAGCGCGGACGCGAAGTGCAGGAATTTCTGCAGCGCAATCTCGGAGAAGAGGGGATGCGGCGCTGCGTGGTGATCGTGAGCACCAGCGAAGAGGCGCCGCTGCTGCGCGTGCGCTCGGCGAAGACGGCGTGCGCGATCGCCGAATTTTTCCGCGACCAGGGAAAAGACGTCCTGCTGCTGGTCGATTCGCTGACGCGCATGTGCCACGCGCAGCGTCAGATCGGCCTGGCGGCGCGCGAGCCGCCGGCGACCAAGGGATTTCCGCCAAGCGTTTTCTCGCTATTGCCGGAGATTCTGGAGCGCGCCGGCCGCACCGAGAATGGATCGATCACCGGATTCTACACCGTGCTGGTGGAAGGGGACGATTTCAACGAGCCGATCCCCGACGCGGTCAAGGGAATCGTGGACGGGCATCTGTGGCTGAACCGGGCGCTGGCCAACCGCGGCCATTTCCCCGCGGTGGATGTGCTGCAGAGTATCAGCCGGGTGCGCGGCGACGTGACGGAGCGCGAGCAGCTTAGACAGGCGGCGCGCGTGCTGGCGCTGCTGGCGGTCTACCAGGACATCGAAGACCTGGTGAACATCGGGGCGTATGTTGCGGGCGTTAATCCGGAATTCGATCTGGCCGTACAGGCCCGGCCGAGGATTTTGAAATTTCTTCAGCAGGAGGCGACCGCGCCGACGACGCTGGAACAGTCGAGAAATCAACTGGCGGAACTATCCGCGTGGATCGAGCAACTGGAAAAGTCGCTCGCGGCGGCGGCGGCCAAGAAGCAGCCGGCGCGGCCGGCGGCGGCGGGAGCGAAGTGAGATCATGGCGTTATTCGTATTCAAACTCGAGGGCGTGCTGCGGCATCGGGCCAATATCGAGGAGCAGCGGCGCCGCGAATTGGCGGCGATCCAGGCGGAGATGGCCATGCTGGAAAAGGAATTGGCCGAGTTGGACGCAGCCATGCGCGCCAGTGAGACCGATCTGCGGCAGAACCGGCTGGTCGGCCGGCTGGATCTGGCGTTCCTGGCGGCGCAGCGGCGATATGCGATCGCGATGCAGCGAAAGGCGATCGCCCTGGCGCAGAAAATGGCCGGTGTGCGGCCAAAACTGGAGTTGGCCCGCGCGAACCTGGCCGAGGCCGCAAAAGAACGCAAGATCATCGAGAAACTGCGCGATCGCCAGCTGACGCGATGGAAGCAGGAGCAGGCGCATCACGAATTGCTGGAACTGGATGATGTGGCGATGCGGCTGAGTTATCAAAACGGCCTGGAGCAATCGAGCCCGGCATGAAGAAGCTTTTGACGGTGATCGTGTTGACGCTGGCGCTGAACTTCCTGGCCGCGGCCGGGGGGCTAGGGTGGCTGTTTGAATCGGGCCGGCTGGATAAAGCGAAAATCAAGCAGGTTCACGAGATTCTGTTCACCGCGCCGCCACCTCCCAGCCAGCCGGGCGAGGCGGTGGCGACTTCCCGGCCGAGCCTGGACGACTTGATGGCCAAGGAATCGGGCCGCTCGGCCACCGAGAAAGTGGAGTTCATCCAGCGCACTTTCGACACGCGCATGCTGGAGCTGGATCGCCGCCAGCAGGAGATGGCGGATTTGCAGCGACAGGTGGACCTGGCCAATCAAAAGCTGTCGGTGGATCGCGCCGCCCTGGAGAAAGAGAAACAGGCCGTCGCCGCCAAGGAAAAGGAAGCGCAGACGCTGCAAACCGACCAGGGATTCCAGGACAGCCTGGCGGTCTACAATTCGATCCCACCGAAGCAGACGAAGGAAATTTTTCTGACGCTGGATCAGCAAACGGTGCGACAATATCTGGAGGCGATGGACGCGCGGCAGGCGGCCAGGATCGTGAAGGAGTTCAAGACGCCCGAGGAGCGGGCTTTCATCCAAAAGGTCCTGGAGAGCATGCGGGAAGCGCAGGCGTCCAGCACGGACGGAAAGCAACCATGAGCACGAGAATCGCGAACGTTTCATCGGGTCGAAGCTCCACTCCGACGGCGACGGTGGCGAATGCATCGCCGACATCCAAAGACGCTTCGATCTTTTCCAGTCAGCTGGACAAGGCGCAGGCGAAGACGAAAAAACCGGTATCGCAGCACGGAGCGGTCGCGGGCAAATCGCCCAAGGCGCCCGTCAAGAACGTCCAGGCAGGGCAAACACCCAAGACCGAAGCGACGGAGGAGACCGAAGCGGAACACGCACCTGAGATGGCGAAGGAACAGCCACCGACCGACCAGCCGAAGGCATCGGGGCCGGGCAAGCCGAAGTCTGGGGCCCAGGTTGTCCAGGCGCAAGCCAAAACGTCGAGCGACACCGAATCGCGATATCAATTGGTGGAAACAGCGGCGCAGGTGGATGATCAATCGGATCAGGGTTCATCCGGTCAGCATTCGAAGGACGAGAAAGCGAAATCTGCCCAGGCCAGCGATGCGGCGTCGGCGGTGGATGGGTCCACGGTCGCGGCGGCTGAAGCCGCGTCCAAAATCACATCGGTGCAGCCGGACGCCACGACGCCGCAGGGTGACGGCGCGCCCAAAGTCGCGGCGCAGGTCGGCAAGGCGAAGGTTTCGGCGATCAAGCCGTCGGACACCGCAGTCGCTGGGAACGATGCAAATGATGCCGACGCGGCCGACGCCTCCGATGCAGCCGATTTGAAAGATCATGCCGCGGCCAAGTCGGAAGCGGCGATGCCCGCGAGCGATCCGACGGCGATCGAAGCGCCCGCGCCATCGCCCGCGGCGACGACAGGGACACACGTGGCGGCGACGGCTTCCGCTGCGCCGGTAGCGCCGTCGCCGGATGCGCAATTCACGCAAACTAATCACCCGCAGATCGTGACGTCGATCCATGGACAACTACTGCCTAACGGCGGGACGATGAATATTCATCTGGATCCGCCGGAGCTGGGGGCGATGCAGATTACCGTCAAGGTCGAGGGCGGAATGGTCTCGGCATCGTTCGAAACTTCCAACGACGAGGCAACGCGGCTGCTGAGTCACACACTGGGCCAGCTCAAGGGGGCGCTGCAACTGCAGGGAGTAGGCGTGGAGCGGCTGCATGTGCGGCAGACATCGCCAACGCAGGACCGCGGGGACGCCGGCGGCGAGGACAGAAATCGACAGCAGGGGAGCGATCCCCAGAGCGCGCAACAGGAGCAGCAGCGGCGCGAGATGCTGCGGCGAATGTGGCGGCGCGCGGGGTACGGACGCGACCCGCTGGATTTGGTCGCCTGAGATTTGAGCGCAGCTTCGGCGCAACGCTGCGCATCTTCGGCGCCCGGCTAAATTACCACATTCGAAATTTGGATTGAGCAAAGCGCCGGTGCCGAAAGCACTGGCATGAGCGCGTTAAACTCCCTTTTGCCGACGAGTCTGACGGGAACCTCCAGCTCCAGCAACTCCAGTGGCTCCAGCTCATCGACGTCCAGCGGCCAGGCGTTGACGCCCAACAACTTCATCCAGTTCCTCATCACCGAGCTGCAGAACCAGGATCCGCTCGATCCCACCAGCAGCGACGAGATGCTGACGCAGATGAGCGAGATCGGCCAGCTGCAATCGTCGACGAACCTGGACACCGATCTGACCGGGATGGTGCAGCAGAACCAGGTGTCTGCGGCGGCGTCGATGATTGGCAAGAGCGTGCAGGGGACGGATCAGAATCAGAACCCCGTCAGCGGCAACGTGACATCGGTTCAAGTAAACAGCAGCGGAGTGAGCTTGCAACTGGACAGTGGATCGACCGTGGCGCTGAGCGCGGTGACCGACATTTCAAGCGGGTCGGGCGGCTCGGGATCATCCGGCAGCTCGGGCTCATCGAGCAGCACATCCGGCAGCACGACGCAGCCGTCCAGCGGCGGCGCGGCGACGTCACCCTGAGCGTGCCGGGAAATTTTCGACCGTGGCGGAGCCGCGGCCGACGTTCAACTTCCAGGAGTTGTTTGTGCGATTTGTGGGACTCTCATGGCTCTAACCAGCGCTCTATTCACCGGATTGTCCGGTCTCGACGCCAGCCAGACGTGGATCAACGTCGTCGGCAACAATATCGCCAACGTCAACACCACCGCGTTCAAGTCAAGCCAGGTGCAATTCGCTCCGCAGTTTTACGTGACGGACCAGGCGGGGACGACACCGGATGGAGATTTCGGCGGCACCAACCCGAGCCAGGAAGGCATGGGCACGCAGATCGCCAACATCACGCAGGACTTCACACCCGGCGCGATCCAGAGCACGGGCGTGGACACCGACATGGCGATCAATGGCAGCGGGTTCTTCATTGTCAACTCAAACGCCGGGCAGCAGTTCACGCGGGACGGATCCTTCACGCTCAATTCGAGCAACCAGCTGGTCTCCGGGAGCGGCGCTTTCGTGCAGGGATATGGCGCGGATGCCAATGGCAACATCCTGGCCGGCGCGCTGCAGAATATCACGATCCCGCTGGGCCAGCAGACGGTGGCCAAGGCGACGCAGAACGTGTCGATGGAAGGAAACCTGAATTCGGGCGGGCAGGTTGCGGCGGGGGCGTCGATCCTGACGAGCCAGGCGCTGACGACGGTTGGCGGCGCCGCCGCGCCGACCGCCACGACATTGCTGAGCGCCGTTGCCGCCAACGCCACGCCGGGGACGGCGCTGGTGAACGTGGGCGACGTGCTGACGCTGGCGGGAACGCGGGGGTCGCAGGAGCTTCCATCGTCGTCGCTGACGGTGACGGCCACTACGACGGTTGGTGATCTGCAGAATTTCATCAACGATTCGCTGGGGATTGATACCACGGTTTCGGAACCGGGCAACCCCACTCCCGGCGCAACGCTGCAAACCACGGGTGCGACGGCGCAGTTGACGATCATCGGGAACACGGGAACTGCCAACGCGATCACGCTGGGTTCATCCGGGCTCGTGGATACGACGGCTGGCACTACGCCATTCACCATGTCCAGCGGAACCGACGGCGCGTTCACCAACGATCCTGTGGGCGAAAGCACCAGCACGCAGATCACGGCTTATGATTCGCTGGGCACGCCGATCACCGTAAACCTCACCGCGGTGCTGGAGAGCAAAACCAGCAACGGGGATGTGTGGCGGTTTTATGCGGCATCGCCGGACAACGAAGGCGGCACGGGCCCGGTGCTGGGCAATGGGACGCTGACGTTCGACACGGCGGGACAACTGGTCGCCAGCACCGGCACGACGCTGACGGTCAACCGCACCGGCAGCGGCGCGACGACGCCAGTGGTGATGAACCTCAATTTTTCCACGATGACCGATTTCTCCGCGCCGTCATCGAACATGGTGATGGCCAACCAGGACGGCTCGGCGGTCGGAACGCTGACATCGTTCTCGGTGGGGTCGGATGGGAAGGTCACCGGCACGTTTACCAACGGACTGTCCAAGACGCTGGGGCAGCTGGCGCTGGCGAACTTCGCCAACCCCGACGGGCTGGTGGACGAAGGAAACAGCAACTACCAGGCTGGCGCCAACAGCGGAGTGGCGACCATCGGCGCGCCCACCACGCAGGGAACCGGCACGATTCAGTCCGGCGCGCTGGAGCAGAGCAACGTCGATCTGTCCAAGGAATTCATCAACCTGATCATCGCGTCGACGGGATTCAGCTCATCCAGCAAAGTGATCAGCACGAGCGACGAGCTGTTAACGGAACTGCTTAATACACAACATTAGACGTGAAGATTGGGACGACCCATCCCGGATTCATCGAACTCGAGCCCTCTCGACAGGTGTTAATACTGCTGTCGTGGGGGCCTTTTAAATTTCCCGCTTCATGGAAGGGGCCAATGCGATGATTACGCTGACGCGGCTGAACGGCCAGGCATTCGTGATCAACGCGGAGAAAATCCGCTACATCGAATCGACGCCGGATACGGTGGTGTGCTGCGACACCGGCGAGAAGCTGATGGTCAAGGAGCCGATCGCCGAAGTGATGCGGCGGGCCATCGAATATGCCCGGGTGATTCGCCGGTCGGTGACCGACTGAATGCAGTCCGCCCCATTTTTGGCCGATATCCGTAATGACCGGTGCGCCGGTGCGGTCGGTTATCGGACGATTGAAGGGACGGGTTTGGCCGATGGCAGAAAAAGCGGAGAAAAAAGCGGAAGCAGCCGCCGCGGCGGGAGAGAAGAAAGAAGCGGCGCGGAGTGCCCCGGCGGCCAAGCCGCCCGCGGCGCCCGCCGCCGGCGCTGCCAAAAGCGGGTTCCTCACCAAGCTGCCCGTGCTGCTCGGCGGGGTGATGATTCTGGAAGCGGTGGTTCTCTTTGCCGGGTTCAAGTTCCTGGGCAGCGGCGCCAAGAGCGCGGCCGGCGCCGACCTGGTCGCCGACATCAGCAAGAAGGGTGATGACGGCGATAAATCCGGTCCCGCCGACGCCGGCAAGACCGTGGAGGTCGAGCTGCTCGACGGCAAATTCCCCAACAAGCAAAACGGGCGGACGTTTTTGTACGACGTGCATTTCCGCCTGTCGGTCAAAACGGAGGCGGCGGATAAAGTAAAAAAGATCATTACCGACCGTTCAGCCTTGATCGAAGACCGGATTCGGACCATAATCGCACAGTCTGATCCGGAAAAGCTCAACGGCGGCGCCGAGCCGGGACTGGAAACGCTCAAGCGGCAGGTGAAGTATCAGCTTGACGAGATTGTCGGCGACGGCCTGATCGACGAGGTGCTGGTCCCGCAGTGCATCGGATTCCGGACGGATTATTAAACGAGTGGTGCCGACGGATCGGCACGAAGCCCAGGCGAGCCAAGGACGGTGACGCATGGCAGAAGAGCCCTCCAGTACCCCGCCGACACCAGCGGCCGATACCAACGCGAATCAACCTGTACCCGCACCCGCACCCCCGACGCCATCGGGCGAATCGGCGCAGGATGTCTTGATGACCGATGCTGCCGGGAGCCAGGAAGCGATCGGCGAGCTGTTGAAAGAGGCCGAGGCGCACGCATCCGAGACAGCTTCAGACGAGGGCGGGGGAGACAAACCTGATCCATCGGTTGAAGAGTTGTTGAAGCAGGCCAATTTTGAGGACGCCGCCGCGGTCGTCTCCGGAACGCCCGGCGCGGACGCCGAAGCGTACAAACTTCCCAGCTTTCAACAGGTGATGGCCGATGCGCAGGTGTCCAGCATCGATTTGCTGCGCGATGTCGAGCTGAATGTGAAGATCGAACTGGGCCGCAGCCGGATGCTGGTCGAGGATGTGCTGAAGCTGAGCGAAGGAAGCGTGGTGGAGCTGGATAAACTGGCGGGCGATCCGGTGGACGTGTTCGTGAACGACCGGCTGGTTGCCCGCGGCGAGGTGCTTGTCCTCAACGACAATTTCTGCGTGCGCGTGAACGAGATCGTGGCCGCCATCAAGGAGGAGGCGGATTAATTTCGCCTGAGCGAATGAAACGGTGGCGATGGATCGCGCTGATGTGTGTGATGGTGTGGTCGGGAGCGGCCACGTTTGCGCGTGCAGATTCTGCGCCCGCGGATTCATTTGAGCATCGGCCGATTATGCGCGACGCCGCGGTGGCCAGCTCGCCCCAGAATGTAGCGGTGGCGAATCCCGTCAACAACAACGGATTGGATGCGACGCGCGTGTTGCTGGCGCTGGCGGGGGTGTTGGGATTGATCGTGGTGCTGAGGATGGGGTTGCGGCGCGTTTTCCCGGGCGCGATTTCGCAGCGCGGGACGCGCGCCATCAAAATCCTCTCGCGATCGATCGTCTCTCCGAAGCAACATCTCCTGCTCATCCAGGTGGGCAAACGACTGATTGTTGTGGGTGACAGCGGCGCGCAGCTCAATCCATTGTGTGAGATCACCGACGGCGACGAGGTAGCGGAGATTCTGGCGTCGGTGCGCGAGGAGACGGTGACGGCGGCGCGGCGGTTTGAAAATCTCTTCGGGCGCGCGCGTAAAGCGTTCGACGAAGATTCATCGAACGTCCCAACGACCGAAGCGCCAGCGGAAAGCGCGTTTGATCCCACGCATGAAATCAACGGATCCACGCCGCAAAACAGCGATCCCGCGCTGTGTGAGACGCGCAACGAATTGGCCGGCCTCTCCGACAAGGTGCGCGAGCTGGCGCGCCAACTGCAGCGCGATTGATTCATCGCGCGAAAAATTCTTCAACAAAATTCAAGAATTCCGACAGCGCGCTATCGTTTCATTAAGGCGCGTGCTATAAGACCAAATCGCTGTTGGACACTCGATGAGAAAGGATGCTCTCGTGAGTCCCATGTTTCGTGGCGCGTTGATTTGCCTTCTGATGCTGGTGGTCGTGTGCACGACATCGGCGCATGGCCAGGATATTTCGGCGCCATCAACTCCGCCGGCCGACGTCCCCAGCACGCAATCTCCGCTGAATATCCTGCAACATCAGCTTCCTGATCTGACCAAGCGTGAGAATTTTTCCGCGGCAATGCAGATCCTCGTTCTGCTGACGGTCCTGTCGCTGGCGCCGGCGATCATGCTGATGATGACCAGCTTCACCCGGATCATCATCGTCATGTCGCTGCTTCGCCAGGCGCTGGGGACGCAGCAGCTTCCACCGAACCAGGTGCTGATCGGCTTGGCGATGTTCATGACGTTTCTGGTCATGGCGCCGACGTGGCAGCGCGTGAACAGCGAGGCGCTGCAGCCATACATGAACGGCAAGATCGATCAGGGCCAGGCGCTCAGCGCGGCGCAAGGCCCCGTGCGGAAGTTCATGGAGCTGCAGATCGAAAAAAGTCACAACGAGAGCGACGTGGATCTGTTCATGCAGTTCGCGCATCAGCCCCGCGCGGCATCGTGGGGCCAGGTCAGCACCGTGACGCTGGTGCCGGCTTTCATGCTGAGTGAGTTGAAGACGGCTTTCCTGCTCGGATTCAAAGTTTATCTTCCATTTTTGATCATCGACATGGTGATCGCGTCGGTATTGGTGAGCATGGGCATGATGATGCTACCCCCTGTGCTCATCTCGCTGCCGTTCAAGCTGCTGCTGTTCGTCCTGGTCGACGGCTGGCGGCTGATCGCGGCCAGTCTGATGGGTAGCTTTTGAAAAATGTAGTCACCGGACGGGCAACGATCCAGGATGGATCGGATTCGGCGGCTGCGGTGCACAACTTAACACTCAAGGAAGGGTGCGGTGGGGCTTATGTCATTGGAGCAAGCGTCGGATCTCATCCGAAATACGTTACTTCTCGCGCTGATCATCTCCGGACCGATGCTCGTCATCGGACTGATCGTCGGCATCATCATCTCGCTACTGCAGGCGGTCACGCAGATCCAGGAACAAACGCTCACGTTTATTCCCAAGATCGTCTCGATGGTGCTCGCCGCCATCGTGATGATGCCGTGGATCGGTCATCGGCTGATGACCTACGCGGCGGACATGTTCATCAGCGGCCAGGTGCGATGATCCCCATGCGATGAGTCCAGTGTAGTCATTCATGCTGCAGGCGGCGCTCAATTTCGTTCCGGTGTATGTGCTGGTGCTGTTCCGCATCGCCGGGATGATGGTCTGGGCGCCGCTGCTGGGAAGCCAGCAGATTCCCAAACGGGTCAAAGCGCTGATCGCCTGCATCATCGCGGCGGCCATGGCGCCCGGAATCGCGCCGCATCTGAGCCTCCCGCAGACGACCTGGGGATTGGCGCTGGCGATCGGTGGTGAGCTGATCTTCGGCGCGGCCATGGGGATGATCCTCAGCTTCATCTTCGTCGCCGCGCAGTGGGCCGGCGAGATGATCGGCCAGCAGATGGGCCTGAACCTGGGCCAGACGTTCGATCCGCAATACGGGGCCAACGGTTCGATGATCGGCGACGTCTATTTTTTCCTGGCGCTGCTGATTTTCCTGGGCATCAACGGCCATCACGCGATGTTGCAGGGCGTGTACGACAGCTTCGCGGTGCTGCCGCTCGGGTCGGTGGGCATAGATCGTCCGCTGTTTGGGCTCCTCATCGGCCTGTTCCAGGGCGCGACGCTGCTGGCGATGCAACTGGCCGCGCCGATGCTGGTGACGATGCTGGTCCTGGACGTGATTCTTGGCTTCGTGGGCAAGACGGTTCCGCAATTGAACATCATGACCGCGGGAATTTCGCTGCGATCCCTGGTGGGAATGGCGGTGCTGGTGCTGGGTCTGAGCATGACCAGCCGCGTGCTGCGCAGCGCCCTGATCGACGGAATGAAGACGGCTTACCAGAGCTACGCGATCCGGTAAGCCGGGCGATGGGATGGACGGACCATGGCTGAATCAGCGGGCGACAAGACTGAAGCTCCGACACCCCGGCGACGCCAGGAAGCGCGCGAGCAGGGCAACGTGGCGCGCAGCCCGGACCTCTCGGCCGCAACGCTGCTGCTGGGCGCGCTGTTGCTGATGCGCTGGTTCGGCGCGGGGGTCATCGTGGCACTGCGCAGCGTGGTGGGAGAAATGCTCTCCGGCCACTCAATGGCCGACCTGCGCGGCGGGGGAGTCAGTCCGCAGGTCATGCATCTCATCGGCCAGGTGGGGATGTCGGTTGCCCCGCTGCTGGGCGGGACAATATTGCTCGCCGTTGCCGTGAACCTCGCGCAGGTCGGATTCAACTTCAACACGCAACGGCTGGCGCCCAACCTTGGGGCGCTCAATCCGGTGCGCGGGCTGGGCAAGTTCCTGAGCGGTGGACAGGGGGTGGTGCACCTGCTGATGAACGTGCTGAAGGTGCTGCTGGTCAGCCTGGTGGCATATTCCGCCGTCGCCGGGCGCCTGGGGCAAATCATCGCGGCGCAACAGCTTTCCTTCCAACAGATTTTCGGCCTGGGCTGCGAGATTGTTTTCGCCATCGGATGGCGCGTGGCGCTGCTGCTGCTGGTGCTGGCGATCGTGGATTACCTGTACCAGCGCCGCCGGCTGGAGCAGTCGCTGCGGATGACCAAGCAGGAAGTGAAGGACGAGATGCGACGGATGGAAGGCGATCCGCTGATGAAACAGCGGCGCCGCCAGATCGCGGTGCAGCGCGCGGTGCAGCGTCTGAAGAAGGACGTGCCGAAGGCGGACGTGGTGGTGACCAATCCCACGCACTACGCGGTGGCACTCAAATACGAAGAGGGCAAGATGCGTGCCCCCAGGCTGGTCGCCAAGGGCGCGGATCTCATGGCGCAGCGCATCCGCGAGCTGGCGGTGGAAGCGGGCGTGCCGATCGTCGAGCGGCCGCCCCTGGCGCGCGCCATCTATCGCATGATTGACGTGGGGCAGGAAATCCCCGAGGAATTTTATTCCGCGGTCGCGGAAATACTGGCGTACGTGTATGAGCTGAACCGCCGCGCCGGGCGCGGCGCCGCCAGTGCCGCGGCATGAAGATGATGTAAATGGCCACCATCTCCTCCAATCCGCTCTGGGTCAAAGTCCACGAGAACCGTGGAATGATTTTCCCATTGGCGTTCGTCAGCCTGCTGCTGGTGATCCTGGTGCCGCTGCCGACAGAGATGCTCGATGTCCTGCTGGTGTTCAACATCACGCTGTCGGTGATTTTGCTGGTGACGACGATTTATGTGCAAAGCCCGCTGGAATTGGCCGTGTTCCCGTCGTTGCTGCTGGCGGTGACGCTGTTTCGGCTCGTGCTGAACGTGGCGACGGTGCGCTTGATTCTCACCGCTGGGGACCGCGCCGCCGATGCCCACACGGCCCTCAACGCCGCGGGACAGGTGATTTACACCTTCTCGGATTTCGTCACCAACGGCTCGCTGGCCGTCGGCGTCATCATATTCATCATCATCGTCATCATTCAGTTCGTCGTGATCACCAAGGGCGCCACGCGCATCTCGGAAGTGGCGGCGCGGTTCACGTTGGATGCGATGCCCGGCAAGCAGATGGCGATCGATGCCGATCTGAACGCTGGCACGATCAACGAGGCGGAGGCCAGAAAGCGCCGCTCCGACATATCGCGCGAGGCGGATTTTTATGGCGCCATGGACGGCGCCAGCAAATTCGTCCGCGGCGACGCCATCGCGGGGTTGGTCATCACGTTCGTGAACGTCCTGGGCGGACTGTACGTCGGCATGTTCGAGCATGGCTGGTCGGTCACCGATTGCCTGTCGCTGTACACCAAGCTGACGATCGGGGATGGGCTGGTCAGCCAGGTTCCTGCGTTCATCGTCTCGCTGGCGGCGGGGCTGATCATCACGCGCAACAGCAGCCGCACGAACCTGGGCGATGAAATGCTGGCGCAGGTGTTTTCCAAGCCCAAGGCGCTGGTGATCACGTCGATGTTCCTGGGCCTGCTGCTGTTCACGGGATTGCCCAAGATTCCGCTGCTGATTCTGGGAAGCTGCTGCGCCGGCCTGGCGTACACGCTGACGCGCGGGCAGCGCCGCACGGCCAACGCCGCCGCCGCAAAGGAACGCGAAAAAGCCACCGCCAAGGAACCGGAAAAAGTCGAAAAACTCCTCGAGCTGGACACGCTGGAACTGGAAGTCGGCTACGGCCTGGTGCGCCTTGTGGATACGGCCAAGGGGGGCGACCTTCTGGATCGCATCAGCCTGATCCGCCGGCAGATCGCGCTGGATATTGGCATCGTCGTGCCGCCGGTGCGCATTCGCGACAACATGCAACTGGGCGCCAACGACTACGTCGTCAAGATAAAGGGCCAGCTAATCGGCAAGGGGGTGGCGTATCCCGAACAATTTCTGGCGATGGACAACGGCGCGGTTTCCGGTCCGATCACCGGCGCGGCGGCAACGACCGAGCCGGCGTTCGGCCTGCCCGCTTACTGGATTACCGAGCCGCAACGCGCCCAGGCCGAATTGCTCAACTACACCGTCGTCGAGGCGACCGCCGTCGTGGCGACGCATCTGACCGAATTGATCAAGAGTCACGCTCACGAGCTGCTGACGCGGCAGGCGGTGAAAAACCTGCTTGAAAATCTTAAGGCCCGATCGCCCGCTCTGCTCGAGGAAGTGATCCCGACGCAGGTAAAGCCGGGCGAGCTGCAGAAGGTGATGCAAAACCTGCTGCGCGAGCGCGTGCCGGTGCGCGATTTGGAGACGATCCTGGAGACGCTGGGCGATTACGCCGCGCGCACCAAGGACCTTGAGGTGCTGACCGAATACGTCCGCAACGCCCTGGCGCGCACGATCTGCAAACAGTATGTGGACGATCGGGACCGGCTATGGTGCCTGACGCTCGATCCGGCCCTGGAGGAAATGATCAACAGCCACCTGGAGCGCAGCGAGCGCGGCACGACCAACACGATTCCGCCGCAGACGGCGCAGCAGATCACGCAGCAGATCGTGACAAAATCGGGCGAGCTGACGCAGACCGGGCGCTCGCCGGTGGTGCTGTGCGGGCCGCAGATTCGCGGCGCATTGCGGCGGATGATCGAGGGCGCGCTGCCGCAACTGGCGGTGCTGGGATTCAACGAGATTGTTCCAGAGGCGGCGGTCGAGGCCGTCGGACTGGTCGGAATGAACGGATAAGCAAGCCGCGGCTGCGACGGGCGGCCGGACGGCATGGGTGAAGGTGCGGCGAATATGGACCTCAAGACGTTCCAGGCTCCCACGATGAGCGCGGCACTGGCCGAGGTGAAATCGTCGCTGGGTCCGGGCGCAGTCATTATGCATACCCGGACGTTCAGCCGATCGCGGTGGCTGGGCCTGCGCAAGCGCGAAGTGGTGGAGATCACCGCCGGGCGTGGGTCCAAGCCCAATCGCGCTCAGCCACCCGCGCGCCTGCCGCAATCCCCGCCACCGCAGACGCGATTGCTCGATTCTGCCGTGGGCCAGGGCGCCGCCATCGTCGGGATTGCGCGCGAGATGACCGGGCTGAAGACGATGATGAAAGACCTGCTGGAGCACGCCAACCGCCAGCGCTGCCCTGAGATTCCGCAGGAATTGTTCGAATATTATTCGCAGCTGATCCAGAGCCAGGTGGGGCAGGAGCTGGCGTGTGAGCTGATCAAATCGCTGCAGCGGCAGGTGCGTCCCGAGCACACCCGCCAAGCCCCGTTCGTGCGCGAGAAGCTGGCGGAACTGATCGAACGAATGCTGCCTTCCAGCGGACCGATCGCGCGGACGAAGACCGCCGGTCCGCACGTCGTCGCGCTGATCGGGCCGACCGGCGTGGGCAAGACGACGACGATTGCCAAGCTGGCCGCCAATCTGAAGCTGAAGGAGAAGCACCGCGTTGGCCTGATAACGATTGACACGTATCGCATTGCGGCGATCGACCAGCTTCGCAAGTACGCCGAAATTCTGGGCGCGCCGTTGTGTGCGGTTGGCAGTCCGGAGGAGTTGAGCGGGGCGATCCGCTCGATGAACGATTGCCAGTTCATCCTGATCGACACCGCCGGCCGCAGCCCCAACGATGCGTTGAAGCTAAGCGAGCTGAAGACGTTCCTGGCCGCCGCCGGTCCGGACGAAGTGCACCTGGTGCTGTCCAGTACTGCCAGCGAGTCGTGCGTGGAGCTGGCGATATCGCGGTTCGCCGACGTGCGGGTGGACAAGATCATATTCACGAAGCTCGACGAGGCCGCGCACCTGGGCGTGGTGTTGAACGTGGTTCACAAGGTGAACAAGAGCCTGTCCTACATCACCACGGGCCAGGACGTGCCGGATGACATTGAAGTCGGTCGCGGCCGCAAGTTGGCGCAGATGATCCTGGGCCAGAGCAACGCCTGAGCAAACAAGCGAGGAAGACCAAATGACCGTCATGATCGACCAAGCGACGCAACTGAGGCGAATCGTGCGCCAAGGCACTCGCGCCACCGTCATCGCCGTCACCAGCGGAAAGGGCGGCGTGGGCAAGAGCAATATCGCCGTCAACCTGGCGATCAAGCTGGCGTCGGCGGGGAAGGCGGTCGTGCTTTTGGACGCTGATCTGGGCCTGGCCAACGCGGATGTGCTTTGCAATATCGATCTGCCGTCGAATCTCTCTCACGTGATCGCCCGGCGGCGCGAGCTGGCGGACGTGATGGTCGACGCCCCGGGTGGATTCAAATTGATCGGCGGCGCGTCGGGTTTGGCGCGCATGGCAGACCTGAGCGATGAGGACCGCCAGCGGCTGGTGAACGCGCTGGCCGATCTGGAAGCGCGCACGGACGTCATTCTGATCGACACCGGCGCGGGGATCAGCCCCAACGTGCTGAGCTTCACGCGCTGCGCCGACCAGGTGCTGGTCGTTACGACGCCCGAACCGACGGCGATTACTGATGCGTATGCGGTGATCAAGGTGATCAGCCGCGATGCGCCGCAGCGGTCACTAAGTTTGCTGGTGAACCAGGTGTGTCATCCGAACGAGGGGCGGCTGGTCTTTGAACGGATCGCGCGCGTCGCCCGGCAATTTTTGTCGGTGCAGGTCATGGATGCCGGGTGCGTACCGGCGGACCCGGAGGTGCCGGCGGCGGTGCGGCGGCGCACACCGTTCCTCCTGGCAAATCCAAAATGTCCGGCCAGCCTCTATATCAGCCAACTGGCGATGCGCGTGGCGCGCGGCGTCGGGCCGACCACCGATGTCAACGGTGGATTTTTCAACCGGATGAGCCGTTGGTTCAAGCGATAGGAGAATGCCATGGTTACACGAATCGCCGCCGCGTCGTCGTTGCTGGTATTTGCCGTTTGCCTGGTCGTCGGCGGGCTGGGGGCGGACAACACGTTCGCCACCACCGTCGAGCGGGCGCTAACCGCCATGGCCGCGACGCTGGTTATCGGACTGGTGCTGGGAGCGATGGCGCGGCGGATGCTGGAGGAAAATCTTTCGCTGGAGAAAGAAAAGTTGAAAAAACATGCGGCCGCCGGGCCGACGAATGACCGATAAACGCAATTGGCTTGCGTCCGTCAATTCTTAACTGGAAGGTAGATGATGCGAACGTCGTTCAAATCCCACGGACAGGGAGGACTTATGTCCAAATCGATCGGCAAGGATATCAAGCAGGTCTGGATCGAATTCAAGAAATCCAAGTCCGATGCGCTGCGAAACGCGCTGATGGAGAACTATCTCCACCTCGTGCGCTACAATGCCGAGCGCATCCACGTCAAGCTTCCGGATGAGGTGGAGCTGGACGACCTGATGTCGGCGGGGATTTTCGGGCTGATGGACGCCATCAACGCCTTTGACCTGAACCGCGGCGTGAAGTTTGAAACGTATTGCGCACCGCGCATCCGCGGCGCCATCCTGGATGAATTGCGTTCGATGGATTGGGTACCGCGCCTGGTCCGCTCGCGCGCGCACAAACTGGACACGGCCGCCAAGTCGCTGGAGGCCGAGCTGGGCCGCTGCCCGACGAATCACGAGATCGCGGATCGGCTCAAGGTGTCGCTGGGCGAGTTCGAGAAGATGGCCAAGGACGCCAGCGCCGTTGGGCTGGTATCGCTGTCGCGCTAATGGTTCGAGACCGACAGCAACAAGGATGTGCGCGAGATCGACGTGCTAGAGGACCGCCGCGGCGCCGACCCGGTACGCGAAATTCAGCGCAAGGATCTGAAGGAATTGATGACCAAGGGTCTCTCCCGCGCCGAGCGGTTGATCATCATCCTCTATTATTTCGAGGAGATGACGATGAAAGAGATCGGCGCCACGCTGGACTTGAGCGAATCGCGCGTCAGCCAGATGCACAGCTCGATCCTGGCGAGATTGAAGGCCCAGATGGCGGATCGGCGCAAGGAATTCCAGCAGGCGACGGCGGTGTGAACGTGTTTGCGCAATATGACGTTCGTTGATTCGGCACGATGGATTGATGGCATACACGTGCGAAAGCGAATTGAGATTGCCAGCGGCGAACGAATACTCCGGTGGCTTTGGCCGCTGCTGATTTCGCTGCTGCTGGGATTGTGCGGAAGCTGGGTCGATTTTCACACCGATGAAGAAACGGTCATCTTCGCGTTCATGTTTTTTTTCGGCGTCGCGATGGGGACGGCGGTGGGGCTGCGGCGAGGGGTGGTGTGCGGAGCTGTCATGGGCGCGAGCTTGCCGATTTATTTTTTGATCAAGAGAAAGTTGGGAATCGTGCCGAGCTGGGGCACGGCAGCGACGGAATGGGCGACGATCGTGACGATCATTCCATCTGTCATCGGAGTGCTGCTGGGCGCCGGCGTAAGAAAAGCGGCGGGCGCAATCGCGCGCGGTTAAAACACCATTTTTCAATTCAGTATTGAATTGCGCTGCGGCAATCGCGCAGCGCGGCCAGGGCCAGGGGCGTGGCGACCAGTGGATCGTCTTCCTTGGCATCCGTGGAAGGATTCGACCAGGAGCCGTCGGCGCGCTGGCGTGAGATCAGTGCGGCCGCGAGTCGGGCGGCGATTTGCGGTTGATGGGCATCCATGCAGAACCATGCCAGGCCGCGGCAATAGTAATAGTAGGTGGCGTCGCGGATGTCCTGGTGGGCAGCGTCGAATTGGCCCGGGTTGTGGTCGACATCGGCGTGGGCGATGAGCCAGGCGGCGCATTTCTGGACACGGGGATCGGAGGGTTGCAGGCCGCAGAGGCGCAGGGCGGCGTAGCCGTCGACCGTGGTACTGCCGTAGGAATTGAAATGCAGTCGGCCGGAGGGATCGTTGTTGGTCACGCCTGCTTTGTTGTGAATTTCGTCGGCGCAGGAAAAGAAGAATCCGCCATCGGTGTTCTGGCAGCGATCGATAAAGACCAGAATACGGGCGCAAATCGGATCGTTCGCGGGCAGGCCATCGGCGCGGAAGGCAGCCAGGGCGTAGCGCGTGGCGGAGAGATTGGACCAATCCCACGGCCCGCGCGTACTGCCCGAAACGGGTTTAATAGGGGGCTGCAGGGCGTAGCTCCAGCCGCCGTATTCCAGATCAGCGGGCGACCAGCGGTGGGATTCGTCGAGTTGTTGCTGGAGAAGGAATTTCCGCCAGGTGTCATGGGCGGTCTTGTATTGCGGGGCGCGTAGAAGCCGGATGGCGTCGGCGGCGGTGTAGACGGGGTAGATCAGGCCCAGATCCTGCAGCTTTTTCCCGTTTTGCAAGTTGGCCAGATAAGCCGCGGCCCGATTGACCGCAGTGGCGTCGTCGATGTTGGCGGCGACGTGGCCGGTCAGGGTCGGGCCGTCTTTGAAGAAT
>Ga0182024_10002780_pt1 | contig 42921 bp, 34 predicted proteins | sample P32metaG_FD_120480 | JGI IMG/M metagenome (GOLD analysis project Ga0182024, IMG submission 120480) | Permafrost microbial communities from Stordalen Mire, Sweden - P3-2 metaG (Illumina Assembly) | ecosystem: Environmental > Terrestrial > Soil > Wetlands > Permafrost | place: Sweden: Stordalen... | reverse complement strand
CGTTATACCCTCGCGACCGCTCAGCGCACTGTCGTCGCGATATCGTCAGCCGCGGCGGCCTATGCGAGCGACGGCACGATCGTTGCCCTGGGCAACAGCCAGCTTTCATGGAAGCGCGTTGCACTGGATCCCGGTGCGCGCGCCAAGGCCGAAATTGCGCTTTTGGACCCGCAGACCGCTCTAATCACGATCAATTCTCTCGGCTTTGAGACTCCGCCCGCGATCTTCGCGCGCAGTACAATGGTCTTGACGACCGCTTCCGACAGCGCAGCCATCGATACTTTCCTGCCCACACCCAATGGCCTCGTGCGCGAACTCATCGAGTACTCATATCCCTCACGCAGCGCCTTTGTGCTCGCTTCGGGCCAGTCCAACGGCCTCCTCATGATGAGCTGGTCGGCCAACGGCCGCGCCCTGGCTATCGTCGATGGCGACGCCTCCCACGCGATGTTAACCGTGTTGATTCCGCCGCGATGATTCCGTTCGCCATGCCCGTCTAACTCGCCTGGGTCGCGCGGTTGCTCCAATAGTCATAGGCGACGCGAATCGCAGCCGCCGATCGCTCGAAGCTGTCAAACACCACCAGTCCGCGTTCGCGCGCGAGCTGCTTGGCCCGGACGACGATCGTCTCGACATGCGCCGGATGCAGGATCAACACAAACGGTTTGGCAGTGGCGTGGCCGAATTCGGCGATTTTATCGAGCAGCCCGGTCAGCTCATCCTCATGGGCCGCCCAGCGCTGCGCCCGCAATCCGGTGCCGACCTCGAGCACGATCGCGTCGATAACCGGCTCGCGATCGAGAATCTGCAAAATGCGTTCGAGGTTGCCGGTGTGGACGCCGCCGCCGATCGTTCCCCCCGCATCGAGCGGGTTGCGATAGCTGCCGCCAATGATGTTGAAGAAGCTCTTGAGTTCTTCGTACGACGCCGGCGAGAGCGTTGGAATCTCGAGGCCTGCGCTGGCAAAAGTATCGGTAATCACGACCGACTGTCCGCCCGTCATCGCGACCAACCCCATTCGCCGCCCGGTTACCGCGTTGCCCCGCGCGAGCATCTCGACTGCGTCCAGCATCGCGTCGAGTCCAGCCACACTGACCGCCCCGCTCTGCCGCACCATCGCGGTCCACACTGCCGCCGGAGTCGCCAGCGATCCGGTATGCGAAAAGGTCGCGCGCGCACCAGCCTCGGTCATTCCGCCCTTCCACACCACCACCGGATGCGCTTGCGCGGCCCGCTTGAGGCTCTCGAAAAATCGCCGCCCGTCCCGCACGCCTTCGACGTACATTCCGATCACGCGCGTCGCCTCGTCGCCCGCCATTACGTCGATGTAGTCCGCCGCCTCGATCATCAGAACGTTGCCGATCGACGCCGCCTTGTTGATGCGGATGCCGCGCGCCGGTGCTTGCGAGCAAAAATTGATCGAGTGAGTACCGCTCTGCGAAATGAAGCAAACGTCGCCGCGAACGCCAACGTTGAGATCGGGAAAGTTGCTCAGGCCGATCGCAGGATTGTAGAGCCCCATGCAATTGGGACCGACCAGCGCGATGTCCGACGCCGTTGCGAGCGCCTTCAGATCACCTTCGAGCTTGATGCCAAGCTCTTCTGTCGTTTCGGAAAAGCCCGAGGTGAAAAACCCAATCCCCCTGACCTGGTTGTCGATGCAGTCCTTCAGAATGCGCGGCGCCACCTGGCGCGGAACTGCGCTCACCGCGTAATCGACTGTCTCAGGCACGTCGGCCAGCGACTTCAGATTGGTAACGCCCAGCGCCTCGATTCCGGGAATCTCATTGGGATCAATCTGGATCGAGTAGAGCTTGCCGGTGAAGCGCTTCATCGCGCGCAGCCACATATACCCGCCCATGCGTTTGTCGCCAATTACAGCAACCGCCTGCGCCGCGAATGAACGCTTGAGATTGTCGATGCGCCGGCCATGCCGCTCCAGGTCTATCTTCGCCGGTGTCCCGGCCGAAACCGCATGCGGAGCGCCTCCGGACGCGATCAATATCCGCGCGTCGAGCACCGCCAAACCCTGCTCATAGGCAACGATCGGGTTGAGGTCAATTTCCAGGATGTCGTTCCGGCCTGCCGCCAATTCGGACAATTGCACTAGCAGGTCGGCAACCGCATCGAGGTCGACGGGCCGCGTGCCGCGCGCCCCATGCAGCAACGGAGCGCCGCGCAATTCGTCCAGCATCGCGCGCGCCTCGCGGCGATCGATCGGTGCGAGACGCATCGCTGTATCGTGCAGAACTTCGACGAATATCCCGCCCAGTCCGACGACTACCAGCGATCCGAACCGATCGCTGCGCGAAATCCCCGCGATCAATTCGACCCCGGACCGCGCCTGCGACTCTACCGCGACACCATCGAAGCGCGCGCCCGGCATCCGCTCCGCCAGACCGCGCCGGATACGCGCGAAGGCGTCCCGCACCTCGGACTCGTCGCGCAGGTTGAGTGCCACCCCGCCAACTTCGCTCTTGTGGCTGACCTCGGGCGAATGCACCTTGAGCACGACCGGAAAGCCGATACGAGTGGCAGCCCCGGCGGCCTCATCCGCGCTGACGGCGAACTCCGGAATTGCGACAGGGATGCCGCTGGCGGTAAGCACGCGCTTCGATTCGATTTCGGATAGCGCGGTACGCCCGGCCGCAGCGGCTTCTGCGATGACGTTATCAACAATCTTGTGGTCCACGTCTGTGGCGTATAGCAAAGGACTCGGCTATTTGAAACGTGACTCGCGATGCCCCAACCCAATCACAGCCATCGCCGCGTATTCGTTACCCGTCCGGTAGCCGACGCGGCCCTCCGCCGGCTTGCGGAAACAGCTCGCGTCGACCTGTGGGACGATGACGCCCCGCCCCCGCACGACGAGTTAGTCGTGCACCTGCGCGATTGCGACGCCGTCCTCAGCATGGTTAGCGATCGCCTCGACGCGGCCACTATCGCGGCTACGCCGCGCCTCATCGCAATCAGCAATCTCGCGGTCGGCGTCGATAACATCGACCTCTCCGCCGCCACCCGAGCCGGCGTCGCCGTCGGCCATACGCCCGGCGTGCTCACCGAGACCACCGCCGACCTCGCCTTCGCCCTTATGCTCGCGGCTGCCCGCCGGGTCGTCGAGAGCGACCGCTTCGTGCGCGCCGGCCGCTGGCGCATGTGGACGCCGCGCCTGATGCTCGGACGCGACGTCTGGGGTGCGACTCTCGGCGTGATCGGATGGGGCGCCATTGGGCAGGCGGTCGGCCGCCGCGCCGCGGGCTTCGGTATGCGTGTGCTCTATGCGACGCATAATCCGTCAAAAAGTAGGGTGGACGTAGCACCCGCGAAACCGAAACCGCGCGCCTCCTCGCAAAAGCCGTCAGCCGCGGTCGCCGCGATTGCTATGACCGCTTCGCTAGCCGCCGAATCTGTCGACCTCGAGCGCCTGCTCGCCGAATCCGACTTCATTTCGCTCAACCTGCCGCTCACACCACAGACCCGCCATCTCGTTGGCGCAAAGCAGTTCGCCGCGATGAAGCGCGGCGCTATCCTCGTCAATACCTCACGCGGCGCGGTCGTCGATCAAGCGGCAATGACCGCGTCGCTGCGCTCAGGACATCTCGGCGGCGCCGGTCTCGACGTTAGCGAAACCGAACCGATCGCGGCTGACGATCCGTTGCTCAAGCTGCCCAACGTCATCATCACTCCACACATCGGCAGCGCCAGCCATGCCACGCGCAATCGCATGGCCGAGCTTGCAGTGGACAATATCCTCGATGTCTTCGCCGGACGCCTGCCGCGCCATTGCGCAAATCCCGCGGTGAAACTCGCATCGTCAAAGCGCAAGTCCCCGCCGATTCCACCGCGCCGAAAATAGAAGCGCCGGATTTCCGGAGCCGGATGCCGGCTTGAAAAGCAAGCTTTAAATCGGCGGAATAGGGCTAATGAATCTCAGCGCACGGCCGCCAGGGCTTCGGCAACAGAAAAGCGGCCTTCGTAGAGCGCCCGCCCGGTGATTGCCCCAACGATGCCCTCGGCAAACAGTGCCCTGAGCCTGTGCAAGTCTTCGAGCGATGCGACTCCGCCCGACGCTATGACTGGGACGCGCGCGAGCCCCGCGGCCTCGGCAAAAATCGCGATGTCGGCGCCGGTCTCGGTGCCGTCCCGAGCGATGTCGGTGACGATCACCGCAGCCACTCCAGCTTCCCGAAAACGGATTGCGGCCTCCGCGATGGTGAGTTCGCTGGTCTCGACCCACCCCTTGATTGCGAGCTTGCCGTTGCGCAGGTCGAGCGATCCGAAAATGCACCCCGGATAGCGCGCGCACGCCTCGGCAATCAACGCGGGACGGAGAAAGGCCGCAGATCCGATCGAGACCACATCGGCGCCAGCATCGATCACGGCGCTGACCGAATCGAGCGTGCGCAGGCCGCCGCTCACGTCGATACGGCAGCGCACCGCGGATCGAATCGCGCGCACCGATGCGAGGTTGCGCGGCGCCCCCGCGATCGCCCCGTCAAGGTCCACGATATGGATGAGCTGGGCGCCGGCCGCTTCGAAGGCGCTCGCCGTCGCCGCCGGATCGCCGCCGTACACCGTGGCGCGATTCATATCGCCGCGCAGCAGGCGAACGACTTCGCCGTCCTTGAGATCAATCGACGGGATAATCGTGAAATGTGCGAATCCACGATCGCGGGACGCGGTCACGAAAGCGTGCCCTTGGTCGATAGCACTCCGCTGAGCCGCGGCTCGACCGCGGTTGCCTGATCCATCGCGCGCGCCAGGGCCTTGAACGTTGCCTCCACGATATGATGCGGGTTGCGCCCGGCGTGCAGATTGAGATGCAGGTTCATGCCGGTCTCGTCGGTAATCGCCTTCATGAAATCGTGCACCAGGATGGTCTGGAAATTCCCGACGCGCTCTTCCTTGATCTCGACGTTGTACGCGAGGTACGCGCGTCCGCTGATATCGACGACCGCCGTGCATAACGCCTCATCGAGCGGAACGCTGGCGTTGCCGAAGCGCCGGATACCCGAGCGATCGCCGAGCGCCTGGCGAAACGCGCGTCCCAGCACGATCCCAACATCCTCAACCGTGTGATGATCGTCGATGTGCAGGTCGCCGGTCGCTTCGACGCGAAGATCGAAAAACCCATGGCGCGCAAAGCTGTCGAGCATGTGATCGAGGAACGGCACGCCGGTGTTGATCTCGCCGCGACCCGACCCGTCGAGCCGCAACGCGACCGCGACCGAAGTCTCGCGCGTCTTGCGCTCCACCTCGGCACTGCGCGCGGGAATCGATACTGCCCCATTGGTTGCGGTGGCTGCAGCATTATCGTCGTGCGTATGAATAGGCGCGGCGCCGCCGGTTCGTGATTTATTTTTCGCTTCCATCGAACTCTATCGCTTCTATTCTCCGGTCTTCTCTCCCTTAGCGGCCGGCGAGCCCTTCAAACCGTTGCCGTTCGGCTTGGCGATGCGCCTCCCGCGAGTGTCGCTGCGAGCATCCGGCGACGCGACTGCCGTCATTCGCAGCTCCATCGCCCGCGCGTGACCCTCGAATCCTTCCATACGAGCCAGCCGCGCGACCTCGGGTCCCAGCGCGTTGAGTGCCTCGGCTGAGGCCTCGATTATACTGGTTCGTTTAAGGAAGTCGTAGGCACCGAGCGGAGAGGCGAATCGCGCCGATCCTCCTGTGGGCAGTACGTGATTGGGGCCTGCGAGGTAATCGCCGAGCGGCGCCGGGCTCAGCGCGCCGACGAAGACCGCACCCGCCGAGGTCACTTGATTCAGCCAGCGCGCGGGGTTCGCAACATCGATCTCCAGATGCTCCGGTGCGATTCGATTGGCAAGCGCGAACGCTTCCTCGAGATCCTTCACCACCACCGCCGCACCGCGCTTGGCGAGCACCTTGGCCACCGCCGCGGCGCGCGGCAGGCCGGCGATCGCTCGGTCGATTGCCCCGATCACTGCCAGCGCCAGCGGACGCGACGGCGTGATCAGTACCGCCGACTCGTCGCCCGATCCGTGTTCAGCTTGCGCGATAAGGTCGGCCGCCACCCATTCGGGATGCGCCTCCTCGTCGGCCACCACCAGCACTTCGCTCGGCCCCGCCATCTTGTCGATATCGGTGACGCCATAGACCATGCGCTTCGCCGCCTGCACCCATGCGTTGCCAGGACCGACGATCTTGTCCACCGGGCGGATGCTCGGGGTTCCATACGCGAGCGCCGCGATCGCCTGCGCACCGCCGATTCGATAGGCCTCATCGACCCCCGCAATTGCCGCCGCCGCCAGCACCACCGAGCGATCACCGTCCTTCGAGGCGGGCGAGACCATCACGATTTCGCGTACGCCGGCCACCCGCGCCGGAATCGCGTTCATCAGTACCGACGACGGATATGCACCCATGCCGCCGGGCACGTAGATGCCCACGCGCTCGAGCGGCCTCACCATCTGACCGAGGCGCATGCCGTACCTGTCGCGATAGCTGAACGATTTTTCCAGCGTATGCCGATGAAACTCCGTGATGCGCCGGGCCGCGAGTTCCAGCGCGCGCCGATCCGCGTGCGGCAATGCGTCGTACGCCGCCGCCAGTTCCACCGTCGAAACCCGCAGAGCTTTGCTAGTGATCGTCACGCCGTCGAATTTGCGCGTGAGTTCGATCAGCGCACGATCGCCGCGACGGCGCACCGCGTCAATGATCTCGAAGACCTCACGATCGACGCTGCCGCCACTCTCACCGCGCCTTTGCGTGAGCGCTTTCAGAAAGCGATCGAAGTCTTTCGAGGAGGAGTCGAGCAGGCGCAATGTCATGCGTTCAAACCGCGATCGCTACCAAGGTGTTGAGCCAAAGACCCGTGGAAGAAAATTCCATAATCGCTCGCGCGCACCGTCCCTACGTGACTTAGCCGCCTAATCCGAAACCCGCGAGCAGTCCGAAAAGTCAGGTCAAGACTGTTGGGCTGCTCAGTCCATCATTGACAATTATTCGGGAGCACGCTCGATTCGCGCACCGACCGCACGCAGCTTCTGATCGAGCGCCTCGTAGCCGCGATCGAGATGGTACACGCGGCTCACCTCGGTGGTATTCTCGGCCGCCAGCCCCGCCAGGATCAGGCTCATCGAGGCGCGCAAATCCGTCGCCATCACTGGCGCACCCGTGAGATGCGCAGGCCCCCGGACAATCGCGGTCGGCCCCTTCATCACTATATCCGCGCCCATCCGCAACAGCTCCTGCGCATGCATGAAGCGATTCTCGAAGATAGTTTCTGTAATCACCGACGTCCCGGACGCCTGGGTCAGCAGCGCCATCATTTGCGCCTGCAGATCGGTCGGAAATCCGGGATACGGCAGCGTGCGCAGTTCCACCGGACGCAATGGACAATTGCGCGACACCCGCAGCTCGTTATTCGACACCTTAACTTCCGCGCCCGTCTCGACCAGCTTCGCAATGACCGCGTCGAGCTGATCGACCGGCGCATCTTTGATCACCATATCGCCGCCCGTGATCACCGCTGCGATCATCAGCGAGCCGGCTTCGATCCGGTCTGGAATGACGCAGTGTTCGGCGCCATGCAGCCGCTCGACCCCTTCGATTTCGATCACGTGAGTGCCAGCACCATCGATTTGTGCGCCCATCGCACGCAGCAGCCGCGCGAGGTCCTGCACCTCGGGCTCCCGCGCGGCGTTCTCTATTACCGTTCGCCCGCGCGCGCGCACCGCCGCCATGATGATGTTCTCGGTCGCCCCGACGCTGGGATTGTCGAGCCAGATGCGCGCGCCGGTCAGCGTGTCCGCGTGCGCCTCGACGTAGCCGTTGCGCAATTGGATCCGCGCACCGAGCGCGCGGATCCCAGTGATGTGCAGATTAACCGGACGCGCTCCTATTGCGCATCCGCCAGGCGTCGAGACCCGGGCGCGTCCGCAGCGTGCGAGCAGCGGTCCCAAGGCAACGAACGACGCGCGCATGGTCTTGACCAGCTCGTAAGGCGCATCGTGAGAATGCAGATGGCGCGCGTCGAGTTCCACCTCATGGTCACCGGTCCAGCGCGCCGCGACCCCGAGTCCAGTTAGCAGTTCCATCGCGGTGCGCACGTCGCGCAGCCGCGGGACGCCGCGGATGACGATCGGCTCATCGGTCAGCACCGACGCCATCATGATCGGCAGCGAAGCATTTTTGCTGCCACTCAATTCGACCGCGCCGCGCAGCGGCACTCCGCCGCGAATTACCATTTTATCCATTGAGAATCAGCGCCACCCACCGCCACAAATACCGCGGACCTGCGGCGAATCGACATTGTGGCAAAGCGCGGCAGCGAAGGCACGCATCCTCCACCAGATTTATTGCTCGACGATCTGCCAAATCTGATCGGACCGACCCTGCCGTTCACCTCCGATCAGCAAAATAAAGGTCGCATCGCCCGGCCAAAGCGCACCATACTTGACGTTGCACGCTCCAAACCGTGCAGCCGCCGCACTCGAAGGCGCGGACCCTGGCGAGCGGGGACTCCGGCAAGCTCTGGGAGGATAAGATGGGACTTATTGCATGGATCATTATCGGATTGATTGCGGGCTTCATCGGCAGCAAAATCGTTAACCGCGCCGGCGAAGGGATGTTTCGCGACATCATTCTGGGACTGGTCGGAGCAATCGTCGGCGGATGGATCTTTACCGCGATAGGCGCCAACGGCGTTACCGGGTTTAACCTCTACAGCGTCTTCGTCGCAGTAATCGGTGCGATAATCGTACTGGTCGCGTACCACGCTATCTTCGGGCGAAGAGCGACGGCCTAATCGCAACGCCTCGGGTTAATCCAGTTCACCATCAAGAGGATGGTAGCCTTCCTGAATCAGTAATAGCGGGATCGCGGAGTCAGAGCATCGTGGCTTGCACTACGCGAGCGATTCCGGCGAGGTCGTTGATCACGGCAATCTCGCCGAGACCGCATGCTTGAAAGATTGCCGCAACGTCGTCCGCCTGACCCTGCCCTACTTCGACCATCAAGCTGCCGTGAGCGGTGAGATGATTTTTCGCGCCGCCCGCGATACGCCGATAAAACGCGAGGCCGTCAGTGCCTCCGGCGAGCGCCACGCGCGGTTCGAAATCGCGAATTTCAGGCGCTAGCGAGGAGATCTCGTCCTCGCGGATATACGGCGGATTAGCAACCGCGAGGTCGAAACGGCCGATCGGATCGCTACCATCGATTACCGTCCAACAATCGGCGCGCCGAAACTCGATCCGTTCTGCGACGCCGAGCCTCGCCGCATTGCGCGCGGCAATCGCGAGCGCACCCGCCGAGACGTCGGTCGCGACAATACGGGCGTGCCGCGCATTCACGGCAATCGCAACCGCGATCGCACCCGAGCCGGTGCCCAAGTCGATCACCCAAGCCTTCGGTCGCGCAACAATATGTGCCAGCGCCGCAGTAACGAGGGTCTCGGTTTCCGGTCGCGGAATTAACACTTCATGTGATACGTTAAGTTTTAACGAATAAAACTCGCGCTGCCCAACTATGTACGCAAGTGGCATCCGCGTCGCCCGCAAATCAATCAACCTCGCGTAGCGCGCACGTACGGCGTCGTCGATAACGATCGTCTCCGTGAGCAGACGCTCACGGGTCGCACCCGCGGCAAAAGCCAGCAGCAGTTCCGCATCGAGGCGCGGGGTCTCGATACCGGCCGCGATCAGGCGTTCAGTCGTAAATTGAACTAATACTTTAAGTTTAGCCGTCGCGCTCCGATTCGATGCGGAGGTCATCGGTTCGCGTCAGACGCCGAGTGCGGCAGCCTGTTCCTTGGTATTGAGCGCGTCGATCAGCGTATCGATCGCACCGTCCATCACCTGGTCAAGTTGATGAAGCGTCAGGTTCACGCGATGGTCAGTGACGCGAGATTGCGGAAAATTATACGTGCGGATGCGCTCCGAGCGGTCTCCCGTGCCGACCATCGAGCGGCGCGTTTCTGCGGTCTTGGCGTCCTGCTCGGCGTGCGCCAGTTCGAGCAGCCGGGCGCGCAGAATCTTGAGCGCGCGCGCCTTATTTTTGTGCTGCGACTTTTCGTCGCGGCAGATGATCACCATGCCGCTCGGCACGTGCGTGATCCGCACTGCCGAGTCTGTTGTATTGACGCTCTGGCCGCCGGGGCCGGACGCGCGCATCACGTCGATGCGCAAGTCTTTTTCCTCGTTGATATTGACCTCGACCTCATCCGCCTCGGGCATCACCACGACGGTCACCGCGGACGTATGGATGCGTCCCGACCCCTCCGTCGCAGGCACCCGCTGCACCCGATGGACCCCGCCCTCGAACTTTAGCCGGCTATATGCACCACGACCCGCAACCAGCGCGACGACTTCCTTGATTCCGCCGAGGCCGGTCGCACTGAGACTAAGCGATTCGATTTTCCAATTGTGGCGCTCGGCGTAGCGCGTATACATGCGGAACAGTTCACCCGCGAAAAGCGAGGCTTCCTCGCCGCCCGTGCCCGCACGAATCTCAAGCACCACGTTCCTTTCGTCATTGGGGTCGCGCGGCGCCAGCAGCAGTTTGATCTGCTCCTCGACGACGGCTTGCCGCCTCTGCATCGAGGGCAGCTCGGCCTTAGCGAGATCGCGCAATTCCGCATCGTCGCCTTCCAGCACCGTGCGATGTTCCGCGATCTCGTTTAGGATCTTGCGATACTCGCGAATCGCGCCAACTACTTCGCCGAGCTGCGATCGCTCCTTGGCGGCAACTGCGTATTCGCGATTATTCGCGATTACCACCGGATCGCTCAGACGCTCTTCGAGTTCCGCGTAGCGATCCTCTATTCCCTTGAGTTTGTCCAGCATCGACGGTCAGACCGCAAAATACCTGGTAGATAAAAGAAACGGCGCTCGGCTTGCGCCGGCGCCGGACCGTATCTCCCGCGCACCCAGGGCCTTGCGGCGCCTCGGGCGGCAGGAGTTCCAATGCTACTTAGTGCCGTACTTGCGTTTGAACCGCTCCACCCGGCCTGCTGTATCCACGAGCCGCTGTGTGCCGGTATAAAACGGATGACATTTCGAGCAGACCTCGACCCGGATATCGGCCAGCGTCGAATGCGTTTCGAAGGTGTTGCCGCAAGCGCAAGTCACCACGCTGCGGCGGTACTTTGGATGGATTCCAGCTTTCATCTGACTCTCTTGCCTGTTTGCACTCCGCGTTAAAGATACCATCGCCCAACCACTCGCACAATTCATCCGCACGGCCCATACCCTACCCCTCGCCATGACGGCCCAACCGCACCGCAATTTCCGGAAAATGCTCCTGGTCGCAGTGCGCCCCGATGGCTCGCCGACGCTTGGCCGCGCGTCGATCGACCCAGGCGCAACTCGCAATCTAATCATCCTAAGCGCCTTGCGCAGCGGTTCTTTGCTCGGCCCATCCCCTCAGAGGTTTGTAAGTCGGCGTCGAAACCGCATAGGATGGTGCCCTTCAAGAATCTGATCCCGGTCCAAAGCCTGAAACGAATTCTGTTGGTGATGATGCAAGGAGGGATTGCGCGGGCCATTTCATCCGCTATCAGGATCGCCGCCATCACGCTTTTGGCCGGCTGCGGAGTCCTCAATAGTCAGGCCAAAAACTCGAATCAGACCTCAAATCAAGGTCCGCATACGGCCGTCGCGGCCGCTACACCGAGCGACGAAGGAACTCGTGTGATTACCAATCTATCGCAACTTTCATCCGCGCCATCGCCGATTCCATCGATTGAGACGCAAAATCTGCTGAGCGGAGCGGCGTCCCTCCATGAGGCTACGTCCGTCCCCAACGACGCGCAAAATCAGGCCGACACCAACCTCGAACACCTTTATCTCTCAAAGCAGCATAGTGGGATTAACGGAGGCGAGGCGCGGGCCCCCGGCGATCGCACATTGCTCAATGCCAAGGCTAGGAAGTTTGCCGAATTTTCGTCTGCGATGCTCAATCAGACGTTGGTCGTTGCGCAGGACCTCGAAGCTCAGAAGCTTCAACAACATAGACTGCCCGACGAGATCAAACCCGTGATATTGACCGCCCTGATGACCCCGGAGGGCAAACTGACCGATCTTGCGATCGAACAACATTCCGGCACCGGAACGGTCGATCGAATTATTATCGACGCCTGCGAAAAAGGCCTGTGGGCAATGAATCCGCCCCAGGCTGCACTCGCCAGCGACGGCATGTATCGCATGCGGATCGAGGGCGCAATCTACAACAACAGCTATGATTTGCAGGGCAATTATAGCTATATCACGCACCTCGGCTTGGCACTCCTCTAAGCCGGAATGGATGTCGAGAAACTGCGAAATACGGGAATCGCTCCACCGCCGCTCTCACAAATTCCATTTGCTTAGGTGATGCTTTTGGAAGGCCTCTGCGCCGCGGGATACAGAAAAGTGAGGGCACAGGCAGCATCGCGAACGAGGATTATGAATAAGGCCGCATCAGCACGCAATTTGTTCCCCGTGACTTCCGCCGCTTCATGCATGAGTTCAGGACGGTTCCGTTGGGTGCCCCGTCGCGGACAATACCTTCCGCGTGCCGGCCTCTCCGTGCCGATCGTGACCGTGCTCGATCGCGACGGCAATCTCCTGCCCGACGATCAGCGCGCCCTCGTCCGCTATGCGATCCAGGACGGCGCCGGTGCCGACATCATCTTCGCGGCCGGCACTACCGGTGAATGGAACCGCCTCGATAACGCACGCCGCCAACTGGTCGCGCGCATTACCGTCGACGAATGCCATGTTGCGGCGCGCGCGGGCAATCGCGTCGAGGGCTGGGTCGGCATCACCGGCCATACCCGCGCCGAGACCATCGAAAATCTCGAGCACGCGCTCGAGATCTCCGCCGACGCAGCCGTGGTGGCGCCCCTTTCGATTACCGACGTCGACGATCCGGTTGATTTCGTCAAGCGCGAAATCGCTGAAGTCTTCGAGCGTAACAATAAGCGGATGCCAATCTTTCTCTACGACAACGAGGACATCGCCGCGGCCGGCAAGGAGCCCCATCTGCACACTCGCGACGTCAAACAGATGAGCCAGCTCGCCTACGTGCGCGGTATTAAGGTGACCGCGGGCAAGGCTGTCCTCGGCAACTACACTCGCGCCGCCGGCCACTTCAAGCGCAAAGGCGAGTTCGCCATCTATCCCGGCAACGCCTACTTGATCTTCGATCTCCTGATGCCCTGGATGGGTCTCACCGGGCGCCTGCGCGGTGTGTGGAACCGCTACCTCACGCAAAACGCCCTGCCCTACGGCGTCGTCGCCGGCGCTGCCAATGTGATGCCCCGCGAATGGCAACGCGCGTGGCAGGTATGCCGCTCGGGCGAGGCTCCCATGATCGACCGTTACCGCATCATCATGGAGGAGTTCCGCGAGGCCTCCGCGTTCGTCAACGGCGCCAGGATTTATCGCCCGACCATCGCGTGTCTCAAGGCCGCCCTATGCCATCTCGGTGTGATTTCGAGCGACGCCGTTGCCGCCAACACTCCATCGCTCGACCCCGATCAACGCCGCCAGTTCATCCGCCGCTTCAACGAGGTCCGCCGCCGCGCCGCCGCCACCCTTGAACCTGCCTGGCAGAGCAATTCGACACCCGTCCGCTTGCCCACGCCACAGGTACTCCAACACGCCTGAGTTGCGCGGATGTCCGATCTCAAACTCGACGCCGTCGGCTGCGGCAGCATGGTCGTGGATCAGTTCATCCGCACGCCCCGCATCATCGGCGCCGATGAAAAAATCCTGCTCGATTCCGGCCGCAACCGCTCCGCTTCCGAACCGCCGGCCGTCGGCGGCGTAGTGCTCAACCATCTCGGATGGGCCCGCGTCCTCGGACTCGGCGTCGGCATCTTCGGCAAAATGGGCGACGACCGCTATGGCGGAATCCTGCGCGGCGGGATGAACGCGCTCGGCATACGCCATCATCTCACACTCGATGGCAGCGCCAGCTCCTTCGCGACTATCTTCGTCGACGCCCAGGGTAATCGCGCCATTTATATGGTGCGCGGCGCAACTGCCGAACTTAAGCCCGCCGAGATTCGCCGCCGCCACGGTACCTTCATTCGCAACGCCCATCTGGTCTCGACCGAGATTTCCCAGCTCCCGCTCGCCACCGTGATCGCGATCCTGCTCTTTGCCCGCGCGCATTCGATTCCGACCGTGCTCGACGTCGACGTACCGCCGTCCGACGCCAGCGCGTCGCTCGGCACCCGCGCCGAACTGGAGCGAGCATTGAAGCTCGCAACAATTCTCAAGCCGGCCAAGTCCGCCGCCCGCGAACTTTCCGGCGGCGTCCGCGACCCGCTCAAAATGGCCGAGGCGATCCGCTCGCGCTACCGCAGCCGCGCGGTCGTCATCACCGACGGCGAGCGTGGATGCGCGATCGCGGCGCATGCTACTGCTCTGCGCGTGCCCGGTTTTCGCGTACCGCATCAAGTCGATTCGACCGGGGCTGGCGACGCCTTCATGGGCGCTCTGCTGGCTGGCCTTCGATGGGATCTGCCCTGGGATGTGATCGGACGCCTCGCCAACGCTGCCGGTGCCGTATGCATCACGCGTCTCGGTGCGTTTCCCGCGCGGCTCGATCTGCGCGACGAAATCTTGCAGCTCTACGGCGATACGCTCCCACCGTGCGCGACCGCTCCGCGCATCCTTACTCCCGACCGCTCGACCGCGCTCGAACCCGTCGCCGAGGTCGCCCGCTTCTTCGATACCGCTCTCGCCGAACTGGCCGCGCTCCGCCACGCGATCGACCTCGGCGCCATCTCGCGCGCGGTCGCGATGATTCGAACGTCCGAGTCTCGCGGCGGACGCGTTCACGTCACCGGCGTCGGCAAGCCCGAACACGTCGCGCGCTACGCCGCGAGCGTCTTCTGCTCGGTCGGTACGATGGCGACCTTTCTGCACGCAACCGAGACCCTCCACGGCAGTCTCGGTCAGATCGATCCGCGCGACATCGTGATTGCGATCTCCAACAGCGGCAACACCGAAGAGCTCTGCGCGGCGGTGGTTGCGGTCAAGGAACACGGCGCTCAAATTATCGCGATAACCGGCAACGAAGTTTCAGTTCTCGGGCGCTTGGCCGATCTCGTCCTGCGCGCGCCCGTGCAACAGGAAGGCGGCGGCCTTGGACTCGCCCCGCGCATCAGCGTGCTCGGGCAGGTCTTCGTCGTGGCCGCGCTGTCAGTCGCGCTCGAGGCCGCGCGCGGTCTGACGCTCGAAGAATACAGCCGATGGCATCGGGCCGGCGCGCTCGGCGCCGCGGCGCGCCGCCTCGCCACCCGCCCCACCTAAGTCGTCCGGCACGCTATCCAACAGATATCCTCGTGCTTTGTGGATGTTGTCGAGGAACGCAAAACTGAATATTTTTCGGACGCTGAAACCTCACGAGGTTTCAAGCGGCCCAACAGTCTTGACCTGACTTTTAGGACTGGACTTCCCATTGGGTAAGATGCGGGCTGCGCCCTATATGACCTCGTCATGGGTTGCCGCTCGCCGCCGCCGCTCCCTCAACTCCTGCTAACCCGCCCCGCCCTCACGTCTATCCGAGGGCGAGGTGTGACGTCTAATCCCTTTCCTTGGCCTACGACTGGTATCCTCGTCGTCATTGGTACCTATGTTCTCCTGAGCGAAAGAAAATTGGGAAAACCCTGACGATTCTTTTCACTCGTGCGCAGTGCGGTCGATTGCGACTGCCCCAGACCCCTATTCCGCCGGCAGCACCTCAAACGGATTATGCGCCCGTACACCCAATGGCTTGAAATGCCGTAAATTCCGGGTCAGTACCGTCAATTCGTGATCCACCGCGATCGCCGCGATAGCCAAATCAGGAAATCCCGGACTCTGACCTTTGCTGCGGGCAAGATCGGACAGAGCTCCGGCAACGTGCGCGGCAGCTATGTCGAACGGCAAAATTCTATCACTGTAAAGATGCAGGACCGCCTCCAACCATCCTGACAGAAGGCTGGATTTCCGGCGCGCACCCTCGCGGCGGCCTTTTGCTATCCCATCCTCGATCTCGGCGATCGTAATAGTTGAGAGGAAGAGACTATCCGAGTTTCGGTCCATCCAGAGGATAAGTTCAGCGGGAGCCCGGCTCTTCGAGGATGCACCCGCTGAAATAACGTCAGTATCAACCAGGTACACGACTCACAGTCCGCTACGGCGAAGCGGCTTACGACTACGCTTTGCCAAGTCCCCTTTTTCAAGCGGTGCGGACATCAACAGGCGTCCGAACGATGGGACGCGCGAGAGCTTCTCCCATTCCTCATATGCGATCAGCACCGCTTCCCGGCGACCGTGACGCGTGATGACGCAAGGTTCTCCGCGTACTGCCTCATCCACCACGGCCGAAAGCGTGGCCTTGGCCTCTCGCAGTTGAATCTCTTTCAATATGACCATTGTGGTCATATATCTACAATCGGAAAAGCTTGGCAATCCCCGTATCTTCTTTCCAACCCCTCTACTTGTCCAGGGAGAGGGCAAGCGAGCACCGCAAGCGCGGGTGAGGGCATTAGTTGAGCTTTGCTAGACTACTCTGCGCCTTGGAGGCTCGCGGTCCCATGGAAGACGCCCGCAAACCCAGGATGAGCGAAACCGAAGGCAGGCTTAACGTCTTATTTCTAAATAAATGGGAAGTCCAGTCCTTAAAGTCAGGTCAAGACTGTTGGGCTGCTTGAAACCTCGTGAGGTTTCAGTGAACTAATAGTTTTGCGCTCCTCAACAACTCTCCCCTTTCCTCATCCTACTTCCCGGTGAACTTAGGCGTGCGCTTTTCCTGAAACGCCGTGATTCCCTCTTTATAATCCGCCGAGCGTCCCGCCACGCCCTGCGCCTTGGCCTCTGCCGCCAGCACCTCGGAAAGGCCGAGCTTCTCGTCGCGAATTCGCCGCACGATCCCCCGCGATTCCATAAAGGCTGCCGTCGGACCCTGCGCCACCTGGCCTGCTAGCTTGCGCGTCTCCGCGACCAACGCGCTCAGCGGGAAGGCGCGATTGACGAGGCCCAGTTGCGCCGCCTCGGTGCCGCTCAGAAAGCGCGTGGTGTAAATCAATTCGAGCGCCAGATGACTGCCGAGGCGCTCGACCAAAAACAGATGACTGCCCGAATCGAGCACCGCGCCGATCCGCGCAAAGGGCGAACCGATTTTGGCGTCATCGGCGACATAGACCACGTCGCATGCCAGCGCGATCCCGAGACCGGCGCCGAGGCAGGGGCCATGCACTGCGGCAAAAGTCGGTGCAGGAAAATCCGCGATCGTTTGAATCACCGGATTGAAGACGGTCCTCAGGATCGTCTCGGCGTCCTCCTTGCCGGGCTCGGCGCCCGCGAGATCGCGCCCCGCGGAAAAGCCCGGACCCTCGCCCCGGATTAGCAACGCGCGCGCTCGTCCCTTGGCCGCCTCGGCGAGCCGCGCATTCATCTCGGCGACCATTGCGTCGTCGAAAGCGTTCATCTTCGCTGGCCGGTTGAGGACGATTTCGGCGACGCCGTTTTCAATCACTAGGTCGACGCTCATGATGATGCCTCCTCTCGCCCCTTCCGAAGTGAGGTTTCAGTGCCCAAAAACTATCGGTTTTGCGCTCCCTTCAAATTCCGCTTCCCGCGACCAAAATACCGGCCCATTATCAAAATACCGGAATGATGTCAGCGTCCGTGATCTCGCCCACATCGACGCCCTCGATATCGAGTTCCGGAATCGCCGGAAACTCGATATGCCAACGCTCGAGCAGCTTGCGCACCTTCGCGATCGCAACGCGCCAGTTATCCGCCTGCTCGGCAACCATGAGAATCCCCAGCCCGGCCCGGCGCGCGATATCGAGCAGCACGCGATGGTTAGTGAGGAAGTAGTCGGGCAATTTCCAAAACAGCATCGGCGGCTCCCACAGCACCATCGAGAGGAAGACGAAGCCGGCACGCAATTGCTTGGTCACGAACGAGCGGTACTCGTCGCTAAGTCCTGGCCATTCCTTCTCCAGCAGCGTGATACAGATTTGCAGATGACGCGATTCGTCGCGCCCGATACTGCGGAAGACCTGCTCGAAAACTGGATGGCGCGTCGCCCGCGCCATCCCATGAAACAGCGTCGACGATGCGACCTCACCCATCATGAACGACGTGAAGAGTACCGCCAGCGGATACTTCGTCACCGCGCCGTTGAAGCCGGTCCAGTAGCGGCCACCATTATGATAGAGCCAGTCGATATTGTTGAGTGCCGCGCGTTCGAGATCGGTCTTCGGCGTGAATCCCTGCGGACCGTTCGGCACCAGCAGTTGAATCGCACGCTGGCAGCATTCCTCGTGATTGGTCTCGTCGCGCGTGATCGAGAAGAAGCACTTGCGGACCGGATCTTCTTCATGGGTCTCGAACGCATGAATCATTGCGCGCGCGAACACCGCCGGCCCTGACGAGTCGAAGTTCGATAGCAGCGCCCACCAGTACATCATCGCGATCCGCTCGTCGGCACTGAAGGCCGATACGTCGAGCGTGTCCCACGGAATCGCCGACGGGTTGAAGCCTTCCACCTTGGCGCGCTCGTAAATCTCGGCCAGCTTGGGCGTCTCGAGCCGCCATCCCAGCGGAAAGATATCGGCTGCGGTACTGGCGGTGCGGCGATAAATCCCGCCTCCGGAATGAACAACCCCCGCTTCAGTTCCTCAACCGAAGGAAGAACGGCGCTCGAACCGCTCTCAAGGCTGGCATTCACAGCGCTATGATTCGCGTGCACATTGCTATCACTGCCTGTCAAATCGATCTTATGAAGCTTGCTTGCAGACACACCCATTTTTGCGGCCTCCATTTGTAAGCACAACTTTTGCGGACGGACGTCCCACTGATTTCACGTGCCCCCTAAAGATATGGTTTAACCTAGCCAATATCGACGCGCCAATCGCTGGGCATTCCATTCAAAATTCGGCATGTCGTATGGCGCAGGAGTAGTCCGATGAAATACGCAATCGCAATTCGCAACATGGGACCACAGTCAACCCGCGAGACTATTCGTGCCTGCGCGCGTGTCGCCGAGCAACTGGGTTTCGACGCGCTCTTCGTCTCAGACCATTTGTGCATCCCGCCTGACGACACCGAGGGCTCAGGCGGACGCTATCTCGACGTGCTGGCGACGCTCGCATATCTGGCCGGCGCGACCGATCGCATCAGGCTTGGCGTCTCGGTGCTGGTTCTGCCCTACCGGCCCGCAGTGCTGACGGCGAAGCAGATCGCGACGATTCAGGAATTGTCGGGTGAGCGGATGATCCTGGGCGTTGGGGTTGGTTGGATGAAGCGCGAGTTCGAGGCGCTGGGCGTGGACAAGCGGCTACGCGGACGAATCAGTAATGAGACCTTGCGCGTGCTGCGGCATCTGTTCTCCACGCAAGCGCAGGCCTATCGCGGCGATCTGGTAAGCTTCCCGCCATTCGTGTTCGAACCGCGACCCGCATGTCCGCCAATTTGGATTGGTGGCAACGGCGATCGCGCAATCGCCCGGGTACTTGAGTTCGGCGACGGATGGCATCCGATGCTGCCGGCCGACAAACTCAAACCGGCAGTCATCGCGCTCAAAGAGAAGCTCAAGGCGAGTGGCCGTGATGAAATCGAAATTGTCGTCAGGCGCGGACTTCGTTTCGATGATATCGGAGCAGCGCGCGAACGCGTCGCGACCGAAGGCGATGCCGGCGCGACCTACTTCATCCTCGATCTCGGGCGCTATCCGAGCGAGCGTGAATTCACCACGCAGGCGGAAACCTTCATCTCGAAGGTCGCAATCTGAATCTTGTAACCTCCTTCGCTAATCTAACGAGCTAGTGGCCTGTAACAGTCGATTCGATAGTGGGCAAATTCATTGAAATCTTTCTGTCGGCCTGTTTTGCCGCGATTGCTTAACGTTTCACCGTGACAGGCCACTAGATGATCTTGTCGCGTGCGAGGATCTCGAGGTCAGATGCGGTCAGGCCCAGCAATTCGCCGAAGACGCGAGCGTTATCGTGCCCGACCGGCACACTTCCCCGCCAGATTTTGCCCGGCGTCTTCGAAAACTTCGGTACGATGCCGATGCCCTTCACACGTCCGACCTGCTCATCTTCCCATTCGACATGGACCTCGCGCGCCTTGTAATGCGGATCCTGCGCTATGTCTTTGCTCGTCATGATCGCCGCGCACGGGACCTGTGCTTCGTTCAAAATGTGCACGACGTCGGCGGTCGAACGTTCGGAGATCCATCCGCGGAGGATCGCGTCGAACTCGATACCTTCGATCGATTCGAGATTGGTTCGCGCGCTTTGCCATTTCGGATCGGCCGGATCGAGGCCGATCGCGACCAGCAATCGATTATAGACTTCAGTGAGCGCACCCAACGCGATCCAGCCGTTAGCGGTCTCGAAACTATCGAGCGGTTGGAAGCCCTGCGCCCTATTGCCGGAGCGTTCGCGCACCACCTCCTGCTGAAAATATTCGACCATCGTGCCGCCTAGCGTGCGATGAATAGCCTCGAACTGCGCGAGGTCGATCGACTGCCCGACGCCATGTGCGCGCGCATAGGTGAGTCCAGCCAACGACGACCACAAGGTGAACATCGCAGTCATGTAATCGCCGGTCCACGGGGCGGCGCGGGTGGGAGGATTGTCGGGAAACCCCGTCTGGAACATGGAACCGCTGAAAGCCTGCCCAACGATGTCGTACGAGGTACGGCGAATGTACGCGGGATCGCCATATTGCCCATAGCCTGAGACGTGAGCGATCACTAGTTTCGGATTGATCTTGCGCATCGAGTCGTCGTCGAGGCCCCAGCGTGGATAGGTGCCCGGCTTCGAACTCTCCATCCAGATGTCGCAACCTGGAATCATTTTCAGGAACAGATCGCGACCGCGCGGTTTCGACAAGTCGAGCGTGACGCAGAGGACGTTGCGCCGCTCCTGAATCCAATTGGTTGCGACCGGCGGACCGCCATCTTGCGAGGGCAGCCTGATGCCGAGCGTGCGCCAACCGGCGTCGCCTCCGCCGGGCCGTTCGATCTGAATAACCTCGGCACCCATTTCGGCGGCCAATTGCCCCGCGAAAGGTTGCGCGATCAGCGTTCCAGTCGAAATGATGCGAACGCCCTGAAGCGGGCCAAAGGCTTCTGGCACATGCGATTTTACGGCCATTCGAACTCCTTAGCACCAAGGCTCAAAGCGCGCGTCGCAAACTCGTTAGCTCGGTTCGCGGGATCATCTAGTGCCGGTGAAACGTACCTCACCATGCGCACGCTGACACGCTCAGCGATGATGCAATTTTGCTGCGAGCCGGGCAACCGTGGGAACCGCAGCCGATTTGTCGGATTTAACGGTTCTCGGTAGTGTCCCCATCTCCTGGGTCGTTTTACCGGGCCTCGCCAAGGACTATTATAACCGCCGCCTGACTGCGATTATTAATCAGTATCGACGGATTATGTTCGAAGGGAATTCCCGAATGAGCGGCTCGATAGATCGGCGCGAATTGACCTTCAAGGCGTTGGCCGGTCTTATTGGCGGTGCGCTGGGATGGCTGCCGGTCGAGATTGCAAATCACGGCCATTCGCTGACCGACACGCCGACCACAGGTCAGTATATTGGCGACTTCATCGCGATGGCGCTGATGGCGGGTCTGATCGGCGGATTGATTCTGGCTGCCGAAGACAACTCGCTGCATATCGATCGGCGCTCGGCGTTTCCTTTCGTTTCCCTTGAGGTCACGGCACCGACCAAGCGCCGAGCTCTGCGTGGGTTCATCCTGTGCTTCGTCCTCGCGATACCGGCGAATTATTATTCGAACGTCGTCTTCGGCGCGATCCTCACGTTCGGCGGATGGACCGCCGATCATCCCGGATCGATCTTCTATATGATACTCGCGCGCCTGATCGGCTGGACCCTGATGGGGATGATGCTCGGGGTGGGCGTCGGACTGTCGACGCTCTCGCTGCGCAACGTGCTAAAGGGCGCGGCGGGCGGATGGGTTGGCGGCTTCGTCGGAGGACTGCTGTTCGACTTGATCGGCTCGATTAGCCATACGGGACTGCTCTCGCGTTTCGTCACCTTGAGCGCGATCGGCCTTTCGATCGGTCTGTTCATCGGACTGATGCAGGAGCTAACCAAGGCGGCCTGGCTCGCGATTGAAGCGGGACGATTACGCGGACGCCAGTATCGAATCGAAGGTGCGACCGCGACGATTGGCCGCGCCGAGGAGAATCCGATCGGGCTATTCGGAGACATGGGCGTACAGGCGCGTCACGCGGTGGTCGAAAGGCAAGGTGCGAACTATTCGATTCGCAATCTCGCGGTGCAGGAAGGCACTTTCGTCAACGGCAATCGAATCGAGACCGTCGCATTGCATGACGGCGATCGCATCCGAATCAGCAAGTATGAAATGAGTTTCCATTCACGCGCCGGAGCCCAGGCCGCCAGTGTGATGAGAGCGCGCGCACCTTACGCCGCCGGTTCGCTATCGCATCGGCCGGCTAGCGCTGGGGCGGTTCGAGTTGCCGCGACGCCGTCGGGCGCGCCATCAGGATCGGTTGTGACGGCAGCGGCGACAAAAGCCTACCTGTCGGGACTCAACGGCGATCGATTTGCGCTTCGCATCGACGCGACGACTCGGCTTGGACGTGCGCTCGATAATGATATCGTAGTCAATGACGCGTCCGCATCGCGCTATCACGCGGCGATCGAAGCAATCAATGGCAGCTTTAGGTTACGCGATCTCGGTAGCCAGAACGGAACCTTTATCGGCAGCGAACGCGTGACCGATGCGCCGCTCGGCAATGGCGATGCGGTGCGGATCGGCGACGCCGCATTTACTTTCCATGGCTGATTCGACAATCGAAAGAGCGCGTTATTGTTCGCAATGCGGTCAGGCCGTGACTGTAGCCGACGCGGCCTTTTGCAAAGAATGCGGGGCGCCGCTGAGCGGGACGGTTTGGCTCAGCCACGAAATCACCTGGCGGCCGTTCGTCGCCTTCGCCCTGAGTATCGTTCCCGGCCTCGGCCATTTCTACAAGCGGCAGGCGGGACGCGGTCTGTTCTGGTTCGTGTTTGTAACGTACATGTACGCGGCCGCTCCATTTCTTGGCTGGATGATGCATCTGATATGCGCATGTAACGCTGCGTTCTCGGGCGCTATAAAGGAAGACGCCCTCACCCGCTCGATGCCCGGCGGCGGTTCGCGCGGATTTTCGACTCTGTTACGCCCACGATCGTAGAGGTATCGTCTCCGTCCAGATGATCGCGCCCAGCACTATAATCGGCGGACGCTACCGGGTAGTCAGATCACTTGGCGGCGGTGGCATGAAGCTGGTTTACCTGGCGGAGGATTTGCGGCTTGCCGCCCGTCCCTGCGCCTTGGCTGAGATGGTCGACAGCTTTACCAGTCCCGATATGCAGCAGCAGGCGGTCGCCGCCTTCCAGCGCGAAGCCGACATGCTCGCGCAGCTCGCCAACGAACACATTCCACGGATTTTCGATCGCTTCAGCGAAGCCAACCATCACTACCTCGTGATGGAGTATATCGATGGCACCACGCTTGAGGACGAGTTGCGCTCGAACAGCGGCAAGCTCCCGCCCGAACGGTTAATTGGTGTCGCGTTGCAAATTCTCACGACGCTCGAATATTTGCACAATCTCGATCCACCGGTCGTCTACCGGGACTTGAAACCGTCGAACGTGATGGTCACGCGTGGCGGCATGGCAAAGCTGATTGACTTCGGCATCGCGCGCCATTTTGCGCCGCTCACCAATGCGACGATGATCGGCACGCAGGGTTACGCGCCACCGGAACAGTATCGTGGCCGCGTCGAGACGCGATCGGATTTGTATGCGCTGGGCGCAACGATGCATCACGCACTCTCCGGCCGCGACCCGGCGGCTGAGCCACCGTTCAGCTTTCCCTCGCTGCGCAAGTTGTGCCCCGACCTCGACTCGGCACTGGCGGCTGTGGTCGATCAGGCGTTGGCCTACGACGTCGTCAACCGGATGCGCGACGCCACGGAATTCAAGCGGCGGTTGATTGAAATCCAAAGCGGCGTCAACGAGCCGGTTAAGCCGGCGCCCGCGGCCGGCAATCGATCCATGGCGCGTCCGCAGCTTCCGCTCCCTCTGGGCAACTCGATTCCAACAGCAGCCGGTAAAAGCTCCCATGCGCCGGTGAGTGCGTCCGGTCAAGCGACCCGCCCGCCGCCCGCGAGCACCTCCGCGGCGAGTCCTTCCTCGGGTTCAGTGCGACCGCCGATAGCCACGCAGCCGCCGGCACCGAGCGCGTCGAGTCCGACCGTCCTGAGCGTCAATCCCGAGATCAAATGTCCAAGTTGCGCCAAGCTGATTCCGATCGACTCGCGCTTTTGCTCATACTGTGCGGCTGATTTGCGCCATTCCATGGAACCCTTCGAACTCGGCGCGCGCGCCGACGCCGAGACCATCGTGCTCGATGATCGTCATCGGAAAGATCGAATCAAACACGGCCGCCGGCATCGCAGACATCCGCAATTCGATGATTATCGATCACGCCGCCGCCGGCATCCAATACTGATAATCGCCGCGATTTTCGCGATCTCGTTCCTCATCAGGATGATCATTCTGAACGCAACTGCCCCGGCCTCACCCGCGGGAGATGTAAGCGGATCGGCCGCACCGCCCGGCGCTATCGTACCGGACGGCGATAGCGGTGACGTTCGGTTTGCCACGTTGCGTCAGGCGCTCGACGAGTCGGGTTATCGCAGCGTCCGCTTTCGCATGAATGGCGACATTCTCGAAATCTGGGGCACGGTCCCTGACGAATACGATCGGGTCAACGTGCAGGCACTGATCTTTCGGAACATCGGTGTCGTCCTGCTGCAGGATAATCTGCGCGTGCGCCACGCCTTCGCAGAGCCCTAACCGGTGCAGCCCTTTTCAAATGCAGCGCCCGCATGTGAGACTTCATGGGTATGCTGGTCGACTTACACGTTCATACGAAGCTCTCGTCGGACTCCAATGTCGCGCCCGAGCAATACCTTTATGCGATTGCGAAGAATGCGATCGCGCTCGGAGCGATCTGCTTTACCGAGCATCGGCTGTTTCCGTCCGATGATGAAATCGATCGCATGTACGCGGAGCTATCCGAGCGTTTCGGCGTGCACATTTTCAAGGGTGTCGAAGCCGACACCAATCTCGGGCACCTGCTGATATATGGCGTCACGCGCGAGATCCGGCGGCGCTTCGATCTCGACTCGCGATTGCTACGCGCGGAGCACGTTATCGAAGTGGTGCACGGCGAGGGCGGCATCGCGATTCCGGCGCATCCGTTTCGCGATTCGGGCTATGGCGTGCGGCTCGACGACCTGCTCGCGAAAGTAGGTCCCGCCCTTAGCGCGATCGAGGCCGTCAATGGACAGAATTCATCCGACCAGAACGCCGAGGCGATGGCGATGGCGGAAAAGCTTGGACTCACACCGCTGGGCGGCAGCGATGCACATTTCTCGACGGCCAACTGGTTCCTCACTTGCGCGACGGAACTCGAACGCGCCGTCGGTACGGTCGAGGAGTTGTGCGCCGAGTTGCGCGCCGGTCGTGCCCGGCCGTATTTTTTCCCGCAGGAAGCTGTACCTCGGCGCTCCGAGCGAATTGAATGAGCATAGGGGTCACTATGAAATTCGGCACCTTCATCACGAGCGTCAGGCCGGAACGAATCGCAACCCACGTCCGTGCGGCGGAAGATCTCGGCTTCGAGTCGGTGTGGATCGGCGAGCACATGATCGTACCGGTAATCTCCGAATCGAAGTATCCCTATTCGCCCGACGGACGGTTTCCTGCGCCGCTCGACGTACCCTTTCACGACCCGATGATCGCGCTTGGATTCGCCGCTGCGCTGACCAGCAAAATCAAACTGGCGACCGGCATTTTCGTTGTACCTTTGCGCAATGCGATCGCCACGGCCAAGGCCGTCGCCTCGCTCGACGTGCTCAGCCATGGCCGCGTGATTTTCGGCGTCGGCGTGGGCTGGTGGGCGGAGGAATTTGCGGTGGTCGGAGCGCCGTTTAACGATCGCGCACTGCGCACGCGCGAGTCCCTCGAGTTGATGAAGCAGCTCTGGACCAGTGATGAGCCGGTTTATCGCGGCAAGACTATAGCGGTGGAGGGTGTACGCTTTTACCCCAAGCCGGAGCAAAAACCGCATCCACCGATCGTGGTCGGCGGCACCAGCGAACTCGCACTCAAGCGGACCGTCCGCTACGGCGACGGATGGTATGGCGTCGCGAAGCGCCTCGACGAAGCGCACACGCTGATCGAGCGGCTGCACGAACTCGAGCGTGCCGCCAATCGCACCAAGCCGGTCGAGATTACGCTGAGCCTGAGGACCGGCCATCCGATCACGCTCGATGAAGTGAAACGATTGAACGAGATCGGGGTCGATCGCGCGCTCGTGGGATTGCCGTTGCGCGCGTTCAGTGAAGACGAACTCGCGCATTTCCGCGACGAGGTGATGGCGCGAATTTAGCGATCGTGGAGGGGCGTTCGACTCGCGATCAAGCATGCTCGAGCTCGCGGGTGAATCGCCGCAGATCTGCCGGCCGGCCCGCCGCAATGATCAGGTCACCCGGCTTAAGCGCTCGATCCGGGCCGAGCGGAGCGAATCCGCCATCGGCATCGCTACCGTCCTGGATCGCGAGAACGCTGACTGAATAGCGCGCGCGTGGATCAAGCTGGCGAATAGTCTTGCCAGTCGCTCCGTCCGGAATCCTGAGACGTGAAACGCGATAGCCGGTAGCCCAGAAAATTCCGCGGTCGCCGGTTTCCTGGGCTGACAACGAAACGGTGACGCGATTGAAGGCCTGCGTAATGTTGCGCCGCGATATCAGCCCGAGGAAGTGTCCGCCGTAGGTGTGTTCGACTACCGGAATTTCATCCAGGGCCTCGTATTCCATCATCTGTGCGGCCTGGTCCAGATTTGATTCTGGCGTCACCACCGGTGGATTGCGCCGGCTTAAGTCGAACGCATTGACGAGCGCCCCCAGCTCCGTACCGCTGGCTAACACGCCAAGCAGGTCGCGCGTGACCACGAGTCCGGCCAGTTCGCCCTCGCTACTTACCACCGGCAGAGTTGCCTGCGAAGTGTCGCCCGCCACCCGCAATACCTCGGCGAGCGTGGCATTTTCGCTCAGAGTATCGACCTCCTTATGCATCACCGAGGCGACCGGAAGTTGTGTCAAGACCATTCGCTCCTTGCCGATTGCGAGCGTTTTGCCTTCCCGCGCGAGCGTGTAGGTATCGATCGATTCGCTTTCGATCGAGCGCGCGACGACAAGCGCCGTGATGGTCGCGATCATCGCCGGCAGGGCGACGGTGTAATCGAGTTGCGTCATTTCGAACAGGAGGAACAGCGCGGTCAACGGCGCATGGGTCACGGCGGCGAGAAACGCTCCCAATCCCACCAATGAATACGAGCCACGTGGCCCGGCGATGCGCGACGCAATCAAGCCGAACAATCCGCGAAAAGAGCCGCCCGCCATCGCGCCAATAAAAAACACCGGGCCGAAGACCCCACCCGGCGCACCGCAATCGAGCGAGATTGCGCTCGCCACGAATTTGGCGACAGTGAGCGCCAGCATTAGTCCGACTCCCAGCTTTCCGTTAATTGCGCGATCAATTACCGGATAACCGTCGGAGAGATTTTGCGGCAGTACAATCGCGATCACGCCGACCACGAAAAGACCAATCGCGAGCTTGACCCATTGCGGATATTTGAGCGCTCGTAAGTAGTGCCCGGTGGCATGGAAGAACCGGATATAGCCGGCGCCGAGCAGGCCGAGCAGCGCGCCCATCAAGCCGTAACCCAGCAGCTCCCAATAACTCGCTATTACGAAGACTACGGGATGGAAGATCGCGCTGCCTTCGCCCATGATGGTTCGCGAAGTTACGACTGCGGTAAAGGTCGCGACAATCACCAGCACCAGATTGGTCAATTCGGTCTGGCCCATCAGGACAATTTCCTGAGCGAACATCAGTCCGCCCATCGGCGCGTTAAAGGTGGTTGCGATGCCCGCGCCAGCACCGGCTGCAACCAGCACCTTCATGCGATCGGCCGAAAGCCGCCGCATCTGCGCGACCGCCGATCCGATCGCACCGCCGATTTGCGCTATGGGCCCTTCGCGGCCGACCGACGCGCCCGCGCCGAGCGACAATGCCGCGCCCAGCGCCTTCACCACGATCCAACGCCGCTTAATGCGCCCGTTGCCGAGATTCACCATCTCGAGGAAATTCGGAAAGCCGTAACCGAGCACATCGCCCGGAAAGAAAAAGTTCAGAATCAATATTCCGGCCCCGCCGCTCAACAAGATGATTGGAATCAAGAGCGCGGTCAGCGTGCCCTCATGGATTCGCAGCGCGTGCCATTCCAGGCCGCGGAAAACCCACGTGAAGAATTCGATGAGCCCGCGAAAGCCGAGATTGCCGAGCGCCGCCAGGACACCGACCGCAACCGCCAGCAGAACCAACTCGACGTATTCGACCTGGTCGGCGCGCAGCGAGAGTCGCGATGCGCCAACGAGTGGTTTCGGCGGTGCCGCTACGGTCGCGCCTGATACCTTCGCAGGCGGCATCAGAGCTGAAGAAATCTATGAATGACAGCGAGAAATTCGGTGGCCTGATCATGATGGACCCAATGGCCCGCGTTCTTGATCGTCACCAGCTCAGCTGAACGAAAGGCGTCCAAGCGCCCGTCACGCTCCCAATCGCCTGCCCACGACGAATCGCCGCGCACCAGCAGCGTGCGGCAGCGAATGCGCGACCAGATTTCCATCGCATCTTTGAGATTAAACAGGTACGGCGAAGTTGCGCGCGTATAGTTGTCGTATTTCCAGGAAAACGTGCCGTTCTCGTTGCGCCGCACGCCGTAGATCGTCAAATGGTGAGCCATCTCTTCGCTCAAATGCGGATTAGCCTCGCGCATCCGCGACATCGCCTGTTCGATCGTCGCGTACTCGCGCGGCCTGCGCTGGGCGAGCGCGCGCATGTCGGTGACCCAACTTTCCATCCGCTCATAGGCCGGGGTTTCACGCAGCATCGCACCCGGAGGCCCAAGCCCCTCGATCGCGATCATCGCCTTGACCGCCTCGGGAAAGACTCCAGCCCGCTGCAATACCACGCCTGCTCCCAGCGAATGGCCGATGAGCGTCACCGGCCCGGTCGGCTCCAGAGCATTCAGCAACTGGCCGAGGTCAAGCACATGATCGGTTATTGAATAAGCGCCACCGATGGCCCAGTCGGAATCGCCATGCCCGCGCAGATCTGGTGCGACGATGTGAAAATGCTCACGGAGGTCCAGCGCGATCGCGTCCCAGTTGCGGGCATGGTCACGACCGCCATGCACCAGGATGGCGAGCGGCTTGTCGTGATTACCCCAGTCCACATAATGCAGCTTCAGACGCTGCGAGTAAAAGAAATGCGACGTCGGCCCGATAATGTCCGGCATGGGCTCTCCCGTTATCGGCGGATGGCTATTCTAGAAATTAGCTGACCGCAGCCACCCGTAATAGGGGCGATGAGCGGATTCGAAGCGTGCATCGATTCCAGAAAACGAGTTCGGCCGCCCTGAATAGGCGCATCTTCGATACCATCGCAAGGCTCGTCATTCGCGCGGTTCAGGACAAACCCTGATGAACCTCGTCGAGCGCGGTGCGCAGATTGCGGACGATGTAGCCGATATCGGCGTCCTCGATCACAAATGGCGGCGTCACCATCACGCCGTCACCACCTGCCTTTCCCGCCATGCCAGTCGAGGGATAGATGAACAATCCGAGCCTGAGCGCGGCGGCTCCCACCTTGCTGGTAACGCGCAGGCCGGGTTCGTAGGGCGTCCGGGTCGCGCGGTCGCGCACCAGTTCGAGACCCCAAAACATGCCGGCTCCACGAATATCACCCACCATTGGATGCCCGGACAGTTCTTCCTTGACTTGCGCTCCGAGCCGCGCACCCACTTGGGCCGCGCGCTCGACCAACTGCTCCCGCTCCATGATCTCCAGCACCTTATCAGCGATTCCGCACGCCAACGGATGGGCGCTGTAGGTGTAGAACATGAAATCCGCGCCGGCCTGCTCGCAATCGGCGATCAACCGCTCATCCACTGCGATCATCCCCATTGGGATGTAGCCGCCGGTTAAGCCCTTGGCTGCGATCAGAAGGTCGGGCTCGAGGTTCCAATGTTCTACCGCGAAGCGCTTGCCGGTGCGGCCGAAGCCGGTCATGACCTCGTCGACGATCAACAGGATATCGTTGCGGCGGCAGATGTCGGCGATCATCGGCCAGTATTCCTTGACCGGCGGCACTACTCCACCGGTCGCACCCATCATCGGCTCCGCGATAAACGCGGCGATCGAATCGGCTCCGTGACGGCGAATCTCGTCTTCGAGCGCGGTCGCGCATTCGATTCCGCATCCCGGATAGGTCTTGCCCCACGGGCAGCGATAACAATATGAGGGCGGGATATGCGGCCAGTCGAACAACACATGCTCATAGTCCGCGCGTCGCGAAAGGTTGCCGCCAACCGAAAGCGCAGCGAGCGTGTTGCCATGATATGAGAACCATCGCGAAATGATTTTCTTCTTCTGCGGATGGCCTTTGACCTTGTTGTGGTACATCAATGCGAACTTGATCGCGGCTTCGACCGCCTCGGAGCCACCGCTCGCGAAAAAGAAGTGATTGAGTCTTGGCGGCGTCCAGCGCGCGAGCCGCTCGCACAATCGTTCGCGTTCCGGCGAATTCCACACTGGCAAAACGTAGTTGAGCCGCCCGACGATCTCACCCGCCATCCGCGCGATCTCCTCGCGGCCCTGGCCAACGTTGACGACGACGGCGCCGGCCCCCGCGTCGAGGATGCGGCGGCCATCGCGGGTGTACAGCCACGCGCCCTCGGCACGCTCGATCACGAGCGGCTCATACGGGCTCTTCATGAACATCGAAGTCTGATTCGCCATCATCACTCTCGCCGCGGCTACGCACGCTAGGGCATAACCAGCTTAGTTTGTTTTGTAAAAAAGTTTGCGCTGACGGCCTAGCTCCGTGCAATGAGCCCGACTCTCGGGGCTCGTTGGTGCCGAGGTAGTCTACTCCTTTTTATTCGAGGGTGCGGCGCGAAAGCGGACGCAGTTGGGTTGTGCCGGTGTCGATTGGTCTTGCGCTTTTTTCTTCTCGATCAGATCCATTCGTCGTAAAAGGAATCTCTGAATCGATTCTCGCGCTAACGGATTGCGCCGCTCTCACGCCAACTCGCGATAGCGCCCTTCGAGTAGCCTAGGTCGCCGAGCACCTCCTCGGTATGTTGTCCGAGCTTCGGCGCGAGCGATCGAATCGAACCTGGGGTATCGGACAGCTTGACCGAAATGCCCACCTGCTTGACCTTCTCGCCGGTGGGTGTCTCGACCTCGACGATCATGTTGCGCGCCCGAATCTGCGGATCGTGTTCGAGTTCGTCCAGCGTCAGCATCTTGCCGACGCAGATGTCCCATTGGCTGAGATAGTCGAACCATTCATCGCGCGTGCGAGTCTTGAAGATCGCGGCAAAGCGCTCGAGCATCTCGGTCCATTTCGCATGATTGTTCTGGTCCGTGATGTACTGCTCGCATCCGAGCGCGCGGCACAGGTTCGCATAGAACCAAGGTTCGACTGAGCCGATTGTAATAATCTTGTTGTCTTTAGTTTCGTACAGATTGTAGTACGGCGCCGCCCCGTCCATCGAAGTGTAGCCGCGGGTGGGAATCTTTTCGGTGGTGAAATAGGTCGATAGCGCCTGTGCGATCAGCAGCATGGTGCCGTCGAGCATTGCGATATCGACGTACTGGCCGCGCCCAGTCTGATGGCGTGCGAGCAGTGCCGCGAGCACTCCGATCGCCGCATGCATGCCGCCGCCCGCGTAGTCAGCCAGCAGGTTGAGCGGAATCGAGGGCGGTTGATCCTTGCGCCCGATCATCGAGAGCGCGCCGGAGGTCGCGATGTAGTTCAGATCATGGCCGACATAATCCTTGAAAGGGCCGGTCTGGCCGAAGCCGGTGACCGCGCAATAGACCAGCTTGGGATTGCTTATCGACAGGGTCTCGTAATCGATCCCCAGCCGCTTGGCCACACCCGGCCGGAATTCCTCAACCACGACGTCGGCGCGCTGCGCCAACTTGAGGTAGATCTCCTTGCCCGGATCGCTCTTCAAGTTCAACCCGATCGACTTCTTGTTCCGCGCCAGCGCATTCGTTGGCACCGATCCGAAGCCCACCACGCGTCCAACCTTGCCGGTTGCGCCGGCTTGTTCCGCGCGCCGTCCGGTAGGAGCACCCGGCTCTTCGACCTTGATTATGTCGGCGCCAAGATCGCCGAGAATCATTGTGCAATGAGGTCCAGGAGCGAGCTTGGTCAAATCGATAATTTTGATTCCGCTGAGCGGCGCGATTGCGGCCATAGTCGATATACCTCGAATTCGAATCAAGCTGAGATGTAGTGCTCCCGGACAAGTCACCGGCAGTATTGTAGAACCTTTAGTATGCTCGATCGCGGCGCGCAAACGCTGACGCTACCGGAGGGTGGTTCAAGAACGCAAAACCTTTAGTTTTTCTAGACATTGAAACCTCACCGAGGTTTCAAACTTCCCATTTGTTTAAGATGCGGGCTGCGCCCTACAGGAGACCTAATCGTGATTCACGAGCAGCCGAACGATCGCGGATGGCCTTTGGGACTGCACTTTCGATTCCGCCAGGAGGCAATCGGTCTTGCGACGATTATCGATGAGACCTTCTGTGAACGAGGAAGCACGGTGGTCGCACATGAGGGAGTAAGCACGGAGTTCGCGCATTTAGCGCGGGCGAAAAACGGACACTACCGATAAGCGTTGGGTTACCGGTCAAACCATCGGTGGGGCGCGCAAGCGTGGCGGGTGACTGTCGCTACTTCCGTTGGCGACCTTCATGATCGCGTCAATCGAGCGAGAGCGGCTACGCGAACGTCGTCGGGCGCACAACTCCAGCGCATACATCTGAGTTGATGGAAATTGAGTAGCGAAAATTAGACGGTTGCGGCGCGCATTCGCGCCAACAGCGCAGCTAGTGCCTTCAGTCCATCGGCCATCCGCGCGCCGTACCAATGAAGGTCGCGGCCGTTGATCAGCACGACCCGGCGGCTGAGTGCCGGCGGCAGCAATGGCTTCAACTCCTCGACATCCTTCGCGTCGAACTCGTAGGGCTCGTTGGGCAGCAGCACAAAATCGGGCCGCAACTCGAGCGTCTCCTCGAGCGTGACGCGCGGATAGCGCTCCCCCGTCCTCGCGAAAATGTTATTGAAGCCGAGCATGCGCAGTACGTCATGCGCATAAGTATCGCCATTGAACGCGATCCAAGGATTCTTCCAGACCGGACAGAAAACACGAAAACGCAGCTTACTCCAGGCGCCGAGTCCGGTCTCGATCTCGCTCACCGATTTCACGATTTCACGCGCCATCGCACCCGCCTGGGCCGGGCGGCCAACCACATTGCCGAGCTTCAAGATCGACTCGACCGCGGATACCACCGTGCGCGGATAGGTAGTGAACACCGCGATACCGCCTGCCCGCAGGCGCTCGATGTCCTCCCGCCGGTTCTCCTCTGCATTGGCGATAACCAGGTCGGGCTTGAGCTCGAGAATCGCCTTGATGTCCGGATTTTTGGTGCCGCCGATCTTCGGTATCGCGGACACCGCCGCTGCCGGTTCGACGCAAAAGCGCGTGACGCCAACGATCTCGGCGCCGCAGCCGAAAGCGAACAGCGTCTCGGTCCAGCTCGGCACCAGCGACACAATGCGACTCGGCTCGGCCTGCAAGTCAAGTTTGAATCCGAGATCGTCTACCGTCCGCATCCAGGACATAACGGCTCACTCTATCTGCGCGGCGGATGGCGCTCAGCACGCCATCCGCCGCGACAGATTGAGACGGATCATCCAGGCCGCGAGAGCGTTTACGCCGAGGCCTGTATCAGGTCCGGCCGGCCAACCATTTCGGCCTTTCCACTCACCTTGACCGAACCGGGCGTCCTGGAGAAGGGGTCTTCAAGGCCTAGTTCCTTGCCGATATCCTTCAGCGCCGGAACGACGTCCTTGCCCAGCAGCTCGACGCATCGACGGCGATCTTTGAGTGGAGTTGGACCGTCGAGCCAGAACGAGAAGATTCCGGGTCGCAACACTTCGAGCACGTGACGCAACTTCGGCACGATCGTCTTGGGCGTGCCGGTGATCATCTGTGATTCTTTGAGCCACTGCGGATAGGTGTCATAGAGCTTCTTTTTGAGCGCCTGCAAATCGGCGTCATCGACTGGATCGTGATCAACCATTCCGTTCACATTACCGGGCAGGTTCGGATTCGCAGCCTGAGCCGCTAATCGCCGGGTCGCAGCCTTCGAGTTGTATCCTGGAGGAAACATCCATTCGGGGCGCGCAAAATGAGAGAACCCGCCGCCGAACAGAAAATTCTTGCCCAGCTCCTCCGCCTTTTCTTCGGTATCCGCGCAGAACACCGGCTGCAGATAACCGAAATTTTCAGGTCCCGCCTGGTAGCCGAGCTCAGCGGCCCTCTGGGCGTACATGTTGTACATCTCGAGCGTCGGTCCGAGCAGCGTCGCCAGCGCGACGTACGGGTATCGATGCTCCGCGCACCACTTCACCGTCTCGGGGCTGATCAGGCCGGGAATCCAGATTGGCGGATGCGGCTTTTGCAGGGGCAGTACCCATGGATTCACAAAGCGATAATGGAAATGCTTGCCTTCCCAGCGAAACGGACCTGGTTTGGTCCACGCTGCAAGGATCAGATCGTGCGCTTCATCGAAGTATTCGCGGTTGTAGGCGGGGTTCGCATTGTTAGCGAGCTGTTCACTGCCCGCGCCGCGCACCCATCCGGGAACCAGCCGTCCGCCCGAGATCATGTCAATCATCGCCAGTTCTTCGGCCATCCGCAGCGGATTGGCGACCGTCGGGATTGGATTCCCAAGCAGCACGATCTTCGCGCGCTTGGTCGCTCGCGCCAGCACTGCTGCCTCTACGTCCATCACCGCGCCCATGCAAAACGGCGTCCCGTGATGTTCGTTCAGCATCAGACCGTCGAAGCCGAGTTCGTCGCAGAGGATCTTCTCATCGATGTATTCGTTGAGAAGCCGCGCCCCGGTGGGCGCGTCGAAGAACTTGTTGGGCACGCCGAAAAAGCTGCGCCGCTTGAAGACTTCGTCCTCCGGAACGGCATGATAGGCCCTTTCCGTGAAAAACATTATGTGCATGTGTAGACCTCTTCGGAGCCTTTAACTTGCATAACTGATTTCGCGACACCCCGGTTGGTTCCCGGTCTCCGTCCGCGCGTCGCCTCGCGCACTCATCCTGCTGAATTTCCCCCGGGTCTCTGAGGTTCGTTGCCCAAGGATTCTCCCAGCATGAGTGCGGCATCCATTGACCTACTTGTTCAATCTTTATCAGAGGTATTCCGGATTGGCGAGAATTTTGTACCTCAACCGATGAAGATCTTCCGGCAAGAATCGCATCGAGCCGGCACGTCGTCATAGATCGCAGCGTCATAGGGCGGCAACGCCAGCGCCGCTAGCCCAGGAAGCTCTCGACCTGCTTGATGAACTCCGCGGACTTCTCGATCTCCGGCATATGTCCACATTGATCGAACGCGACCAGCTTCGAACCCGCGATCTGCTTGTGATAAAGCTCAGCGACGCTCAGCGGCACCACCGGATCCTGCTTGCCCCAGAGCAGCAGCGTCGGCAAGCCAGCGATATTCTCGAGCAGATTGGCCATGCTCTGTGTGAACATATATGGCTGCCACGCGATACGGGCGGTCTCGGCGCGCGCCTCTTCCCATTCCTCGTACTGAGTAGGCGTCTGCTCGCCGCCAAATAGCGAGGCGAACTCGGGCGTGTTCTGATAATCGTGAACGTTTTCGTTTAGGTAGTTGCGCGCGGTCCGTGTGAACATATCCATGACTTCGCCGGTGGGCGGACGCAGTCCCGCAGCCCCAACCAGGATCATCTTATTGAACTGGGCGCTGTTGGCGGTCGCCATTTCGGCCGCGAGCCAGCCGCCTAGCGAAAAGCCGATCACATCAACCGGCGTAAGTTTCTGTTCGCGAAGAAGGCGTGAATAGAAGTTGCCGAGGTCGCGTATATTCATGATCCAGCTCGCCGGCGGGGTCTTGCCAAAACCGGGATGCAGCGGAATATAGAGCGTCCGCTTCTCCGCCAGCGCCGTATGCCATTTGAGCAAGCCCGAAAATCCTAACTCCGCATGAAACACGAGCAATGGTTTTCCGTTGCCCAGCTTCAAAACTTGAAGCTCCGTGTCGCCGACGCGAAGCTTCTCTTCAGTGAATCCCTTTTCTGCCATTTACCGATGTCTCCGCGGTCTGAATTCGTCGAATCAAGGTGCCGGATTCGATGCGAAGCGATGTGTCATGCTTCCATTCCCCACCGGTCTTCCCGATGCCGAGACCACTATATCGCGAAGCCGATTTGAAATGAAAACTACCGCCCCGGTATTCCGCGCTCGTTGACCTGCTCGACGCCGAAGCCGAAGTGTCGGGAGCACAAACCTTTAGTTTTTTCAGACACTGAAACCTCACTCAGGTTTCAAGCGGCCCAACAGCCTTGACCTGACTTTTAGGACTGGACTTCCCATTTGTACGGATGTGGGATACGCCCTGAAGAAACCTCATCTGGATTGATCAGCAGCCGAACGGTCGGGGGTTGGCGTTTAGGACTGAGCCGTCGATTGTCCCAAGAAGCTATTGGTCTTGCGACGATTATCGACGGCTCTTTCCGTGAGCGCTTAAGCACGGTGATCGCACATGGGAATAGGAATGGTGGTCACACACCAGGCGCGCGCGAGAAGCGCCACTACCGATGGATGGCGCGCTGTTAGCGGGTAAAGGCAAGCGCTATAATATCGACGGTAGAGGAACCCAAAGGATAACGATGGCGGCGGATTTGACCCAGGCCCGCGAACGAATGGTGGCCGAACAACTCGAGCAGCGCGGTATTAGCGACCAGCGCGTGCTGACTGCAATGCGTGCCGTATCGCGCGAGCGCTTTATCCCAGCGGAGTATGCCGACCACGCTTACGACGACGGTCCGCTGCCGATCGGCTCAGAACAGACAATTTCGCAGCCCTACATGGTCGCCCTGATGAGCGAGGTCGCGAAGCTGCACGGCACCGAGCGGGTTCTTGAGGTCGGCACTGGCTCCGGTTACCAGACCGCGATTCTCGCGCGGCTCGCGGCGGAGGTCTACTCGGTCGAAGTTATCGAGTCTCTGCATGACCGCGCTCGCGTCATCGCCTCTGCGATGGGTATCGCCAACCTGCATCTGCGCTGCGCCGACGGCTCCGACGGATGGCCCGAGGCCGCGCCCTTTGACGCAATTATCGTCACTGCCGCGATGCCCGGAATCGCGCGTCCTCTACTCGAACAACTCGCACCGCACGGACGCCTGATTGCACCAATCGGCGAGGACGAATTGCAAACCCTCGTGCGCATCAGTCATGAGGAGGGTTCCTGGCGCGAGGAGTATTTCGGTGAATGCCGGTTCGTGCGGATGACCGGTAAACATGGCTTTCAGGATTAGACCGTGCTCGACAAAACTACGCGAAATCAGTAGTAGGCAAAGACTACGCAAGATTCGAGCAGTCGAAGCGCGCGGATGGCTGCGTTGATGTGAGGTGGATGTGGTGAAGTCGTGGCGAAGCAAAGCTCTCGTCTGCTCGCGCTCCTGAGACCGCGAATCGGACTGGCCTTGGCACCCGTGCTGGCGATTGCCGGATGTGCCGGCCAGCCGTCATACGCGCCGGTTTCTCGCAGCGCCTCCTATCGATTCAACTCGCGCCGCACCACCAGCTATACGGTCGCGCCGGGCGATACCATTTACCGTATTGCGCACAATTACGATCTTACTGAAGATAATCTGATGACGGCTAACAAGATCGCCGATCCCCACGATCTTAGCGTCGGCCAGGTGCTCCTTATCCCCGGCGCAGGTGCCGACGATATTGAGATGCAGCCCGCCACTGCCTCAGCCTTCGGCTTGCCTGACCCTTGGTCGGTACCGCCAGCCAATCGCCAATTCGCCTGGCCGGTGGCCGCGGGCACGGTCTCCTCGCCCTTCGGGATGCGTAATGGGGCGATGCACGATGGCGTAGATATAGCAGCACCGGCTGGCACTCCGGTCCTAGCCGCCGACTACGGCACTATAATTTTCGTCGGCCGTCTTCACGGCTATGGCAACGTCGTCATCATCGGGCATAGCGGCGGCTACGTCACGGTCTATGGCCACAATCAGCGCAATCTCGTGACCGACGGCGCGAATGTGGCGCGCGGCCAGCAAATCGCCGAGATGGGCGCGAGCGGACGCGCCAGCGGTCCAAATCTCCATTTCGAGGTCCGCTACAACAACCAGGCCGAAAATCCGCTGGCCTACCTGCCCGCACCGAACAGTTCCACCGGCATCTCCTTTGCCCGCAACGGCGGCTCCTAGTATTGTTTAGCGTCGATGAGCGGGATGGCGCTTCGTCGTGTCCCGTGAAATTATTCCTATCCGCCTATGCACTAATTCATAATGACCATAGAAGAAATCAAGCTAATCATCCGCGACGTTCCCGATTTCCCTAAGCCGGGCATCCTGTTTCGTGACATCACGCCGCTCATCGGCGACGGACGTGGGCTCGCCGCCGTCGTCGACCAGATCGCCGAACCATGGCTCGGCAAGGTTGACATGGTGCTGGGTATCGAGTCCCGCGGCTTCATCGTCGGCGCTCCGGTCGCCTATCGGCTCGGCGTCGGCATCACCATCGCGCGCAAGCCCGGCAAACTCCCGTTCCGTACCATCGACGAAAGCTACGACCTCGAATATGGCAGCGCCACGCTGCAGATTCATGAGGACGGCATGATGGGCAAACGGCGCATCCTGGTGGTGGACGATTTGCTGGCCACCGGCGGTACCGCGCTAGCCGCCATCCGGCTGGTGCAAAGGCTCGGTAGCGAGGTGGTGGGGTGCGCCTTCATGATCGAATTGAAAGCACTGGGTGGCCGCGAGCGTCTCGCGCCGATCAATTGCACCACGCTGTTCGATTATGAATAGCTCAAAAAGTAGCCGGGACTTCCATAACGTCTGTCCCTAAAGGTTCACTACCGTCTCGGCCCGCGCGTTCAGCGCATGCGCTCAATGGATGATCGCGGGTAATCCAGGATGGCTCACGATCATCAAGCCGCGCTCTCGCCTGATCGTCGCCGATTGTCGATCGTACTTGCGATCACGGCGGTGTTCTTCGCAGCCGAACTCATCGGCGGCTACTACGCCAACAGCCTCGCCCTGATGACCGACGCGGTCCACGTCCTAACCGATATCGCCGCACTCTGCCTGAGCCTATTGACGTTGTGGATCTCCTCGCGCCCAGCTAGTGGCGCCAAGACCTTCGGCTACTTGCGCGCGGAAATTCTCGGCGCGCTGTTCAACGGCCTATTGCTCTGGGTGCTGGTGGTTTTCGTCTGGTTCGAGGCGGCTCAGCGTCTGCGCGATCCGCCCGCGGTTCATAGTCCTATTATGATGGCGGTGGCGACTCTCGGTATCGCGATCAACAGCTTCTCAGCCTGGATGACCGCGGGTTCCGGCCATTCGCACGCAGGCCGTACCGGGATGGCCGTCCGATCGGTCTTCGTCCATGTCGTCTCCGATCTGGTTGGTTCGATCGGTGTGCTGATCGCGGGCGCACTGACCTGGTTCACCGGCTGGCGCGAGGCCGACCCGCTCATTTCCATCGTCATCGGCTGCCTGATCGTTTACGGCTCATGGGAACTCGTGCGCGACGGCGTCGACATACTGATGGAGTCGGTTCCATCGCACATCGATCTCGACGAGCTCCGCCGGGATTTGCTCGCCGTCAAAGGCACCGAGGAGGTTCATGACCTTCACGTCTGGTGTCTGACCAGCCGGCAACTCGCACTCTCAGCACATGCGGTGGTGGCTGGCGCCGCCGATCAGGATCGCGTCCTCGGCGACATGGCCGCGCTGCTCGAACATAAGTTCAACATCCGCCATATGACCGTGCAACTCGAACGCGACAATCGCAAGCGCCGCGAACCGGAACATTTCTAACTCGGCAAGGCTAATGCTTCTTTAACCCGCGATTCTGTGAGATAGCGCTGACAGCGTTCCGCAATCGGTAACTCGAAATTTCCTTGAAATTCGCTTTCTCGCTTCGGTTGAGATGAGAACAAACTTTTTCCTCTTGCCCTCACGAAACTGTGATGGCCGATCGCCGTCGCGAGATGGGTCTTGCCGAACCCACACCGCCATAAATGAAAAGCGGATTGTACTTCTCGCCTGGCTGGTTGGCCGCAGCCTGCGGATGCGACGAGAAACTTGGGGGGCCAGGAGGGGTGGCTTACGATTTTGGAATGCGAAGCCGCGTTGCCCTGCGGTCTGACGGCCAGAGTCTTTTTGCTGGCTATAGACCGCGCACCGGCGACAAGCCTCAAAGGTGTTCGTCCGCAGCGAGAGAGAATTCTATTAAAATGACGCTCAAGCGGGGCGTTAAATCTAGGCGTCACCAGGTTTATTTGCAGCACAGAACTACCAAAAGGAGCGAATCTCGTCTCGCGTATTATCCCCTCCCAGACGTAGATTGTGCGTCATGCCTTCGTCCAAGCGGCCATACCGCCTCCTCTGGCTCAAAGAGATCAAGGTGCTCTTCGCGAACCATCAGAACGACGCGGATATCCTTGAAGGGCTGTCCGACGAACTAAGTCATCGTACAACATCTGCTGCTATAGCATTGCGTCGCGACGTTCATCAGCGCCTCCGCGAGGTGAAGTACGGAAAAGCTCCGTTCACACGACAAGCGGTGCAGTCGGAACTGCCGCTTCCCGTTCGGCAACGACAGAAAGACTCCACTCCGGCGGCGGCTTCAAGGTCCCAGCGGCGCCGTCAACAGACTTCGTTGGACGACCAACTGAAGCCACCGCTCCGGCCGAAGCGCATTGAACCTGTCGGAGTTGCCGGCAGACCGTCGAAGTACGTCCGCAATCTCAAAACAGATGTGACCCTCGACACGCCCGCGGGCATGTCGCGTATTGCGCGATATGTCGTCGCGCTTGCCGCGCTGATCAACGACATGCGCCGCCGGAGGCAGGGTACCCGGCAGATCACCTTGGAGGACGGCGCTCGAATACCACTTGACCGGGGCCATATCGGCTATTCGTTTGCATTTACTGAGGATGCCGACTTTTTCGAGGACGCTCACGTCGAAGTGCGTATCGGCGCGCAGCGTATCGACGGGCACATAGTGTCGATCTCCGGCGGCAAAATCGTTATCGAAATCGAAAGGGACCTCGGTGAGACCATCACCCACTGTGTCCTTGCGATCGACAACACTGCCCTTCTGGATGTGCTCAGGGAGCGTCTTGAGAAGGCTGGCGGAGAGGGCCGCGCACTCAATACGAAATTGGCCGACAGCGTCGTGTCCAACAGCGGTCAGGCGGTGTCAGTCGCGCCTTCGTCATTCAGTACAAATTCATTCGCTACAAATTCAAAAAAGCCGAACGAGAGCCAGGAGCGGGCGATTGGCGTCGCGCTTGCCAACGAAGTGACTTACCTGTGGGGTCCGCCGGGGACAGGCAAAACTTTCACGCTCAGCATTCTGATCAAGGAACTGTTCGACCGCAACAAGCGCGTACTCATCTGCTCGAACACCAATCGGGCTGTGGATCAGGTTTTGCTCGCCCTTTGCGAAAAGCTCGGCACAACCCATCCAGCGATGGAGGAAGGGCGGATCGTTCGGCTCGGGCGTATCGCTCATGAGGAGCTAAAAAGCGAGTTCGCCGAATACGTGACGCTCGACGGCATCGTCGAACGACGCTCGCGAGATCTTCAAGAGCGTAAAACAGTGCTGGAGTCTATTCTTGCGGACATCGCACGGAGGGTGGCAACGTCCGAAGCAACGCTGACCCGATTCGCTGAGCTCGATAACTTGCGTGCTGCGATTACGGATTCCATTCGGGAACAGGTGCAGCTTAGAAACGACAGAGAGGCTGCCGTTCAGAAACGAGACGCCGCCAAGCGGCGCCTTGGGAGCCTAGATAGAGAATTCGAAAAAACCAGGACAGCCGGCGCGTTGCGGCGCATGTTCATGCGTTCCGAGAAAAGAATCGCTGCGGACGCAGAGAACACGAGAGCAGCGATAGCCAGCGCCGACACCGATACCGAGCGGCTTCTCGACCGTCTCGGGGGCTCTAAAGAGAAAGCAGATGAACTGGTCCTGAAGCGGGACGAGTTGGCCCGGGCCCTCGGCACCGCTGATCGCGCTGCCCTTCAAAAACAGATGGAAGTTTTCGCGTCGCAGCAACAGCCCCACTTAGACGAATTGGCCGGCATCAACAAAGCGCTCGCAGACATTGAGGCTGCGGTGATGCGCGATGCTGCCGTGATTGGAACGACGATTACCAAGGCATATCTCTCAGCGAAAAATCTCCCCGCGTTTGACGTTGTTGTAGTAGACGAGGCATCGATGGTGATTCTGCCAGCCCTATATTTCGCCATCGGGCTCGCGCGTGAGAAGGTCGTGATCTCAGGCGACTTCCGTCAGCTCCCACCGATCGTTCAGACCGAGCAGAAGGCGATCCTGGACGAGATAGGCATCGACGTTTTTCACGCGGCCGGCGTTGTCGAAGCGGTTGATCGCAGCAGGAGCGAGCCGCGTCTAGTGATGCTTGAAGAGCAGTTCAGGATGCACAAGGCGATCTGCGGCCTGATTTCGGGCTTCATGTACAAAGAGAGGCTTCACACCTCTGCCTGTGTGGAAGGCCGCCCGACGAAAGTGCGTTATACTCTCTCCGGACCCCTAACAATCATCGACACATCGTCCCTCTGGCCATTCGAGACGCAGACAGCCTCCTTTTCGCGCTACAATCTTGTTCACGCCCTCGT